>JABLTR010077769.1_pt1 | contig 14552 bp, 13 predicted proteins | sample 7160071 | NCBI WGS metagenome assembly JABLTR01 (sample SAMN14651230, study PRJNA627086) | human gut metagenome | isolation source: feces | host: Homo sapiens
ATACCACTAAGCCTGCGACGCTGGAAACCGGCGCGCAGATCAATGTGCCGCTGTTTATCGAAGAAGGAGATATGATCCGCGTCGATACCAGAACCGGCGAATACATGGAGCGTGCTTAAAGGGTTATCGTCGGACTGGACGGGTGTCTAGTAGCATTGACAAAAATAGCAGCTGCTATTTTTATATTTCAACGATAGGAGGATTTACTGATGACGATTCTTGAAAAGGTTGCATACCTCAGGGGATTGAGCGAAGGCCTTGGGATAGACGAAACAAGCAAAGAGGGTAGAGTTTTCAAAGCAATCATTGATGTGCTGGATGACATCTCTTTGACTGTAACCGATCTGGAAGACGATGTTGCTGAGCTGTCCGATGGATTGGATGAAATCGATGAGGACTTGGGCGCACTGGAAGAGGAGTTCTACGGTGATGAGTGCGATGATGAGTGCGGTTGCGGCTGTGGCTGTGAAGAAGACGAATGCGACGATGAGGAGCTGTATGAAGTGACCTGCCCAGCCTGCGGAGACAGCATTTATGTCAACGAGGAAATGCTGGACGAAGGGTTTATCCATTGCCCGAACTGCCATGAAAAACTAGAATTCGATTTCGAGTGTGACGGCTGTGACGATTGCAGCTGTGAGGACTGTAGTCAAGACCATGAGTAAATTGTAGATACCCAATAGAAAAGCCCCGGTTATTGCCGGGGCTTTTGCCTTTGACTCGGCCAGGACAGGAAAGGAGAAAAGACGAACAAACCGATTAAGCGGCGGACTTTTACAAATTTTGCAGTTGCTCTGAGAAAAATTGGACAAGATTTACTATTAGAATGTCAGCTGTTTGCGGAAAAGACCGTAGAATGCTTGAAATTAGAAGGTAAATGCGTTACAATATCCCAAGAGCAGTATGCGATCATAAAACGGGGTTGAAATTTTGCTGAATTATCCTAGGAAAAAAACAGTAATTACCGTGGCCGTCAGTTTGATGCTGCTTCTTTTTTTGGCCTGTATTGGATTTTTTTGGGACAGTAGGGAAAAGGAGTGGACAACCAGCACCGGCAGCGCTTTTGTCATGGATACCTTTGTGGATCAAAAACTTTCTGGTGAGAAGAGCGGACAGGCTGTTGAAGAAGTAAACCAGATGCTGGCGGATTTTGAAAACCGTTTTTCGGCTTATATTTCTTCTTCTGAAATTGCCCGGATCAATCAAAATGCCGGCCTTTCCTATGTCCAGGTTGACGAAGAGACCTTTCAGCTTTTAAAAACGGCAAAAGAATATTGCCAGCTTTCCCAAGGGCTTTTTGATATTACCATCGGCCCCTTGGCTGATTTGTGGGATATTACCGGGGAAGATCCCCGCGTTCCTGACGAACAGGCAATTCAGTCGGCCACGAAACTGGTAAATTATGAAGATTTGCTGCTGCGGGAAGAAGACCATTCGGTTATGTTGCGCCAGAAAGGGCAAAAATTAAATTTGGGCGGCATAGCGAAGGGCGCGGCGGGATCGCTGGCAATGGAAACTGCCAAGTCGTATGGCGTCCACTCGGGATATCTGTCAATTGGCGGCAATATTTTCACCATCGGCCGGAAAGAGGACGGATCCGCCTATCGCTTCGGAATTCGGGACCCTCGGGGGGAGGCAAGCGATTATATCGGCATTGTAGAGTTGACGGATACGACGATGGCGACTTCTGGTGATTATGAACGGTACTTTGAAGAAAATGGCGTTCGCTATCATCATATTTTGAACCCGGATACCGGATATCCAGGCGACAGCGACCTGATTTCCGTTTCGGTCATTTGCCAGGACGGCGGGATGGCGGATTTTCTATCCACCACATTGTTTTTGGCCGGCAGTGAAAAAGCAATGGCCTACGCGGACGCAGAATCCTTTGATTTTATTTTGATCGACCGAGAGAAAAATGTTTATTTATCCAACGGGATTTTGCCTTATTTTACACCAAACGAACAGGCTGAGGGTTATCATTTTGTGAATGCTTCGTAAAAGAATGGAGAAACGGCGCTGCGGATGAGTAAAAATAGAAAAACAAAACGAATATGTTTTATGGGGCTGCTATTTGCTGTGGCAGTGGTTCTTTCCTATATCGAAGGGATGGTTACGATTCCCGGTTTGCCTCCGGGCATCAAACTGGGTTTATCCAATATTGTGACGATGTATTGCGTTTTTTTTCTGGGAGTTCCCAGTGCCTACACGCTGGCCATACTGAAAGCGCTTTCGGTTTTGCTGATGCGGGGGCCTACCGGTGCCCTGCTGAGTTTATTGGGGGGGCTGGTTTCTGTAACGGTGATGCTGTTGTTGCTGCGCTTGGAGAAAAACGGCCTTTCTTATTTGGTTATCAGTATTTTGGGCGCTATCGGCCATAATATGGGCCAGCTTTTCGGCGCTGCCATGTTGACCGGAACGGCGCTCACTTTATACTATTTTCCGATTTTGATTCTTTCAGGGATCGGCATGGGATTTGTTACCGGTTTGGTGCTGAAAACAGTGCTGCCGGCGTTGGAAAAACTGGATCGCCGATTAGGCTAAGGAATCCTATGGGTTTACCATATTTTATAGATAGTATTGCAAGGGAAAATATGAGGACAGGAGGAATTTAAAGTTGAAAATGAACTTGAATGGGGTAAAAGTTCCACATCATAAGAACACTATGAATTGTGAAACTGTATCCATGCCTGTACCGGCCAGTGTTACCATCCCGCTTTTACAGCATATGGGTACGCCGTGTACCCCGGCGGTGAAGGTGAAGGATGAGGTCAAGGTTGGACGGCTGCTGGCGGATTCCGACGCATTCATGAGTGTGCCGATTCATTCCAGCGTGTCCGGAACGGTTACGGCCATTGAGGATTTTATCGATTCCAATGGCGTGCGGACGCAAGCAATTGTCATTGCCTGCGACGGAAAGCAGACGGTGGATGAATCGGTTGAACCGCCAGTGGTAAAAAACCGGGAGGATTTTCTTGCGGCGATTCGCAAATCTGGACTGGTGGGCCTGGGCGGCGCAGGGTTTCCAACCTTTATCAAGCTGAACCCGAAAAATTTGGATGAAGTAGATACGCTGATTATCAACGGCGCTGAATGCGAGCCATTCATCACGTCAGACAACCGGGAGTTTTTGGAGAATGGCGAAAACGTAATCAAAGGAATCGAGCTGGTGACAAAGTACCTGGGGATCAAAAATGTGATCATCGGGATTGAAGACAATAAAAAAGAAGCTATCGATAAAATGCAGCAGCTGATCCTTGGGAAAGACGGCTATCAGGTAGCTGTCCTCAAATCCAAATATCCGCAGGGAGCGGAAAAGGTACTGATTTATGAGACCACTGGCAAGGTGGTTAAAGAAGGGCAGCTCCCAGCGGATCAGGGCGTTATCGTCATGAACGTATCCTCTGTGGCTTTCGTTGCCTCTTATATGAAAACCGGAATGCCTTTGATCCAAAAGAGGGTAACGGTAGATGGTTCTGCGGTGGCAAAAGCACAAAATGTTATGGTACCCATCGGTACGAAAATCGAAGATGTCATCGCATTCTGTGGCGGCTATGCCAAAGAACCGCGCCTGATTCTGATGGGCGGCCCAATGATGGGAATTGCGGTTCCCAGCGACCAGTACCCGGTAATCAAAAACAACAACGCAATTCTGGCATTTGCGGAAGAAGATGCTCTGGAGCGGCTGGAGACCCCTTGCATCCGCTGCGCCCGGTGTATTGGAGCCTGCCCGGTTCATTTGATGCCTGCGGCTATCGATAAAGCAGTCCACGGCAAGAACAGGGAGGCGCTGGAATCGCTAAAAGTGAACCTGTGCATCGAATGCGGCTGCTGTGCTTATGTATGTCCGGCTAACCGTTACCTGGTGCTTTACAACAGAATGGGCAAGCAGATGTTGAGAGAAAAAAAGTAAGAGGTGAATCACATTGAAAAATAAACTTTTGGTCGTTACCTCGCCGCATCTAAAAGATCCCGTGACAACTTCCAACATTATGCTGACCGTGGTTGTTGCGCTGATCCCGACGGCGATTGCGGCAACTTTACTGTTTGGCCTGCGTGCGCTGATGCTTATTTGCGTTTGCGTGGCCTCCTGTATCATTTTTGAATATCTGTATAACGTTGTGACCAAGCAGCCCAATACGATTTCCGACTGCAGCGCAATTGTCACCGGCATGCTGTTGGCGTTTAACCTGCCGTCGACGTTTCCTTTCTGGATGGCGATGGTCGGCTGTTTTGTGGCGATCGTTGTGGTAAAGATGCTGTTTGGCGGTATTGGCAGAAATTTTGCGAACCCGGCTATTACGGCGCGTGTGGTTCTGTTGGTATCCTTCTCCGCAGCGATGGGAGATGCAAGCGCGTTTGTGACCCCCACTTTTGCTGACGGCAGAATTTCTCATATCGCTGGTGCGACCCCCCTGGGTGCAATCAATACCACACAGGTTGGCAGTCTGAGCGAAATTGGAAATATGGCTTTGGGTTCAGTAGACGGTGTTCCCAATGTATTTGAATTGCTGTTTGGCCTGCGGGGCGGCAGCTTGGGAGAAACCTGCATTGTCACCTTGCTGATCGGTGGAATTTACCTGATCTATAAAAAGGTTATCAGCCCAATCATCCCCTTGACCTATATTGGGACGGTATTCGTCATGTCCTGGATTCTGGGTGTAAATCCTATTTCGCAGATTTTGGCGGGCGGACTGGTATTGGGGGCATTTTTCATGGCAACCGATTATTCTACCTCTCCCGTTACCAAAAAGGGTAAAGTGATTTTTGCAATCGGATGCGGTCTGCTGACGATTGTAATCCGTCTGTATGGGCAATATGTGGAAGGCGTATCTTTTGCGATACTGCTGATGAACATTTTAACGCCCCTGATTGATAGGTGGACAAAAACAAAACCGTTTGGAGGTCTTGCGAAATGAAATTTGTAAAAGATTTTGTTGTTCCCGTTGTTGTGCTGACTGTAATTTGTGTGGTTGTTTCTACAGCGCTGGTGTTCACCTACCAGGCGACCAAACCGATCATTGATGAGGCGAAAAATGCGGAGGCCAACTCAGCTAGGGCGGTTGTGTTACCCGGCGCTACTGATTTTGAAGCAGTAGAGCTGCCCTCTGATATCGAGGGCGCGGTAGACGCTTATAAGGAAACCAGCGGTCTGGGGTATGTCGTGACGGCCTCTGCTCAAGGCTATGACGGCCCCATTAATTTGATGGTTGGCTTCGATGCGGAAGGAACGATTACCGGCGTGAAGATGCTGGAACATTCGGAAACGCCTGGTTTTGGCGCAAAATTGGCAGAAGATAGCTACGGCGCCGGCTATGTAGGGAAAACCGCGTCTGACTATACGGAAGTGGACGGCATTTCCGGTGCGACGATCACTTCTACAGCGTATAAAAAAGCACTGGGCACGGCATTTGAGTTGTACAGTGCAGCGTCCGGCAATTCCGTGGATATTTCTGAAGTGGTAGAAGAGCCGGAGGAAGAACTGGTTCTGTATACAGTAGACGATGCTAATGCGGCGTTGGTTCCCGGTGGTGTAACCAAGTATGAACAGGAAGTGGATAAGATAAGAGAGGTATATATTGCCAACGATAAGTCCGCTGTTACGATGGTCGTTACAGCACAGGGCTATCACGAGGATCCGTTGATCCGTTTGGTTGTCGCCCTGGATCCAACCGGTGCAATTATCGGCGTAAAGCCGGTTGATTTTGCGGAAACGGAAGGGATAGGAGATCGTGTAGGCAAGCCATCTTATCTGGACCAGTATATTGGCCAGACTTCTACTGACAGTGTAGATGCGCTGGGTGGTGCAACCGTTTCTTCCAATGCGGTAAAGAAGGCAATCGACAAAGCGCTTGACGCTTTTGAACTGGTGAAAGGGGAGCTTGCTGCATGAGTAAACAGAGTAACCTGAAGGTTCTGCTCAACGGCATTATCAAAGAAAACCCTGTATTGGTGCTGACTTTAGGTACCTGCCCGACGCTGGCCGTCACTTCGTTGGCGGTGAACGGCCTGGGGATGGGGTTGGCTGCTACGGCGGTTCTGCTAGGCTCTAATATTGTGATTTCGCTGTTAAGAAAAGTGATTCCGGATAAAGTCCGTATCCCCAGCTATATTGTTATTATTGCAGGTTTTGTAACAGTCGTCAGCTTTTTGCTGGAGGCATATGTTCCGGATATTTATGAGGCGCTGGGCTTGTTTTTGCCGCTGATCGTGGTAAACTGCATTATTCTTGGCCGCGCTGAGATGTTTGCTAATAAAAATGGCGTTGTGGCTTCTGCCTGCGATGCCATCGGCATGGGCCTTGGCTTTACGCTGGCTTTGCTGTGTATGGGGTCTATCCGTGAAATCCTGGGTTCCGGCACCTGGTTTGGCCTTAGGATCATTCCAGAATCTGTGCAGACAATGTCTATCATGACGTTGGCGCCAGGCGGATTCTTTGTCTTTGGCTGCTTAATTGCGCTGGTCAACAGCATTCTGATGCGCAAGGGCAAAAAGCCGAAACAGGAAATCGGCTGCTCCGGCTGCCCGATGGCCGGCAAATGCGCTGAGGCTGCGGAAGGGGGCTGCAAATAATGGAGTTTGCAAAAAACATGATGGTCATTCTTTTGACCGCAATTTTGGCCGAAAACTTTATCTTAACCAAATTTTTGGGGATTTGTCCCTTTCTGGGCGTTTCGAAAAAGCTGGATTCTGCCCTCGGAATGAGTGCGGCGGTTATCTTTGTTATGGTAATTGCCACGGCGGTTACCTTCCCGATTTATGTGTTCCTGCTGGATCCCTATGATCTGGCGTATATGGAAACAGTGGTGTTCATTCTGGTCATCGCCGCTTTGGTACAGTTGGTTGAAATGGTGTTGAAAAAATTCATGCCGGCCCTGCACCGCGCCCTGGGTGTATATCTGCCCCTGATCACCACCAACTGCGCCGTATTGGGCGTTACGATGCTGGATATCGATAATTGGGATCCTTCTGTCAGCTTTGGCACTTCGTTTGGCAACGCATTGCTGTACTCGCTTGGCGCCGGCTTTGGTTTCATGTTGGCAATGGTCCTGTTTGCCGGCGTTAGAAGCAGACTGGATTCGGAGAAAACCCCCAAATGCTTTCAGGGTATGCCAATTACATTGATCGCAGCTGCGATCGTATCGGTGGCGTTTATGGGCTTTGGCGGCGTTGTAGACGGATTGTTCCAATAAAGCCTGTGTCAATTTGATAGTAAAGGAGCCTAGAAAAGATGTTCGAAGCTTATGTTTTCCCGATATTGCTCGTCACCGGCTGTGGACTGCTGCTTTCGGCTGTTTTGGTTATCGCTTCAAAATTTATGGCTGTAGAAACGGACGAAACGTATGAGAATGTCCGTGCAGAATTGCCTGGCGTAAACTGCGGTGCCTGCGGATATGCAGGATGCGACGATTATGCGAAAGCGCTGTGCAATGGTGAAAAAACAAATCTATGTATTCCCGGCGGGGATAAGGTAAGCGCGGCGGTAAGCGCAGTGTTGGGCGTGGAAGCAGCCGATGTTGAGGAAAAGTTCGCGATCGTTAAATGTGGCGGTAACTGCAATGCCACCGATTACATCATGGACTACAAAGGGGTAAAAACCTGCGCGGCCTGTAACTCGTTTTATCAAGGGCGGGTCAGCTGTTCTCACGCTTGCTTGGGATTTGGCGACTGCGTGGAAGCCTGCCAATACGACGCGATCCATATTGTAGACGGAGTCGCCGTAGTAGATAAGAGTAAATGTGTAGGATGCGGCATGTGCGCTCGGGAATGCCCCAATCATTTGATTGACATGATTCCGGCGACCAGCAAGGTATTCGTCGGCTGTTCCAGTCACGACAAGGGTGTACAGACTCGAAAAGTCTGTAAGGTTGGCTGTATTGGCTGTAAAAAGTGCGAAAAAGCTTGTCCTTCCGGTGCGATCACAGTTACGGATAACCTGGCGCATATCGATCCAAAGCTTTGTACCAACTGTGGCGTATGCGTGGGAGAATGTCCGACCGGCGCGATTAAAGCTTATCAGATCTAATGGCAGATATGCCTGATTATAATAATAAGGAAACAGGAAAGTATTTTCTGTTTCCTTATTCATAGTGCTACGCTGCGGCGGCTGTGAGTCCCGTAAAAAATTTGTTTGATTTAAAAAGATTATCTTTCTTTAGGAAGCGAAGGGTGCCTGCTGTTTTTTTGCGACACAAAATTTCTGTTTTTTTCAGAAAAATAGTTGCAATTTGTCTACTTGTATAGTATATTATTATTCGTAATCAATACGAATAAGGTTACCAACAATAGAAATGCAATAGGAGGATAAAAAATGAAAACTTTTATTTGTACCATTTGTGGATATGTTTTTACCGGCAAAGAGCCGCCAGAATTTTGCCCGCAGTGCAAAGCGCCTGCTTCAAAATTCCAGGAGCAGAAAACACAGGGGCTTGTTTGGGCTGACGAGCACAGAATCGGTGTAGCTGCCGGTGTGGATCCTGAAATCGTGGAAGGCCTGCGTCAAAACTTTACCGGAGAATGTACAGAGGTTGGAATGTACTTGGCAATGAGCCGCCAGGCAGACAGGGAAGGTTATCCTGAGATTGCCGAAGCGTACAAGAGATTTGCATTTGAAGAAGCGGAGCATGCGGCCAAATTTGCTGAGCTGCTGGGCGAAGTAGTTTATCCCGATACCAAGAAAAATGTCGAGCTGCGTGCAGTAGCGGAGCATGGCGCCTGCGAAGGCAAAAAGAAACTGGCTACTCGTGCCAAGGAGCTGGGCTTGGATGCGATTCATGACACCGTCCATGAGATGTGTAAGGATGAGGCGCGTCATGGTTGTGCTTTCCAGGGCCTGCTGAACCGTTATTTCGGTAAATAAGCCAGATCGCGAAATTGGTGCATATTACTATGTTAACTGATTTCATTTTTCAGATGAAATCGAAATTGCAAGTGCGAAACAGAGCAGTCTGTTTCGCACTTTTCTTTAGGAGAAAATCGTTTTGACCGCATGAAAATCTTGGTTACTATGCTAGATTAAAACCTGGCGGATATGGATAGTGGTAGATTGGACGAACATAAAAAAAGCTCGGTTTAAAAGGGAACCTGTTATTTGGGCTCTGCTTCTATGCCGCATCTACCGATGAACCCAACGGTTGTTTTTTGATATTGAACACCGATTTGCCAGATAGGGGAAGATAGGATAGAACAGGGAATTTGTAACGCAGAACAAGAAAAAGCGTACGCCTTTTTATGGAAGGCTTTTATCTTTAATTCTATTCAGGGATTTTTTAAAGAAAAATCGTTGTTCTGGTTGAAGAAAATCTTTTGTTGTACGAAATACGACATCGCTTAATGTGAGCAGTGCCAGCAGATTAGGCGCTGCCATCAGACCGTTTAATGTATCGGCAATTCCCCATACCAGATCCAGCTTGGTCACTGCACCCAAAAGGCAACAAAGCAGGAAAACCAGCCGATAAATTAAGATGGCGTTTTTTCTGTGAGGGACAAGATAGGAAAGGCTTTGTTCCCCATAAAACGACCAGCCGATGATTGCGGCAACGGCAAAAAAGATCAGCGAGAAAGAGACCATTTTTCCGCCCCAGGGTCCCAAAACCGCAGAAAAAGCCGCAGCGGTCATTCCGGCGCCGGTAAAACCTTGGTCGGCTACGCCAGAGGTCAGGATTACCAAAGCAGTAAGGGTGCAGACAACCAGCGTATCGGCAAACACCTCAAAAATGCCCCACATGCCTTGCGCTGCGGGATGAGTGGAATCTGCCGCTGCATGGGCGATCGGTGCCGAGCCAAGACCTGCTTCATTGGAAAAAATTCCTCGGGCAAACCCGAAGCGGATGGCTTGAGCGACGGTATATCCTGCAACGCCTCCGGCAGCGGATACCGGAGAACAGGCAGAAGAAAAGATCAGGTGAAATGCTTCAGGCAGCCGGTCCGCCCGAAGGATCAGTACCAGTATGGCACAGCCCAGATAGCCAAGAGACAGAAAAGGAATCATGAATTCGGTAACAGTGGCAATGCGGCGTATTCCTCCGATGATGACCAGGCCAATCGCAAGAGCAGTCAAAAGACCGGAGAGCCAGCATGGAAAGGAAAACAGCTGGTTTGCGGCCAGCGAAATAGCGTTGGATTGAGTCATATTTCCCACGCCGAGGGAGGCAGCGACGCACAGACAGCTGAAAATGACAGCCAAGGTCTTGGAGCCTACTCCTTTTTCCATATAATACATCGGGCCGCCAAAATAGCCAGTAGCCCCTTTTTGCCGGTAGCGAACGGCCAAAAGAACCTCAGCATATTTCGTCATCATGCCGAAAAACGCACTGATCCACATCCAGAATATAGAGCCGGCGCCGCCTAATGTCATGGCGGTGGCGATTCCTGTAATATTGCCAACACCCATTGTGCCGGCTAAGGCGGTAGACATTGCCTGAAAGGGAGAGATGCCGTCTTTTTTCTGGCGCCGGTTTTTTCCCAGGGTTCCAAGGGTATTTCGAAAGATCAGGCCTATTTTCGACAGCTGAAACCAACCGGTCCCCAATGTGAACCAGATCCCAGTAGCCAAAAATAGAAAAAGAGTGACCGGGCCCCATACTACCCCGTTGGCCGACTCATTTACTTGTTCTAACCATTCCAGCATGAAAATGCCCCCTCTGCCTTTTTACTAGCTTATGAAAGGCTCAAGGGGGATATGAAAAAGAACCAGGACGGAGAAAAGCCCCGGCCAATACCGGGGCTTAGGGAAAAATACCATGAATGTTTTGAAGAATATAAAAACAAATCATCGTTTTAGCCAGTAACGATAAAATCGCCGGAGAGAACCGCCTAAAACAGAACTATTTCTTATCCTGTATTTATTATATGCCGCAAACAGACGAAAAACAACGATATTTCAATTACGGTTCGTTACAAATTGGTTAAAATAGAGGTTTTTATTTTCAGCTGATAAAATCTTCAATCCGAGCAACCAGCTCTTCATAATCCCGTACGCCGATTCCGTCTTGCAGAGCCTGTTGATCATATTGGGGCAGATTACGGGTAAAAACCTGAAAAATCAGCTCTGGACTCTCAGATTCTTTGCCGAACACCGCTAGATATCCGTTATAATCGCGTAACCAATATTGGTATTCACCAGATGCCTGTGATTGGGAAATGCTGCTGATAGGGTTCTGTGCAGCGAAATTTTCGCCGGTCAGCGATAATAGGATTCCAGAAATCAGCATGGCGCCTGCGACCGACATAGTGGTAAATCCGAAAAATTTTTTCATAAACGCCCCGCCTTTATATGAAATAGTTGCGATTATTTTGGGCAAAATGGGGAAAAGTATTCATTTTTCTGATTTTGTGATAATTTTTGCTTTAAATTTATTAACATTTTCCTTTTGGAGTATGGTATAATAGCTGTATGTGGTTATGAGCCCGTTTTTCCGAATTTACGACAGGCCGTCTGAACAGCGATTTTGCGTTAGAAGATGTTTCGTACGGCAATCATTTGGAAAAGCGATTATGTTCTGCCATTGCGGTAAAAGCCGGCGGTTGTGTTTTTCGCAGGGTTTCATGGTGGATTTGGCTGCTGTGGCATACCGTTTTTTCCGGCTTTGCCGGAAAAGCAACAAGGAGGGACTGCAAATGGGCAATGCCCGTAAAAATACGCCCCCGGATCGAAAAGCTTCGGCTGTTCGGGATACTGGCGCGCCAAAATCAGCGGGAAAGATCTTCAAGGAGCTGGGATCAGTTTTTTTCCGTACTTTGGCGACGATGTTTTTTGTGATGATCATTACCGGCTGTATTGTAGCTTGTGTGATGACTGTCTATATTGTCGGATTTTTGGATGATGAGTCCGACTTGGATTTAAACAGCCTCGAAATGAACTATACCAGCATATTGTATGTGCAGGACAAGGCGACAGGTGAATATGTGGAACTGAACCGTCTGCACGGGGAAGAAAACCGTATCTGGGTGGACTACGAGGATATCCCGGAGCACCTGATTAACGCGGCGATTGCCGGTGAGGACAAGCGCTTTAAAGAGCACCAGGGCGTAGACTGGGGCCGCACGCTGTATGCGACGGTGACTCATTTTCTGAAAGGCGGCACACAGGGCGGCTCTACGATTACCCAGCAGCTGATTAAGAATATTACAGGTGAAAAGGATTTCAGCGTTGAACGGAAAATCAAGGAGATTTTCCGGGCGCTGAGTTTGGAAAAGTCCAACTCAAAAGAACAGATCATGGAGGCATATCTTAATTCGATCCATTTAGGATGGAATACCGATGGTGTACAGGCCGCGGCAAACCTGTATTTTGGTAAGGATGTCAGCCAGCTGAGTATTGCGGAAAGTGCTGCGCTGATCGCCATTACCCAAAACCCTTCCAAGCGGGAGCTGTTCAATCACGAGGAAAATAACCGGGAACGCCGGGAATGGATTTTGGGTCAGATGTTCGAGCAGGGATATATTACCCAGGCAGAGTACGACCAGGCCATGGCAGAACAGATCCAAGTAGTGACTTATGATAATTCCTCCGATACGACTCAGAAGGCTACGCTGAGCTATTTTGAGGACTATGTCCTGGAAGAGGTCATTCAAGATCTGATGGATAAATATGGATATACCTACGAGACGGCGGAAGACAAAGTTTTGAAAGGCGGCTACCGCATCTATACAACGATGGATAAAGATATCCAGGATTATCTGGATGTAGTCTTTGCCGATCAGGACGCGGAAAATTCTATTTTTCCCACTGTCCAGGGCTATAATTTGAAAACCTTCAGCTATGTAGAAGAACAGCCCAATGCTGCCATGGTCATTATGGAGCCCAATGGTAAGCTGGTCGGTATTGCGGGCGGTCGTGGTGAAAAAGAAGGCGACCGCATTCTGAACCTGGCCACGGATGGGGTGAGGCAGCCGGGGTCTTCCATCAAGCCGCTGTCTGTCTATGGTCCGGCTATGGATTTCGACATGATCTACTGGTCCAAAATTTTTGATGATAGCCCTGTGGAACGGGCTTCTGAGGATGGAGCATTTACCAGCGATTGGCCGATCAACCACTATGGGACATATTTGGGGAATGTGACGGTGGATTATGCCATCCGCCGTTCGACTAACACTGTCGCAGTGCGGGTGCTGGAGCTTTTAACGCCGCAGGTTTCTTATGACTTCATGGTCAATCAGCTCCATTTTACAACGCTGGTTGGCACTGGCGCCAATAATGACGTTGATCGTGCGCCGCTGGGTCTGGGCGCGCTGACAAACGGCGTGACAGTATTGGAGATGACTGCTGCCTATCAGATTTTTGACAATGGCGGCCTGTATTATGAGCCGTATAGCTATTCAGTGGTTTACGACAGTGAAGGAAACGTAGTGCTGGAGCAGAATCCTACGCCGCAGAGGGTTATTTCTGAGGACACGGCGGAAGTGATGAATAAGCTGCTGCAACGGGTCGTTAACGGTGCGCAGGGCACTGGTAGTACCGCAAAATTCGGATCCATGCCGGTGGCAGGAAAAACCGGTACCACCGATAATGACGTAAATCAATGGTTTATGGGCATGACACCCTACTATGTTGGAGGGGTGTGGTTCGGGTATTCTGATAATTCAAATGTCCAGATCCGCTACAGCAGTTATCCGCCTCCGATCATCTGGAGAAGGGTCATGGAGCATATTCACGAGGGGCTGGAAGTGAAGCAGTTCCCTACCAGCGGTAAAGTGCGGGAAATGACTTACTGTACGGAATCCGGTGAAATTGCCACTTCGGCCTGTCCCGACACTGCAACTGGATGGTACAAGGAATCCAATATCCCTGGCACTTGTGTTCAGCATTTGGGTTCGGTAGAATCAGAGGAAGGCGAGATTAGCGGTTCCAGTTCCAGCGGAGGAAGTCATGGAGTTGAGGAAGAGGAAGACGAGGAAGACGAATAGCTGCAATAGGAGAAAAAAAGGAAAGGCTTTAGCCTTTCCTTTTTTCTGCAAAAGAGGGTGATTCTTTTTCAATGAACATGGCATCACCGAAGCTGTAAAACCGGTACTGCCTCTCCACCGCCTCCTGGTAGGCGCGCATCGTGTTTTCATATCCAGCGAAAGCGCTGACCAGCATAATCAATGTGCTTTCCGGCAGATGGAAATTGGTAATCAGCCCATCCAGTACCCGGAAGTTGCAACCGGGATAGAGAAATATATCGGTATAACCTTCATCGGCGCGAATTTCACCGTATTTGGCGGCTACTGATTCCAATGTGCGGGTGCTGGTAGTACCTACGGCAATGACTCTCCCTCCCGCCGCCTTAGTATGGTTGATAAGCCGGGCGGTTTCTTCCGGTAGGCGGTAATGCTCGGAATGCATTTTATGCTCGGTGATTTCATCAACTTTGACAGGGCGGAAAGTACCCAGTCCAACATGAAGGGTCACATATCCAATATTGACACCTTTTTGCCGCAGCTTGTCCATCATTTCCAGAGTAAAATGCAACCCGGCAGTGGGAGCGGCGGCAGAACCCAACTCCTGGGAATAGACAGTTTGGTACCGTTCCTTATTTTGCAGCTCTGCCGTAATATAGTGGGGAAGG
>JABLTR010019891.1_pt1 | contig 14536 bp, 21 predicted proteins | sample 7160071 | NCBI WGS metagenome assembly JABLTR01 (sample SAMN14651230, study PRJNA627086) | human gut metagenome | isolation source: feces | host: Homo sapiens
CTCCTCCGCGGACCGTCTGGACGGCCAGCTCCACGCCGCGGGCGATCCCGCGGTGCTGCGGGCTTCTGCCGAGGACCTGGCTGCCCGAAAGGAGCGGCTGGAAACGGAGTACAGCGCTCTCCGGCTGGCTATGGAGGCACTGGAGGGGGCCAACACCGCCCTGCAGAACCGCTTCTCTCCCGCTCTGGGCCGCCGGGCAGCGGAGATCTTTTCCCGACTGACCGACAACCACTATGCCGGTGTGGTGCTGGACCGGAGCTTCCGCCTCTCGGCAGAGCCTGTGGGAGACCCGGTGTTCCGGGATGCCGCCCTGCTCTCCGCCGGCGCGCTGGACCAGCTGTATCTGGCGGTGCGCCTGGCCATCTGTGAGCTGGTGCTGCCGCCGGAGAAGCAGGTGCCCATCGTGCTGGACGACGCCCTGGCCAATTTTGACGACAGCCGCTGCGCTGCGGCCCTGCAGTTTTTGAAAGAGGCCGCCGGGAACCGGCAGATCCTGCTCTTCACCTGCCACAGCCGGGAGGGGGAATTTTTTGCCGGAGACAGGGAAGTTTTCGTCCAGCGGTTGACGGATGCGGCGGTAGAGGTATAAGATATGGAATACTCCCCGTTCCCCGCAGCGGCGGGGCCGGGAGCCTGTGTTTATCAATTACGCGAAAGCGAAAAAAGGAGATATCCATACTATGAGCGAATGCACCCACGACTGCTCCACCTGCGGCGAGAGCTGCAGCGAGCGGCAGGAACCCCAGTCCCTGCTGAAGGAGCACCATCCCGAAGCCCACATCGGTAAGGTGTTCGGCATCGTGTCCGGCAAGGGCGGCGTCGGAAAGTCCATGGTCACCAGCCAGCTGGCGGTCACCATGCGCCGCCGGGGCCATCAGGTCGGCATTCTGGATGCCGACGTCACCGGTCCCTCCATCCCCAAGGCCTTCGGCATCCACGGCCAGGCCACAGGCAGCGAGGCGGGCCTGTATCCCATGGTGTCCAAAACCGGCATTCAGGTGATGAGCACCAACCTGCTGCTGCCCAACGAGACGGACCCGGTCATCTGGCGGGGCCCGGTCATCTCCGGCGTGGTCCAGCAGTTCTGGACCGACGTGCTGTGGAACTGCGACTACCTGTTCGTGGATATGCCGCCGGGAACCGGCGATGTGTCCCTCAGTGTGTTCCAGTCCATTCCCCTGGACGGCATCGTGATCGTGGCCTCTCCCCAGGAGCTGGTGAGCATGGTGGTGGAGAAAGCCGTGAAGATGGCGGAGATGATGGAGGTCCCCATCGTGGGCCTGGTGGAGAACATGAGCTATGTCACCTGTCCGGACTGCGGGAAGCAGATCCATCTCTTCGGCCAGGGCAAAACTGCCGAAGCTGCGGAGCGCCACCATCTGCCCGTGCTGGCGGAGATGCCCATCGACCCGGCCCTGGCCGCCCTTACCGACGCCGGAGACATCGAGTCCTTCCAGGGCAGCTGGCTGGAGGCTGCCGCCGACAAGCTGGAGGGGAAATAATGCCCAACGCCGCGCCGTGTCCTTCCACGGCGCGGCGTTTGCCGCGTTTTGTCCGTCCTATGCAAATCCACCGGAGGAAGCACCTTCTTTTTGTGGGCAAAAACAGTTGCAAAATCCGGCAGGATTCGAGATAATAGAAAAAGATCAAATTTGGCATAAAACCATGCAAAATACAGACAGATCGAGGGGGAATCACCCATGCAGGAACTGAAAGACCGCATCGTGAAAGAGGGCAAGGTGCTGCCCGGCAACATCATCAAGGTGGATGGTTTTCTGAACCACCGCATCGACACAGAGCTGATGGACCATATCGCAGAGGAGTTCGGCAAACACTTCAATATGGACGAGGTCACCATGATCCTCACCGCCGAGGCCAGCGGCATCGCCCTGTCCGCCATCGTGGCCCACCACTTCCACAAGCCCATGATCTTCGCCAAGAAGGCCAAGAGCGACAACATCGAGGGCGGCCTGTACCAGAGCGACATCTTCTCCTACACCTATAAGAAAAAGGTGACGCTGCTGGTGTCCAAGGAGTGGCTCTCCGCCGACGACAAGGTCCTGATTATCGACGACTTCATGGCCAACGGCGAAGCCATGCGGGGCCTGTGCGACATCGTCAACGCCGCCGGTGCCACGCTGGTGGGCATCGGCTGCGCGGTAGAGAAGGGATTCCAGGGCGGCGGCGACCGGCTGCGGGCCGCGGGTGTGAACCTGAAGTCCCTGGCCATCATCGAGTCCGCCGAGCCCGGCAACATCGTCTTCCGGGGCGAGGACTGATCCTCTGCATTTTCCGCGGCACTCTGTAAGATTCGTCTCTTTTTTCCGTCTGATAGGATAGCAGAACGATCGTTCCCTATCTTCCGGCGCATCAGAAAAAGGAGGACTTTTCCATGAAACGGACCCCACTGTTTCTGGTACTGCTGACCCTGGCCCTATCGCTGCTCCCCAGCTGTACGCCGCCGGGAGGCGGAGCCGACGCAAAGCCGGTCATCTACCTCTATCCGGAGGCGGAGACCGATGTCACCGTTACCCTGGACTATGACGGGGAACTGACCTGTGTTTATCCCGTCATGAATGGAAATTCCTGGACGGTCACTGCCAGCCCCGACGGGACGCTGACGGACGCGGTCGGTCAGACCTACAATTACCTCTACTGGGAGGGCGTCAGCCGGACGGAATATGACTTCTCCCAGGGCTTCTGTGTACCAGGCAGGGACACCGCCGCCTTTTTGGAGGACACCCTGGCCACTCTGGGTCTGAACCGCCGGGAGGCCAACGAGTTTATTGTCTACTGGCTGCCCCACATGGAGGGGAACGCCTATAATCTGATCGCCTTCCAGACAAGTTCCTACACGGACCATGCCCGGCTCACGGCAGACCCGGCGCCGGACACGGTGCTGCGGGTCTTCATGGCCTGGAAGCCGCTGGACCGCTCCGTGGAGCTTCCGCCCCAGACGCTGGCCGCCCCGGTGCGTACCGGCTTCACCCTGGTGGAGTGGGGCGGCGCAGAGATCTCATAAACCGAATTTACACAAAGGAGGAATTCCCTTGTCTCACCAGACTGTCATCGTGCTGGACTTCGGCGGACAGTACAATCAGCTCATCGCCCGCCGGGTCCGGGAGTGCGGCGTCTACTGCGAGGTAAAGCCCTACACCACCCCGCTGGCGGACATCCGCGCCATGAATCCCATCGGCATCATCTTCACCGGCGGCCCCAACAGCGTGTATGATCCCAAGTCCCCCCAGGTGGACCCGGCCATCTTCACCTGGGGCGTGCCCATCCTGGGCATCTGCTACGGCTGCCAGCTGATGGCCCATAACCTGGGCGGCCGGGTTACCGAGGCCCAGGACGACTCCGCCCGGGAGTACGGCAAGACCGAGACGTATTTCGATTCGGCCTGCAAGCTCTTCAAGGGCCTTCCCGCCCAGGGCATCACCTGGATGAGTCACGGGGACTACATGGAGAAGGTGCCGGAGGGCTTCGCTCTGGTGGCCCACTCCGACGCCTGCCCCAATGTGGCCATCTGCGATGAGAGCCGCGGCTTCTACGGCGTCCAGTACCACCCGGAGGTCAATCATACGGAGCATGGCACCGACATGATCCGCAACTTCCTGTATGAGGTCTGCGGCGCAGCGGGCGACTGGACCATGGGCGACTACAAGGAGACTGCCATCCGCCAGATCCGGGAGAAGGTGGGGGACGGCAAGGTGCTGCTGGCCCTGTCCGGCGGCGTGGACTCCTCCGTGGCGGCAGCCCTGGTAGCCGAGGCCGTAGGCAGCCAGCTGACCTGCGTGTTTGTGGACCACGGCCTCATGCGCCTGAACGAGGGCGACGAGGTGGAGGAGGCCTTCAAAAAGTGGGACATCAACTTCGTCCGGGCCAACGCGGAGGAGCTGTTCCTCTCCAAACTCTCCGGCGTCAGCGAGCCGGAGCGCAAGCGGAAGATCATCGGGGAGGAGTTCATCCGGGTCTTTGAGGCGGAGGCCAAAAAGATCGGCCAGGTGGATTATCTGGTCCAGGGCACCATCTATCCCGATGTGATCGAGTCCGGCACCGGCGACGCCGCCGTCATCAAGAGCCACCACAACGTGGGCGGCCTGCCGGACTATGTGGACTTCAAGGAGATCATCGAACCCCTGCGGATGCTCTTCAAGGACGAGGTCCGTCAGCTTGGTCGGGAGCTGGGCCTGCCGGAGTATCTGGTCATGCGCCAGCCTTTCCCGGGCCCGGGCCTTGCCATCCGGGTCATCGGCGAGGTGACGAAGGACAAGCTGGACACTCTGCGCCTGGCAGACTTCATTTTCCGGGACGAGATCGCTAAGGCCCATCTGGAGGGCACCATGAACCAGTATTTCGCGGTGCTCACCAACATGCGTTCCGTGGGCGTTATGGGTGACGGCCGGACCTATGACTACACTCTGGCTCTCCGCTCTGTCACCACCACAGACTTCATGACCGCCGACTGGACCCGTATTCCCTACGAGGTGCTGGACCGGATCAGCGTGCGGATTGTCAACGAAGTGCCCCATATCAACCGGATTGTGTACGATATCACGTCCAAGCCGCCCGCTACGATCGAGTGGGAGTGACGGCGTAGGCCGAAGGCAACACAATATATAGAGATATAAACAGAAAGCCCCTACCGCAAGCACAAGATATTGTGCAAGCGGCAGGGGCTTTTTGGGTACGCCGTACCAAAATCGTACCGTTTACTTTTTTCCGGCCTCTTTTTCGGCCTTTTCGAGCGCATCGGCGACATCGCCGAGCCCCACTTCCTGGCGCCCGGTTCCCCCGGCCCGCTGCTCCAGATCGACGGCCAGGGTGTCCATCTTATCCGGGTACAGATGGGAGTAAGTGGACATGGCAACCTCTACCGTGTCCCCCAGGCGTTCCGCAACGGCGACGATGGAATATCCCAAATCGACCAGCATCGCTGCGTGGCTATGCCGGAGGTCGTGAATCCTGATCCGCTGCACCCCGGCGGCCTCTGCGGCCCTGTTCAGCTCCCGGTTCAGTGTCCCATGAGTGAAGTAAAAAATCCGGTCGGAGGGCTGGATTTCATATAGGGCCCCGATATAGTTCTCCACTTCGTCATAGAGGAAGGCGGGCATGGAGACATCTCGGACGCTGTTATCGCTCTTCGGGGGGCCTGCCTCGTCTTCCCCGTTTTTGCGGTGGTGCGTCTTGTCTACCCGGCAGATGTGGGACGGCAGTATATCGGCCGGCGTGAGGGCCAGACACTCCCCCACCCGCAACCCGAGCCAGTACAGGAGCAAGAAGGCCACCCGGAAGGCGGGTTTCTCCACCTGGGCAAGCGCCGCCTCAAATTCTGCCGTTGTCCAGAACTTCATACGGCCTGCCTTCTTCTTCCCCATGAAGCCGGCTGGCCTGCACGGGTTCTGCCGCAGGCCATAGTACATCACCGCATAATTGAAGATGGAGGAAAGCCGGCTGTTGATCGTCCGAAGGTAGGTTGCTGCGTACTTTTTCCCTGTGCGGGGGTTCGTTTTGGACATCAGCTCATTTTGCCATTTGCGGATGGTCACGGCGTCTATTTTATCGACCTGGAGGGAGCCGAAGAACGGAAGGAGCCACTTTTCTATAATGCTGTCCTGCGTTCCCCGGGTCGTGCCCCTGACGCGGTGCTCTGCGTCCTCCTGGTAGAGTTCCACCAGGGAGGCGAAGGACATATCACAGCTCCGGCTATTCTTCAGCAGGAATTCTCTCTCGAAGGCCAGCGCAGAACTTCGGGTGTCGAACCCCTCCCGCTTCTTTTTCTTCCGCTTCCCTGTCCAGTCCTCATACCAAAAAGCAGCCATCCATTTGACCGCGCCGCTCTTGGTCTTGTATTTGTAGGCAGGCACCGAAAATTCACCTCACGCCAAAGGCCCCAGCCCGCCGGCCAGGGCCTCGATTTTATTCTGCCTTGGGAGTGTTTTCCCCGGCCGCCTCCAGGGCGGCCTTCAACTGATCCGCAGGAAGAGGGCCGCTCTGGCCTCCCCTATGTTCATCGTACACTTTGAGTAGGTCTAAAAAGGTCAGCGCCTGCTTCCGTGATTTCTTGGAGAGCGCGAAGTATTCCTTCACCAAGGCCAGCGCCTCGGGATTGGAGGCACAGTCCAGAAGGGTCTTCCGGTCTTCTTCGCCCAGGTTCCCGGCGCAGCTCAAAAGCGCCGCGATGTGCGGGGCGGAATATGTGGTGCCCCGCTTGCGCTCGTCAGACAGGCCCAGGATATAGTCCGTGGAAACATCGAAGATGATGGACAGCATACGGAGCTTATCTTCCGTCAGGCGAATATCCTCGCTTTCGTATTTTGTCACAGTAGCGTCCCCGACGCCGAGCCGGGACGCAAGTTCACGCTGGGACATTTTGTGCTCTTTCCGCAGAGCAGCGATACGGTTCATAGTACAACACCTCACAGTCATTTTACTATTTCCTCTCGGGAAACACAAGTATTATTTTTCCCATGAGGAAAATTTTATAAACCCTCTTGACTTTCCTGAAAGGAAACATTAAAATGGAGACCGTAAAGAAAACTTCCTCAAAAGAAGTTGAAAGAGAGGTGAGCAACTTGACGAACAGGCTTCAGGAGCTTCGGATGAAGCACGGCGAGACCCAGCGCAAGATGGCCGATATTATGGGCATCAAGACCACCGGGGCCTACTGCAAAAAGGAGCTCGGCTATATTCCCGTTAGCCTCGAAGAAGCCTATGCAGCGGCCACCCACTGGGGTGTGACTATCGAGGAGATTTTTTTTGCAGATAAAGTTTCCTAAAAATCAGTAAATCAAACCTCTTTGAAAAAATCTTATCACAAGGAAGGAGTGAGATATATGCCCAAAAGCGCCACGAAAGCTGTCGGAAATGCGTTCTACGAAGCACGGATCGAGGCAGCAAAGTGCAACGACCGGCTGGCCAGCCGTGAGGGGGCCGCCGAGGAGTTGGGCATTGACCGCACACGGCTGGCACGGATTGAACTCGGGAGCTTAATTCCTTACCCAGAGGAAGTGCTTCTGATGGCGGAGGCGTATGGGGCCCCACAGCTCACGAACCATTACTGCTCTTCGTGCTGCCCACTCGGGAAGGAGACCATCCCACCGTGTGAGCTCCTCCAGATAGACCGCCTCACGGTTAAGGTACTCAGCGCCGTCCGCAACGCCGCCTTTATTCAGGAAGGAATCCTCGATGTGGCCGAGGACGGAAAGGTCACACGGGAAGAGATTCCGAAGTTGGAGCAGGTCAGCGATGACCTGGAGGAGCTGGAGAAGGCTTCTATGGCCCTTCGGCTCTGGATCAACAAGTACATCAAATAGGAGGCCCGTATGGAAAACGAAAGAAAGGAGCAGCCATCCCGCTTTGTGAAAGTGCATGAGGTCATGGAAATCTGCGATTGCAGCGAGAGCCACGCCTACCGGATTATGAAGCAGCTCAACGACGAGCTGAAGAAGCGCGGTTTCATCACCACCGCCGGCCGGGTGCCGCGGAGCTACCTCATGGAGCGGATGCACATATAGCAGATGCGATATTACGCAAAGACCATTCTCGGCGTTTTTGCCCTGGTTTGCCTGGCTTTCCTCGCCGGCGCCTTGAATGAGACGGCCGCCAAAACGGCCGCCCCTCCCCTGGAGGTTGAGGCCGTCCAGGTGGAAGAGCCAGACCTTCCTCCGGCCCAGACACTTCTTTATGAAGAGCCAGAGCCCACCGTGGAGCCAGAGCCGGCCATTCCCATCTATGACATTCCCCTATCCCCGGAGCTTCAGGAGTACACCTACAACCGCTGCGAGGCCCTGGGCCTGGTGGCCCCCGGGGTGGATTACCAGACCGTCCTCGCCCTGATGTCCAAGGAGAGCGGCTATACCGCCGACGCGGTGAGCGGCACCGGGGACTACGGGATTATGCAGATCAACACCGTCAACCATGAATGGCTCCGGGAGGAGCTGGGGATCACCGACTTCCTGGACGCAGAACAGAGCATCGACGCCGGCACGGAAATGCTGGCCCGCCTTTCCGAGAAGTACAGTGACCCCCACAAGGTGCTGATGGCCTACAACATGGGAGAGGGCGGCGCCGCGAAGTTCTGGGCCCAGGGCATCACCAGCAGTGAGTACAGCCGGGACATCATGGCCCGGCGGGCTGAAATTTTAGAAGGGAGTTGATGAATTATGGCGAAGCTACACCACACGGAAAACGGTTCCCCCTGGCTGGAAATTACCTGCGGGGAGCTGGCTGGCTACTCCGGCTCCGAGCGTCCCATCTGCGATGAATGCTTGAAGAGCTTGGTCGGAGTAGACAACATCGCGCTTGTCCCCATTCTCAACGAAGCATTCTGTCCAGAATGTGCCCCCAAGCGTTTGTCCGGCCTTCGGAGATACCCAGGAGACCGGGCCGTTGAAGAGCGGAGGACGCGGTTCTGGCTGAATTACTTCGGAATCGGAGGGACAGAACCGTGAGCCCACTCCGTACCGCCAGAAAAGCGAAGGGGCTCTCGCGGCGGAGGTTGTCCGAGCTGACCGGAATACATGATCGGCAGCTATCGGATTATGAGCGCGGCCGTTATCGGCCGACTGGGGAAAGACTGGAAAAGCTGGCCCAGGTGCTCAATGTTGAGCCCCGTACCATCGGCGACCCATTCCGGGGCAGTTCTGGAAGGCCCAGGCCCAGGAGAACAATTCGGGAAATCCCGGATGAAGTCCGGGAGAAAGAAATATTAGAGCTGGAGGGCCTGGCCCGAAACATCATCCGTTGACATTCCGCAGCCGTTAGAGCGTCCGGAATCGACCGGGAAGATTTACTCCAAGACCTTATGGTGGGGGCCATTATGGCCGTGGACGCCTTCAACCCTTCCGTCAGCACCAATCTGGAAGGGTACGCTTACAGAACGATGACTTTTCACCTATACCGAAGTGTCCGAAACAGCACCGTCAAGGGAATTGCAGATGTTCCGGCTGGGATAAACCCGCGCATTTGTTCCTATGAAGCACTAACAGAGGCCGGCGTCCAGATCGCCGGGTAGAAAGGAGAGCTATATGGCGTTCTACAATGTGTGCCCTTTCTGCGGCGCCCACCTCGACCCCGGGGAGCGGTGCGACTGCAAGGAGCAGCAGAATGAGCGGCAGCAGGCCGCAGAGAAAGAGAAGGAGGCCAAAACGGCATGACGAACATTATCAAGGTCAAGTTTTTCCGCGGCAGCATTCCCGCCGGCAAGGAGTACACCTACCTGACGCCGGAACCCGTCGATGTCGGAGATGTGGTAGACATCGAGACCAAAATGGGCAAGACCCGCGCTATGGTCTGCCAGGTCGATGTCCCGGAGGCCGAGATCGCCCCGTTCCGGGCCCGGGCAAAGAGCATCATCGGCCGGGCACAGTGCCAGTGTGAGCGGTGCGAGGAGTTCACCCCCATCGGTGAGGGCGACCACATCTGCGGCGCCGATCCGCACCGTATGCCGGTCTCCGACTATATGCCGACCGAGGATTATTACTGGTGCAAGGGCGCCCATTTCGTGGAGGGATAAGGCATGAAGAGAAAGCTATACCTCGGCCGCAGCGCCATCCTTGGGCTTCGCCTCGGCGCCTTCCTGCTGGGTATCATGGCGGCCCTGGCCCTGGCCCACATCGGCCTCCAGACCTACCAGGCCAGAACCGGCCTCCCCGGCGGAGAGCTTACCATCATCCCCGCCTTCGCCCTCTTCTTCTATGTCGGCTGGACGGCCAGAGAAGGCAGCCTGCGGCGGAAGGCAGACCACCAGAAGGGGGGAAAGCATTGTGCAACTGGCACCAGCGGCCGCAGCCAGAGATAAGGCGGTCTCCTTCCTGGGTGTGGAGATACCCGACGACCTGTGGGAGCTGGCCTATCAGGCAGCCGTCAGGAAGCTGGAGTACATCGTGAGCCATTACGGCGACCTCGACGGGTTCCGCCTTGGCGCTGCATACCTCGGGAAACTGGCCCAGGAATACCTTTCAGCCCGTGCGCTATCTACCTTCTGCGCCGAAAAAAGCGCAGAAAAAAAGACCGCCTCCGAAGAGGACGGCCTTCACGACACCAACAGTATATCAGAGATTACCTCCAAATGTCAACCAAAGGAGTGTGTCAAATGAGGATCAATACCCTTCACATTGAAAACTTCCAGGGCATTCGTGACGCGACATTCGACCTGGGAGGCCACAGCGCCAGCATTTATGGGGACAACGGGACGGGGAAGACCACCGTGTTCAATGCCATCACCTGGCTACTCTTCGACCGGGCCAGCACCGGCGCCAAGAACTTCACCCCCAAGACCAGGGGGCCGGGCGGCGACCTTCACCACTTGGAGCACATGGCGGAGGCGCAGTTCATCATGGACGACGGCCGCCTCGTCCAGCTCCGCAAGGTCTTCCATGAGAACTACAAGAAGAAGCGCGGCGCGGCCACGGCCGAATTTGACGGCCACAGCATCGACTTCTATATTGACGGCGTTCCCGTCAAGGAGAAGGAGTACACGGCCACCCTTCAGGCGCTCTGCGGCGGGGCCGAGAAAATGAAGATGCTCACCATGCCCAACTACTTCCCCGAGGAAATGGCCTGGGACGCCCGCCGGAAGATCCTCCTGGAAGTCTGCGGCGATGTCACCGACGGCGATGTGATTGCCGGGCACCCGGAGCTGGAGGAGCTGGACACCTATCTGCTCATGCCCGGCACCACGCGCCAGTTCTACTCCGTGGAAGAGTACAGGAAGGTCGCCGCCGCCCAGAAGACGGCCATCAACAAGCAGCTCCAGGAAATCCCCGGCCGGATTGACGAGGCCCAGAGGGCCATCCCGGAAGTTGACGCCTCCCCCGAGGAGATCACCGCGGAGCTGGAGCGCCTGGAGGCCCAGAGCCAGCAGATCACCCAGCGGAAGGCGACCATTCTCGCCGGCAACACCGCCACCGCGGAGGCCCAGAAGAGAACGGCCGAGGCCGACGCAAAGGTGGCAGAGGCCAGAGCTGCCTATATCACCAACGCCTCCACCGTCAACGCCGGCACCAACGCCGCCATTGGTGAGGTGCAGCGCCAAATCGTGGCCGTCCGCAGCCGGCTCAATGCGGCCACGGCCGAGGCAGAGCGCCAGGAGGCCCTCGCCGAGCGCATGGCGGCCCGCCGGAAGGAGCTCCTGGAGGAGTACAGCCGGATTCAAGCCGAATATTGGGATGAAGGGGAGGCCATCTGCCCTACCTGCCACCAGGCACTTCCCGCCGACCAGGTGGAGGATATGCGCCAGCAGTTCAACATTCGGAAGAGCAACCGCCTCCAGGCCATCAATGAAAAGGGCCAGAAGGAGGCCAGCAAGGACATGATCGCCGCCGCCCAGCAGGCCGCCGAGGCCGAGCACCAGAAGGCGGAGGCGGCCGAGATGGAGCTGAAGGGGCTGGAGCAGCAGCTATCCACCCTCCAAGGGAAGCTCGCCCAGACGCCGCCCTTTGAGACCACCCAGGAATACCACGACCTGATGGAATATGCGGCCAAATGCCGGGCCGAAGAGGCAGAGGCAGGCATGGACACCTCCGCCGCCCTGGAGGGCGTGAATAACGAACTGGAGGCCGTGCAGAGCCGGGCCCGGGAGCTTCAGCGGAAGCGCAGCTTCTTGGCACAGGCCGAGACCCAGCGGAAGCGGATCGCCGAGCTGGAGGCCAAGGAAAAAGACCTGTCCTGCCAGTATGAGGAGCTGGAGAAGGGCCTCTATCTGTGCGACCTCTTCATCAAGGCCAAGGTGGATATGCTGACCGAGCGAATCAACAGCAAGTTCAAGTCCGTCCGCTTCCGGCTTTTCCAAGAACAGGTGAACGGGGGTGTCAAGGACGATTGCGAAGTCCTGGTGCCCACCGCGGAAGGCGTCCTGGTGCCCTACACCTTCGCCAACAACGCCGCCCGCATCAATGCCGGCCTGGAGATCATCGGCGCTCTTTCTGCCCATTGGGGGCTGACGATGCCGGTCTTCATCGACAACGCCGAGAGCATTACCCACATCGCCTCGCTGCCGTCCCAGGTCGTGCGCCTGGTGGTATCAGAGGCAGACAGCCGGCTCCGCTTGGAGGTAGATGCGGCGGAAACCGAGGGGGCTGCATGATGAAGGACGAAGTAAAGCGGATCACCGTCGAGTATGCCGACGGGCGCACCGAGACCATCCCCCGGGCGAATGTTCTCAAATTTGGAAAATACACCGTTGAAATCGGCCTGAAATTTGAAGTAAAGCCGGACACATTCGTAATTGTCGCCAAAGGCCACAATGTCTATTTATTTTGAATATCGAGGAGGAAATCAGCATGGCAACCAATGAGACCAACACCGGAACCCTTCAGCCCAAGACCGACCAGGCCGTGGCACCTCGCGGGAGCAACAGTGAGCGGTTCACCGCCAAGGTGATGAAGGAGTTCGGCAGCTCCGCGGGCGTCCCCCAGGTGACGGACTTCCAGCGGCAGCTTATCCAGGGCTACTTCATCAGCATTGACCGGGCCCTGAAGGCCGCGGAGGAGGAACGCCTTCGTAAGAACGCCAACAACAAAGACCACAAGTACGACAACGACCTCCCCGTGACCTGGGAGAATGTGAACCTCACAGACCTTGCCCTCGATGTCGTCCACTACGCCCGGATGGGGCTGGACATGATGCAGGACAACCACCTTTTCCCCATCCCCTACAAGAACAACAAGGCCCAGAGGTACGATGTCACCCTCATGCCCGGCTATAACGGAATCCGGTATATCGCAGAGAAGTACGCCCTGGAGCCGCCCCTGGCGGTCACCGTGGAGCTGGTCTATTCCACGGACACCTTCGAGCCCATCAAGAAGGACGCCGCAAACCAGGTGGAGAGCTATCGGTTCATCATCAACCAGCCCTTCGACCGGGGCGCCGTGGTGGGTGGCTTCGGCTACATCGAGTACACCGACCCCCAGAAGAATGAGCTGGTCATTATGACCCTGCACGACATCGAGAAGCGCAAGCCGGCCTATGCCTCCCCCAACTTCTGGGGCGGCACCCAGAAGGTCTGGGAGAACGGGAAACAGGTGGAGAAGCAGTCCGAGGGCTGGTTCGAGGAAATGTGCATCAAGACCATCAAACGCGAGATTTACAGTGCCAAGCATATCCCCCGCGACCCCAAGAAGATCGACGACGCCTATCAGTATATGAAAATGCGGGAGGCCCGGTTCGCAGAGATGGAGGCCCAGGCGGAGATCGACGCCAACGCCAACGGGGTAGTCATCGACACCACGCCCACCTTCCCCTCGGAGCCGTCGGCGCTTACCGAGGGCGGCGGGGCCCATGTCATCCAAACTGATCCCAAGACCGGAGAGGTCAAAGAGCCCATTCCCGTGACCGGAGCAGCAAAGACGGAAGGCCAGCAGACCACGCTCGGGGGCCCTGATTTCTGATGGAGATTAGAGTTCTCGCGTCCGGCAGCAGCGGAAACACCTACCGCATAAGTGACGGAGAAACAGCCCTGCTGCTGGACGCGGGGATTCCCCTGAAGGCCATACAGGCCGGTCTCGGCTTCAGAGTACGGGACATCATGGGCTGCTTCGTCACACACGCACACAAAGACCACAGCAAGGCCGCCAAAGACCTGGCCCGGCTGGGGGTAGACATCTACACCAGCAGGGGCACCGTGGACGCCTGTGGCCTCACAGGCCACCGCATCAAGGTCGTGCGGGCCCTGGAGGAGCTGGTGGTCGGCACCTTCCGGGTGCTGCCCTTCGATGTCCAGCACGACGCCCCGGAGCCCCTCGGTTTTCTTTGCACCAGCACCGCGACCGGAGAAAAGCTGCTGTATTTCACAGATACCTATTACCTGAAGTACAGATTCCAGGGCGTCACCCACATCATGGCCGAGTGCAACTACTCGGAGGAGGGCATTCGGAACAGCGTGGAGGCCGGCTATATCCCTGTTGAGCTGGTTCCCCGCCTGGTGAAGAGCCACATGAGCCTGGAACATCTGCTTGATATGCTCCGAGCCAATGACCTCCGGCTTTTGCGCCAAATCTACCTTATCCATCTCAGCGAGAACAACAGCAACGCGGAGAAATTCAAAGAAGAAGTACAGCGGCAGACCGGCGCGGAGGTCTATGTCTGCTGATCGGAGGTGAGCAGGATGGCATGGATTGAATCCCACCAAGAGCTATGGAGACACCCGAAAACGAAAAAACTTGCCCGCCTCCTTCACATTTCCATCCCGACCGCTGTGGGGCACCTGCACGGCCTCTGGTATTGGGCCATGGACTTCGCCCAGGACGGAGACCTCTCGACCTATGACGCCGAGGACATCGCCGACGCCGTTATGTGGGAGGGCGACGCCCAGGAGTTTCTGGACGCCCTGGTCGAATCCAAATATGCCGACCAGACAGAGCACGGTGTCGTGATCCACGACTGGTTCGACTACGCCGGCGGCCTGCTGGAAAGCAAGGCCCGGAAGCGGGAGCAATCCAGGCTCCGCGTCCAGGAGTACCGGAAAAGGAAGCGAGAGGCGGCCGCCAATGCGGAGCAGCACCCCTCTGACCCACCCCCACCCTCGGAGCCGGAA
>JABLTR010052688.1_pt1 | contig 14512 bp, 14 predicted proteins | sample 7160071 | NCBI WGS metagenome assembly JABLTR01 (sample SAMN14651230, study PRJNA627086) | human gut metagenome | isolation source: feces | host: Homo sapiens
AATTACCAGGGTGCCCGACTGGAACTGAGACGACCTGTGCTTCAAATCCCTCCGTTTCCAGCAGCTGTTTTACCTGCACCATTTCCTCCCAGGTGGAATCGTAATGCCCGAAGAAATAACCGTCGATCCAGAGCGTCGACACATGCGCTTCCTTCATCCAGCGCAGTTTCTGGGCCCGATCCGGGTCGTTTAAAAATTCATGTGCACGGATGGAATAATTAAAACGAAGCATAACCTTTTCTCCTCACCCAAACGTTATTATTATTTTAAAGCGCCGTATTCCTGGAACAGGCGCATGTAGGTATGATAATTTTCCAAGGAAACGTCCGGGGGAGTTTGATGGTCGACTGCGGGAATATAACCTCCGGAGCGAATTGCCGGCAGCAGCCGCTCAAATTCCGCCCGCAGCGCCGCCTCGCCTTTATGCATAATGGTCTTGTCAAAACCGCCGATCATCAAGAAGTCGGGGTAATTTTCACGGATTCGGTTGACATCCACACCAGCCATCCGTTCCAACGGCAAAACGCCCTGGATGCCGGCATCGAGGAACCAGGGAATCAGGGGCTCGACATTTCCGTCCGTGTCAATAAACACTTTTGTGCCCTGGGCCTTTACAAGCGGTACAATTTCTTTATAATAAGGAAGGATGAACTCATCGTAGAGCTCACGGGAAAGCATGGGGCCGTGGTTGTAGGACATATCCTCGGCCATGGTCATGAAAGTGGGCGAAATGAGGGAATAAATCATTTCAAGCACCTTTTTATTGAAAACGCAGAGGTCTTGGTTCATCTGATGCATGAGCTCCGGGTAATCATAAAACGCATATAAGTGGTTTTCAATGCCAAACAACGTGCGGGGGAACCAGAAGAACCCCTCCAGAGAAAACCAATAAACAAAGCCGTTGTTTTTGTTGGCCTCCGAAAAGGCCTTGATGCGTGCATAATTTTCATTGAGGATCTCGTCGGTAAAAAGATGCTTTTTGATAGCCTCATATTCAGCCTCGTCGTTGATGATGGGAGCGCCGTGATAGGGGGCCTGCGGACAAGTAGCATCCCGGGGGGCCACCCAAAACTGCATCAGGCGGTCCTGCCCGAAATAATCGTTCAGTCCGTTCCCGAGCTCAATATCCTTCGGCAGCCCCTGCTGCCACCACTCGTTTAGGGTTTTATCCCACCAGCCTGCCCACTCCACCATGGGTACTCGGTCTGCATCCTTATCAAAGTTCAGTATTTTTTGAAAACGCTCAAGATTCTCCATTTGCAATACTCCTTTTTGTTGTTTCAAGCATTAAGAAAATAATTTTCATTTGACGGGCTTTCTATTTCAGCTATTATTATATTGAATAACGTAGGGAAGAGTGATGGTCTTTTTTAATCATTTACGGGGGGGAATTTAAGGTTTGCGTGTCTTTTTTGACTCACTTCAAAGTAAAGAGATCGCTATATTTATGGAGCGGTATCCGCTTTCTGAGGATATTGCCGCTCATAATCATGATTTTATCGAAATGGCCTATGTGCTTGAAGGAACGGTACAGCACAGCAGCAACGGGAAAACCTGTACGGCGCACGCAGGGGATTATTTTATTTTAGATGTCGATACCCCCCATATTTACCACACGGCGGGGAAGGGGTCTCAGGTGATCAACTGCATTTTTTTGCCGGCCTTTATTGATTCTTCCCTGCATGTGTACCGTGATTTTAACAGTATTGTCAAGCATTATTTGGTTCACTTTGACGAGCGGTTTAATTTCCGCCCCTATAGCGGAACGGTTTTTCATGACCCGGACCGTATCATATGCGAACGTTTGTTTAAAATGGAACAAGAGTACCGTGAAAGGGGCCCCGGTTATTTGCAGATGATCCGTTCCTATTTAATAGAGTTGATTATCTGTACCTTGCGGCAGCTGCCGGTAGAGAGTGCGGAAAGAGATGTGGATATCCAATTTGTCAAAGAAATGGTTCGGAAGCACTCCAGTGAAAAGCTGTGCCTTTCAGAACTTGCACGGCAGTTAAACATTACCGTTCCTGCACTCAGTCAAAAATTCACCCGGGTTGTAGGGATGGGTTATAAGGAATATTTACAGAATTACCGGATTGGGGAGGCCTGCCGGCTGCTTGCCAACAGCAATGAAAAGGTAGCGGATATTGCTACCATGGTCGGCTATCAGGATTTAAAATTTTTTCATCTTATTTTTCATAGGGTAATCGGATTGTCGCCGTCCGACTACCGCAGGGAGCAAAGAAAATCACAAAAGAGCAATTCGGGTGCAGAAGGCAGAAAAGAAAAAGCGTAAAAATGCCTTGTCCGCCCGGCTGCCGAGGCATTTTTCCATTATACAGACGGCCTTGTAAAAAAATGGACGCTAACATCTGAATTTATTTTTTACGCTTTTAAGCTTTCGTAAAGAAAAAAGAAATTTTAGAGGGAATGTGTTGCAATCCATAAAAGTTTGTGATATATTTAACATACAGTTTTATGGGCGTTCGCAATTTGCAGCGCCAATGTGATGAGTGATAAGAAGTGAATGGAGGAACAAAGTCATGTCAAAAACAATCGTTCTTGCAGGTGCAGTCCGTACAGCCGTTGGTAAAATGGGTGGTGCGCTTGCCAACACTCCTGCGGTGACCCTGGGTTCCATTGTAATAAAGGAAGCTCTGAACCGCGCTAATGTAGCACCTGACCAGGTTGACGAGGTTTTCATGGGCTGTGTTATTCAGGCAGGCCTAGGGCAGAATGTTGCCCGTCAGGCTGCGGTTAAGGCTGGTATTCCGGTTGAGGTTCCGGCATTGACTGTCAATAATGTCTGCGGCTCCGGTTTAAAGTGTATCAATATGGCTGCCGCTATGATCGCTGCCGGCGAGGCCGATGTTGTTGTTGCGGGCGGTATGGAGAATATGTCCATGGCTCCGTATGCGCTGAACAATGCCCGCTATGGCTACCGTATGAATGATGGTAAGCTGGTTGACACCATGGTTCACGACGCTTTGTGGGATGCCTTCAACGATTATCATATGGGTATTACGGCAGAAAATGTTGCCGAAAAGTATGGCCTCACCCGTGAAATGCAGGATGAGTTTGCCGCCTCCAGCCAGCAAAAATGTGAAAAGGCTTGGGCGGAGGGCCGCTTTAGCGATGAAATTGTACCGGTACCGGTTAAGGTTAAAAAGGAAACCGTGATGTTTGATAAGGACGAAGGCCCCCGCGCTGGAGTTACCGCCGAGGGCATCAGTAAGCTTCGCCCAGCATTCAAGGCAGACGGAACGGTCACCGCAGCAAATGCTTCTGGCATCAATGACGGCGCTGCAGCGATTGTTGTTATGAGCGAGGAAAAAGCGAAAGAGCTGGGCGTAAAGCCGATGGCTAAGTTTGTAGTCGGTGCTTCCGCTGGGCTCGACCCGTCCATCATGGGTGTCGGCCCTGCTTTCAGCACCAGAAAGGCGCTTGAAAAGGCCGGCATGAAAATGGAGGATGTTGATCTAGTCGAGGCTAACGAGGCTTTTGCCGCGCAGTCTTTAGCAGTTGCCAAAGAGCTCAATTTCGACATGAACAAAGTCAATGTAAACGGCGGCGCTATTGCAATCGGTCATCCGGTTGGCGCTTCCGGCTGCCGTATCCTGGTGACCCTGCTTCATGAAATGCAGAAGAGAGAGGATGCCAAGGTCGGCCTGGCCACACTGTGCGTTGGCGGCGGTATGGGCGTTACCACGATTGTCGAGAAATATTAATTTGCCCTGATGTTAAAGCAAAGGGAGGATTTGCCATGAACTTTATTCAATATGAGCAAAAAGACGCTGTTGCCGTGCTGACTATCAGCCGTGAAAAGGCATTAAACGCGCTGAACTCCGAGGTGCTTACCGAGATGGAAAGCACAATCGATGCCATTGATTTAGAGACCGTTCGCTGCCTGATTATTACGGGCGCCGGTCAAAAATCCTTTGTTGCCGGCGCGGATATCGGCGAGATGAGCACGCTGTCCAAAGCTGACGGCGAGGCTTTCGGCAAAAAAGGAAACGATGTTTTCCGTAAGATTGAAACGCTGCCGATTCCTGTCATTGCGGCGGTCAACGGTTTTGCTTTGGGCGGAGGCTGTGAGCTTTCTATGAGCTGCGACATCCGTTTAGCCGCCGAGAATGCCGTTTTCGGCCAGCCGGAAACAGGCCTGGGCATTACCCCTGGTTTCGGCGGTACACAGCGTTTGGCCCGGCTGATTCCGGTCGGTAAGGCAAAGGAAATGATTTATGCCGGCACAAAAATCAAGGCTGATGAAGCGCTGGCCTTGGGGCTTGTTAATGCGGTCTACTCCAGTGAAGAGCTGCTTCCGGCTGCTGAGAAGCTGGCCGGGAAAATTGCCCGCAACGCACCGATTGCCGTCCGCGCATGCAAAAAGGCGGTTAACGATGGACTCGAGGCTTCCATGGACGAAGCGCTTGTCATAGAAGAAAAGCTGTTCGGCAGCTGCTTTGAGACGGAGGACCAGATCAATGGCATGAAGGCTTTTCTGGCAAAAGAGAAACCTGCTCCGTTTGTAAACAGATAAATTTGAGTTGTAAGCTACGAATTAGAACGATATAAAAATTAGGAGGAAATATCCATGAAGGTTGGTATTATTGGCGCGGGAACAATGGGTCACGGCATTGCTCAGGCCTTTGCACAGGCAGAGGGCTTTGAAGTAAGGCTTTGCGATATTAAAGCAGAATGGGCGGCTAACGGTAAGGCGAAGATTGCCAAGGGTCTTGAGAAGAGAGTTGCCAAGGGGAAGATGGAGCAGGCCGCAGCCGATGCTATCCTGAACAAGATTACCACCGGCACCAATGAAATTGTTGCCGACTGTGACTTGGTTGTGGAAGCGGCTCTTGAAAAGATGGAGTTGAAGAAGGAGATCTTTAAACAGCTGCAGGAAATCTGCAAGCCTGATTGCATCTTTGCCACTAACACCTCCTCGCTCTCCATTACCGAAATTTCCAATGGCTTGGATCGTGCCGTTGTCGGCATGCATTTCTTCAATCCTGCTCCGGTCATGAAGCTGATTGAGGTTATTGCCGGTGAGACAACCTGCCCGGAGACCGTTCAGAAGATCGTTGAAATTTCTGAACAAATCGGTAAGACCCCCGTTCAGGTGAACGAGGCTGCCGGATTTGTTGTAAACCGTATTTTGATTCCGATGATTAATGAGGCCATCGGCATCTATGCCGACGGTGTTGCGTCTGTGGAAGGCATTGATACTGCAATGAAGCTCGGTGCCAACCATCCAATGGGCCCGCTGGCCTTGGGCGACCTGATTGGCTTGGATGTATGCTTGGCGATCATGGAGGTTCTGATGTCTGAAACCGGCGACCCGAAATACCGTCCGCATCCGCTGCTGAAGAAGATGGTACGTGCTGGTAAGCTCGGCCAGAAGACCGGTAAGGGTTTCTACGACTACAGCAAATAATCCGGATTTTACGCACAGGCGCGAATATAGAGTTTGGAGGAAAATTAAGTATGGATTTCGTACTTACAAAAGAGCAGGAGATGGCTCGGACCCTGTTCAGAGATTTTGCCGAGAATGAAGTGAAGCCGCTTGCTCAAGAGGTGGACGAGACGGAGCGTTTCCCGGCCGAAACAGTTGAAAAGATGCGCAAGCTGGGCTTCCTGGGGATTCCACAGCCCAAGGAACATGGCGGACAGGGCTGCGACACACTGACCTATGTGCTTTGTGTAGAAGAGCTTTCAAAGGTTTGCGCTACAACGGGCGTTATCGTATCCGCTCATACGTCCCTGGGAACGGATCCGATCAAAAAGTTCGGTACTCCGGATCAGATTAAGAAATATCTGGAGCCGTTGGCCAAAGGCGAGAAGCTTGGCGCCTTTGGCCTGACAGAGCCCGGCGCCGGTACGGATGCCTCCGGTCAGCAGACAAAGGCTGTTCTGGAGGGGGATCATTATGTCCTCAATGGCAGCAAAATCTTCATCACCAACGGCGGTAAAGCAGATATTTACATTATTTTTGCGATGACTGATAAGAGCAAGGGTACCAAGGGAATCAGCGCATTTATTGTTGAGAAGGATTTCCCCGGCTTCTCCATCGGCACCAAGGAAAAGAAGATGGGCATTCGCGGTTCCTCTACCACGGAGCTGATTTTTGAAAACTGCATTGTTCCCAAAGAGAACCTTTTAGGAAAAGAGGGCCAGGGTTTCCGCATTGCAATGCAGACGCTGGACGGCGGCCGTATCGGTATTGCGGCGCAGGCACTGGGTATTGCTGAGGGCGCTTTCGAGGAAACGGTCAAATATGTCAAGGAAAGAAAGCAGTTTGGACGTCCGCTGGCAAAATTCCAGAATACCCAGTTCCAGCTGGCCGATATGAAAACGAAGATTGAGGCGGCGAAGCTTTTGGTTTACCGTGCTGCAATTGCTAAGGATACACAGAAGGTCTTCTCTGTTGAGGCTGCTATGGCCAAGCTGATGGCTGCCGAAGTTGCAATGGAAGTAACCACAAAGGCGGTACAGCTGCATGGCGGTTATGGCTATACCAGAGAATATCCTGTGGAGCGTATGATGCGCGATGCGAAGATCACCGAGATCTACGAGGGCACCAGCGAGGTACAGCGTATGGTGATCTCCGGCAATGTCCTGAAATAATAATTGCTGCTTATAAATCCCAAAAGGAGTGACAATCGTTGAATATCGTAGTTTGCATAAAGCAGGTACCGAATACAAATGAAGTAAAACTGGACCCTGTAACCGGTACGCTGATTAGAGAAGGCGTCCCCAGCATTATCAATCCGGACGATAAGGCGGGACTGGAGGCGGCTCTTCGCTTGAAGGATGCCGAAGGCGCGCATGTCACCGTTCTGACCATGGGCCCCCCGCAGGCGGATGCCGCGTTGCGTGAAGCGCTGGCCATGGGTGCTGATGAGGCTATTTTGGTGACGGACCGTGCGTTCGGCGGCGCTGACACATTGGCAACCTCCACCACCATTGCTGCGGCGCTGAAAACCCTGGATTTTGACCTGATTATCACCGGCCGCCAGGCTATTGACGGCGACACTGCGCAGGTTGGCCCGCAGATTGCTGAGCATTTGGGCATTCCGAATGTCAGCTATGCTGAAGAAATCAAGGTAGAAGGCAATAGTTTGGTTGTTAAGCGTCAATATGAGGATCGCTACCATACCATTAAGGTTCAGATGCCCTGCCTGATTACTGCATTGAGCGAGCTCAATCAGCCGCGCTACATGACGCCGGGCGGTATTTTTGACGCATACCGTGAGAAGGAAGTCAAGGTCATTACGCGTGCTGATCTCACCGTTGATGATACAAGCATTGGTCTTAAGGGTTCTCCCACAAGAGTTTGGCAGACCTTTACCAAGAGTCTGAAGGCCGCCGGCACGGTTGTGCAGCTGGACGCCGAGGATTCTGCGGAATACATGCTTGACCGTCTGAAAGAGAAGTTTATTATATAGTTTTGGAAAGTGGTGAGAAGAATGAGCTTGCAGGATTATAAAGGCGTGTTTGTATTTGTACAGCAGGTAGACAATAAGGTCTCCGGCGTTTCCTTTGAATTGCTGGGTAAAGGTAAAGAGCTTGCTGCGGCGTTGGAAACAGAGGTCACCGCCGTGTTGCTCGGTTATCAGGTTTCCGGCTTGTGCGAAGAGCTGGCAAAGTACGGCGCTGATAAGATTATTACCGTTGATGACAAGGCGCTGGAGGTTTATACGACAGAGCCTTACACCCATGCAATGGCTCAGGTCATTGAGCATTATAAGCCCGCGATTGTTCTCTACGGTGCTACCGCGATCGGACGTGACCTGGCTCCTAGAGTATCCGCAAGGGTACATACTGGCCTGACCGCTGACTGCACCAAGCTGGAGATTGCGGAAGATACCAAGGAATTCCGCATGACCCGTCCTGCTTTTGGCGGCAACATCATGGCGACGATTATTTGTCCTGAACACCGTCCGCAGATGGCAACCGTCCGTCCGGGGGTTATGCAGAAGGCAAAGGCGAATGAGAGTGCCAAGGCGGTTGTTGAGAATTTGAGCGTTGATTTTGCGGGCCGTCAGAATGTAGAAGTTCTTGAGGTTGTAAAATCCGTTATTGATAAAATGGACATTCAGGATGCAAAGATTTTGGTTTCCGGTGGCCGCGGCATGGGGTGCCCGGATAACTTCCAGCTGCTCCGCGACCTGGCCGATGCACTGGGCGGCGAAGTGAGCGCTTCCAGAGCTTGTGTCGATGCCGGTTGGGCTGAGAAAGACATTCAGGTAGGCCAGACCGGCAAGACAGTCCGCCCCAACCTTTACATTGCCTGCGGTATTTCCGGTGCAATTCAGCACTTGGCCGGCATGGAGGATTCGGATGTCATTATCGCAATTAACAAGGACGAGACGGCCCCGATTTTCGAGGTTGCCGACTATGGCATTGTTGGCGATGTGACCAAGATTCTGCCGCTCTTTACCGAGAAGGTAAAGGCTGCAATGGCGGCGAGAAACGCTTAAGTACGATTTTGATTTGATTCTCCATTCATCATATCATAAAAAAGAGGAACAGTGGATTTTCCACTGTTCCTCTTTTGGTTTTGTGGTTAGAGAAAACACCAGATATGCCGGTGGAGGCATTCCATAGAAGCGCCGTCCTTAAGTGCCGGGCAAAACGAGCTGCCAAATTAGCAGAAATATTTGTTAAATGGGTGAATGCTTCATCTACGGGCGGCAGCTCATCAGGTGCTTTAAGAAAAAATCCGGCTGGAAGCATTTGACCGCCTTGTATACTTGAAAAAAATAGAATAGAGCTATACCTGGTGGAGCAATAGGAAACGTTAGAATTAATTTTACAGACAGGCAGCTAGGCTTTTAAAAAATTTGCAACTTTTTCGCCAAGCTGTTCCCGTTCTGGGCCTAAGGTGCAGACATGTGGGCTTTGCGGAAGCTCTAGCAAAAAAGGTTCGGAAGACGAAACGCCTTTCATAATCCAATCTGCGCTTTCGGGCCGTACAGTCTCATCCTTACCAGCCCGAACGACCATAATCGGGCAATGAATACCGGCAAGACTTCTTCTGGTTATTTTCATTAATTTATTAAGTTCTCCTACGCTGCGTACCGGCGTGCGGGAATAGGTTTCATTATATTCAGCCAGAAAATTCTCCGCTTCTTTACCCGGTTTGTTTTCGATAAACGGCACAAATGGCCATAGCCAGTTTGCGAAAATGCTTTTGCGGTTGTAAACAGACAACGCTGCAGCAATGCAAACTATCTTTTTGACCGGCCTGGTCTCAGCCAGGCGAAGTGCAAGAGTACCGCCCATAGACAGGCCTATGACACTGACAACCCGGCATTCCCGCCGCATTTGGTCAAAGGCTGCCTGGGCGCACCGCAGCCAGTCTTCAGCATTATATCTGCGCATTTCTTCAGGCGTGGTTCCATGGCCGGGGAGAAGAATCGAACGTACATAAAAACCCGTTCGTGCGGAAATATCCTTTCCGAGCGGATACAGAGTGCCCGGTGAGGCTGTAAATCCATGTATGAATAGGACGCCGTGCGCATGGTCGCCCCAAAATTCAAAAGGCTGACAGAGCGGGTTGGACATCATAGCGGGCAATGAAATCCCCTCCAGTATACGAATTTGGTTTTAGTATAACACAGCCGGCTATTCCCGGCAAGGTTTTGCAATCGGTATATTTTTTGTATGTTCATACATCTTTCAGAATAAAAATTCTTTTAATATCAGTACAGATATGATATAATGGCAATACTATGATGCATTCAAATACTTTTTTTGGAGATGAAAATATGATCGGAATCGAAAACCGAATGATTGCCAGCGGCATCAATTTCAAGGGAATTCGAGATTCCAAATTTAAAACGCTTCGCTTATCCGTTCATTTCATGTTGCCGGTTCAGAAGGACCAAGTGGCAGCCAATGGACTGCTGGCATTTTTGCTGACCAGAGCCAGCCGGGAGTATCCTGACTTTACAAAGCTGGCACAGCGTCTGGCTGAGCTGTATGGGGCTTCTCTGAATGCGGATGTCAGTAAGCTGGGGGACGTACAGGTTCTTTCCATTTCAGCGACCGGGCTCTCCGACCGTCTCACACTAAATGGTGAAAAGATTTCGGAGGCTTTGGCCAATCTTTTATGCAGCGTCCTTTTTAATCCATTGTTAGAGAACGGACAGTTTCCGCGGGAAAGCTTTTTGCAGGAACAGCGTCAGACGCTGGAGATGCTGGATGCGGAGTACAATGATAAGCGCATTTACGCCAAACAGCGCTGTGAAGAATTAATGTGCGCGGAAGAGCCCTATGGGGTCGGTCGTTGTGGAACCAAAGAACAGATTGCGGCGTTATCCAGAGAAGATTTGCTGCCTGCCTGGAAAAGGCTTGTTGAAACAGCCCGCATAGAGGTCATGGCTATGGGGGACTGCAATACAACGAGGATCTACGAGCTGTTTTGCCAGGCGGTAGCCGGCTTGGCCAGAGGAGAGGTCCGGCACTGTACCACCGAAAATGTGGCCGCTGCTCGGACGGTCAAAAATGAGGTAGAGTCAATGGATGTCGCCCAGTCCAAGCTGGTGATGGGTTTTCGGACTGGCATTGCTATTCCGGACAGCCGGTTGTCTGCGGCAAAGCTTATGTGCACCATTTTTGGCGGCACCCCTCATTCGAAGCTATTCCTCAATGTCCGTGAGAAGCTGAGCCTCTGCTATTATTGCAGCTCACAGCTCAACAGCATGAAGGGGATCATGCTGGTACAAAGCGGTGTGGAGACGAAAAATATTGAACGGGCTAAAGAGGAGATTCTTGCGCAGCTGCAGCAAATGAAGGATGGGGATTTCTCGGAAGATGACATTATTGCGGCTAAGAAAAGTCTGTGCAACAGTTATAAAACGTTGGCCGATTCTTTAGGCGGCCTGGAGAGCTGGTATTTATCCCAGACCTTTGCCTCCACGGTACGCAGCCCGGAAGAGTCTGCCGCTGAGATTAACGCGGTAACGAAGGAAGAAATTGTAGAGGCTGCCAGACTGGTCAGCCTAGACACGGTTTACAGCTTGATTGGCAAGGAGGGGAGCGCGCAATGAATTTAATTAAAGAGGTAAAAAGCGCCAGAATAGGGGACCACTATTATGAAGTACAGCATCCCTCCGGCCTGAAAATTTTGGTCTATCCTAAAAATGATAATAACTCGACTTATGCAGTGTTCGGTACACGTTATGGGTCCGTGGACATGGCTTTTCACCTGAAAGGGGAGCAAGAGATCCATCGGGTACCCGCGGGCATTGCCCATTACCTGGAGCATAAGCTTTTTGAAAGCGAGGATGGGGATGCCTTTGCGCGCTATGCCAAAACAGGCGCAGCTGCAAATGCCTATACCTCCTTCAACAATACTTGCTATTTATTTTCCACGACGGACCAGGTCTACGAATCCTTAGAAATCCTTTTGGATTTTGTGCAGTCGCCATTTTTTACTGAGCAAACCGTACAAAAGGAACAGGGAATCATCGGTCAGGAAATCCGCATGTACGACGACGACCCCCAGTGGCGTGTAATGTTCAATTTATTGGAATGCCTGTACCACACACATCCGGTCAAAATTGATATTGCCGGCACAGTGGAAAGTATTGCTCAAATTACGCCAGAATATCTTTATTTATGCTACAATACTTTCTATAACCTGCACAATATGGTTCTATGTATTGCGGGTAATGTAGATGTAAATCGAGTCCTAGAGGTGTGTGACCGGCTTTTAAAGCCGAGCAAAGAGCAAACTGTCAACAGGGTTTTTGATGAAGAACCCGTGGAGATCATAAAGCCGCGCGTAGAGCAAAAGCTTTCGGTTGCCTCGCCGCTTTTTGAGCTGGGCTTTAAAGAAAAGGCTGGGAATGAGCGGGTAAGCGCAAAGGAACTTGCTGAAACAGAGATTCTTCTGGAGGTATTAGCCTCGGAGTCCTCGCCTCTGTTCAGAAGGCTTTTGGACGCTGGCCTGATTAATGAAGCTTCATTCGGCTATGAATATTTTGAAGGTCCCGGCTATGCCGCGGTTATTTTCTCAGGTGAATCGAAGGACCCGGACCGCGTTGCGGAGGAAATTAAGCAGGAGGTTGCTTCCCTGCGTAAAAATGGCATTGACCCGCTGGCGTTTGAAAGGGCCCGGAAATCCCTTTATGGGCATAATGTGGCTGCCCTCAACAGCGTAGATAATATCGCCAATTCCATGGCGGCCCTGTCCTTTGCAAACAGAGAGCTGTTCGATTATTTGGAGGCCCTTGCTGAGGCAACGGCAGAAGAGGTTTTGCGGCGCTTAGAAACACAGCTTATCGCCAGCCAATCAGCACTATCCGTGGTTTATCCTATCGCGTAATCAGGAGTATCCCAGCTCCATCAAAGATGGGGCTACATAGTAAATAATAAAGAATTAAAGGGTGAGCGCTATGTATCATGTTGAATTTCCTAAGTTCGGCTGGGAGTTTGATTTGTCGCCGACTGTTTTTAAAATCGGCAATTTTGAACTTCGTTGGTACGGCCTAATCATTGCATGCGGTTTTTTGCTGGCTTTTATTTATGCTTTATACAGCGCTAAGAAAATGCGTATTAATCAGGATAAGCTGATTAATTGTGTGATTTTTGGCTTAATTGGCGGCATTGTCGGCGCACGCTTGTATTATGTTATCTTTTATTCGGGTTCTACGTATCGAGATAATCCCTTGGCAATCTTCAATATTTTCGAAGGCGGGCTGGGAATCTATGGTGGTATTATTGGCGCTCTGTTAGTTGGCGGCATTACTGCTAAAATCTGTAAGATGAAGGTATCCGCGGTTCTTGATGTTGCTTCGCTTGGTTTTTTAATTGGCCAGTGTATTGGCCGCTGGGGAAATTTTGTGAACCAGGAAGCGTTCGGCACTGCGACGGATCTGCCGTGGGGAATGACCAGCGAGGCAACCCAGAAGTTCACCAGCAGCCCGGTTCATCCTTGTTTCCTGTATGAGTCCCTTTGGTGCTTGCTTGGCTTTATCCTACTGCACTTTTTTACACGCAAATTACGCCGTTATGATGGGCAAACCTTTTTGCTTTATTTGATTTGGTACGGCGTGGGCCGCTTCTTTATTGAGGGACTGCGTACGGATAGTTTGCTGACCCCGTTTATCAATTTGCGTGTTTCTCAACTGGTAGCCGCTGTGACGGTTTTAGCCGCTGTCGTGCTCCTGATTGTTTTCCATAAGAAGACCAGCTTGACTGGATGCGGCTCTAAGAAGGTTATGGCCATGAATCAGTTGGTCGATGAAATTCCCGCCGAAGATGGCCCCAGCACGATTTTTGGTGATTTACCGCCGGTAGATGCAGAAGAGGATCCCCAGGAAGAAAATGCGGCTTCAGCTTCAGAAGATTCTCACGCTGTGCCGGATTCCGGAGAACCAGAGGGGGAAGAAAGCGGCGCCGCAGAGGCCGCTGTGGCTGTGGAAGCTCCTGAGCGCTCCATGGAAGACACTGAAGAGCCTTCCTCGGATGAAAATAAATGAGGTGGAATTATGGCAAAAATCATTGACGGAAAAAAGGTATCCGCTGCGGTTCGCGCTCAGGTTCGTGATGAGGTGGTTGAACTGGTTAAGCGGGGTGTACAGCCTGGTTTGGCAGTAGTCATTGTCGGCAACGATCCGGCCTCCCGTACTTATGTCAATAATAAAAAAAAGGCCTGTGCAGATACTGGAATTTATTCAGAGGAATATGCGCTGCCGGAGACCACCACACAAGAAGAGCTACTGGCCCTTGTGGACCAGCTGAATCATAAAAAAGAGATTAATGGTATTTTGGTCCAGTCTCCACTGCCTCGCGGACTGGACGAGGAAGCGGTTGTGGAGGCGATTGCTCCTGAAAAGGATGTCGATGCATTTCACCCTGATAATGTCGGTAGAATCATGATCGGCAATTATCATTTTCTTCCCTGTACGCCTGCCGGTGTTATTGAGTTGCTTCAATCGGAGCAGATTGAAATTGCCAGCAAGAATTGTGTTGTCATCGGCCGCAGCAATATCGTTGGCAAACCGATGGCAATGCTCCTGTTACACCATAACGGCACAGTCACCATCTGTCATAGCCGCACAAAGGACCTGAAGGCTGTTTGCAGGCAGGCAGATATCCTGGTCTCGGCGGTGGGGAAGGCCGGTTTTGTGACGGCTGACATGGTAAAGCCCGGGGCTGCGGTTATTGATGTTGGAATGAACCGCAACAGTGAGGGGAAGCTCTGCGGGGATGTCGATTATGCTGCGGTTGAGAAGCTGGCGGGTTATATTACGCCGGTACCCGGCGGCGTTGGCCCCATGACGATTGCAATGCTGCTGCGGAATACGTTGACTGCTGCTAAATTACAGAATAACCAATGATTTCCAAGGACTTGTCCTTGAAAATAAAGCCGGGATTTAACATGAAACATATTTTAGATAATATTCATTCACCCGACGATCTTCAAAAGCTTTCGTTGGATGAATTAAATGTCTTGTGTGGGGAAATCCGTTCGCAGATTATCAAAACAGTGTCGACGAACGGG
>JABLTR010050574.1_pt1 | contig 14493 bp, 10 predicted proteins | sample 7160071 | NCBI WGS metagenome assembly JABLTR01 (sample SAMN14651230, study PRJNA627086) | human gut metagenome | isolation source: feces | host: Homo sapiens
CTTAAATATGCCCGGCTCGCCCTGGTCAATGGTGGGCACGGAACCTCCGGTCCAGTAATGAAGGGTGAAATTGCTGAGGCTGTAGTTGCCCGGCTCCAGCATAAAGGACTGGTACAGCAGAATGACCACCGGAAACACAACGGCCACTGCGATGAAGGCAATGAGAATCCCCACGATAACCGGCCTCCATTTGCCCAGGCGTATGGGATTGCTCCTGCTGCCCTTTCCTCCTATGGTACTGAAGGATTTTCTGGAACCAATGGCCTTCTGGTTTAAGAACACGCTAAAGGAGGCAATGGCTATGAGAATCAGCGATATGGCAAACGCCCCCCGGTTCTGCCCGTTCTGTATGGAGTTGTACATGGTGGTGGATACGGTGTAGTATCCGATTTTAAGCCCTAAAACCGACGGAACGCCGAAGGTGCCCATTGCCTTTGAAAAGGTCATGATAACCGCGGACAGAATAGCCGGCAGCACCAGCGGGAATGTAATCTTTGTAAGTATCCTGGCCTTGCTGGCTCCCAGGATTTCCCCCATCTCCTCCAGCTCAGAATTAATGGAGCTGAGGGCTGAAGACACCAGCAGGTAGGCATAGGCATAATAGTGGATGACTAACACCACGATAATGGCAAACGGCCCGTAGGCCAGCCAGTTCGGTGTCTGAATCCCCAAAAATCCCAGAAGGCCCTGGGCCCCGCCCACACGTTCATTCTTGAATATGGTCAGCCATGCCATGGACTTGCACCAGGATGGTATCATATAGGGAATGATGAGGGCCAGGGAAAAGAATTTCTTATACGGCAGGTCGCTGCGGACCATGAGCCATGCCAGCAGTGAGCCCAGGGTAATTCCAAAAGCAGCCGTGCACACGGATATCAATAAGGAATTCTTAAGGGGCGTCCACAGCATTTTCTGGGAAATGCTGCTGGTCAGAACCCGTTTCCAGTAATAGAGGGTAAACATTCCCTCCCTTCCCCCGTCCACCCTGGCCGCGTCTGCGCCTGCCAGGGTAAGCGTCTGTATAATCATCTGTCCCAGAGGAATCAGAATCAGATAAACCATGAATATCACGGAAATCACCACCATGATATTGTATGGATTCTTTACAATGCTTCCTGCCTGATTCATAAGACGGCGTTTCCTGGAAAATTCCCGGACGCCGCCTTTTGTTCCGGCCTTTGTATCTGTCTGCATACTGCCTGCTCCTTTCTGTTGCCTGCATACTCTCTTCTGTCAGCCCTTCATTTTATCCCTTGTTTATCCCTTGCAGGAACGGCGCTCCACCAGCCTCGGTTCCAGCTTCACAGAAGCCTTTCCCCCCACAGGCGCGCCCTCCTCCACCATTCCCAGCAGCAGCTCCACGGCGGTCTCCATCTGTTCCTCATGGGAAACTGCCACTGTTGTAAGCTCGATGTAGGGCAATTCCTCTGTTATGTTGTCAAACCCAATGAGTGAAAAATCCTCAGGTATGCGGATTCCATTTTCCCGGCAGGCCTTGACAATCCCGTTGGCCGTGGCATCGCTGGCAGCCACGATTCCGTCCGGCATGGCCAGTCCGCTTTGAAGGAAATGCTTGAAGTGGTTATATCCCCTTTCAAAGCTGGTCCGAAAATCCAGATTGCACTCGTATACCTGGGCCGGAATCCGCTTTGCCCTGGCTGTCTCCAGAAAACTGGCGGCCCTGTAGCGGTGGGCCAGACGTTCGGGCTTGAACCCCACAAACAGCAGGTTTCTGCACCCTTTGGATATGAGATACTCAGCGGCGATTCTGCCCGCCTGCTCCTCGTCGGCGCAGACATAGGGAATCCCGCACTGGCCCGTAAGCTCGTTAAGGGCTACCATGGGTACATTATGAATAAACTCAGCCATGCTCTCCGTGCTCCTGGGGCCAATGGGAAATATCAGGATTCCCTCCACCTGGTGCTCTGCCAGAAGCTTCAGATAATCCCTCTCTGCCTTCAGCTCCCGGAAGCTGTTGCATAATAATACCTGATACCCTCTTTTGTGGGCAGCATCCGAGGCCTTCACCATGAGTTCGGAATAAAAAGGACTCATGATATCCGGCATGATGATGCCTATGGTCTGAGTCCTGCGCTTCACAAGACTCCGGGCCAGGCCGTTGGGCGTGTAGGAGAGCCGTTCGCATACCCGTAATATCCGGCTGCGGTTTTCCTCGCTGATACCATCCATCCCGTTTAACGCCCTGGATACAGAGGCGATGGATACCCCTGCCTCCCTGGCAATATCTTTGATTGTCACTTGTTTCATAATAGGCCTTCTCCCCATTTCTCCGTTTTAAAGAATGGTTTTCGTAAACGTTTACGCTTAAAAATATTATACCATCAGCCAGGTTTTCCCGCCATTTCCAGAACCAACAAAATGCACAGGTACCCCTATGCATTTTGCATAATAATTAAGGCATTTTTTCGTAAATTTTACGGCCGTATACGTTTACGGCCAAAAGATGGAAGTTTTTCTTTTGTACAAATTGCCCCTCCCCCTTCATTCATGCATAAAACAGCACGGACAGACATAAGATTACTCCAGGACCCATATTTCCCGAAAGGGTGTCAGGAGGCGGTTATACCATGAGATTCTTCCGAAAGCTCCGGGAGCATTTACATATCAGTACAAAGACAGTGATTTACGGGGAAATGATGGTGCTGAGCCTGCTGTGTCTCAGCATCTTCCTGTTTAAAACAGACCCGGGCCAGGCAGTCATGAGCCAGGCCTCCAGGCTGGCCGGATACATGAATCCCCTGGAAAACATAGACGGAGCAGACCCGGACAAGACAGGGACAGATAAGAAAGAAGCTAAAAATAAGGATTATATCAAATGGGTGGACTTCGGCGTCACCTCGGAGGCCATGAACCAGGCATTCCGCCTTGACGTGGACACCTGCCAGGCTGACGTTCATCTGAACTGGGTGGATTTGCTGGCCTATCTGGGTACCCGTTACGGCGGGGATTTTTCCAAATATAAGCCGGAACACATGACCGCTGTGGCAGAAAAACTGAAAAATGGTGAAACCACCATAGAAGAACTGACAAAAGACATGAAATATTACTCTTATTACCGCCAGGCCTACGGAGCTGTATTAGACGGCATGGTAGGGCAGTTTGAGGCAGAGATACCGGCAGGCGAAGCCCCGGCCGCTTATCTGCCTTCCGGAGTGGCAGGAGGCGCCCCCGGAGACCCCGCCACGGTCTGGGTGACCAAATACGGGCTCAAGGCATTTTCTCCCATCGCCAAGGGCTTTCCCTACAGCGATTTTGATGACTTCGGCGTGGCCCGCAGCTATGGCTTCAAGCGCCAGCACCTGGGCCACGACATGATGGGCCAGGTGGGAACTCCGGTGGTTGCTGTGGAATCCGGCTATGTGGAAGCCCTGGGCTGGAACCAGTACGGCGGATGGCGGCTGGGAATACGCAGCTTTGACCACAAGCGGTACTACTATTACGCCCATCTGCGCAAGAATTACCCCTACCAGTCAGGCCTGGAGGTGGGTAGCGTGGTGCAGGCCGGGGACGTCATAGGCTATCTGGGGCGCACCGGTTACAGCCGCACCGAGAACACCAACAACATCGACGACCCTCATCTCCACTTTGGCCTGGAACTCATATTTGATGAATCCCAAAAGGACAGCAACAATGAAATCTGGGTCAGCTGTTACGAACTGGTAAAATTCCTGAATCTGAACCGCTGTGAGGCGGTAAAGGTGGAGGGCACAAAGGAGTGGAAACGGTTATACGGCATCAAGGACCCGCTGGTTCCGGTGCAGCCCGCCACACCGTCCCAGGCCGGACCTGCGGCAGAATCCCAGGCGGAATCCCAGGCCGGACCCCAGACAGACCCCCAGGCCGGATCCCAGGCGGAATCATAGGCTCATTCCGCAAAAAGGCGACTCCTCCTTTGCTTACCCTCTCACCCGCGGCTGTCCTTCTCTCCCACCACAGCCACACCGCCGTTCTTTAAGAACTCCGAGGGCGTCACATTGGTGTATTTCTTGAATACGCCGCAGAAATGTTTATACTCGCTGAATCCCAGCTCGTCGGATATCTCATAGATTCGCATGGTGCCCTGGCTCAGCATATTCAGGGCCTTCTTAATCCTGTACTGGTTCAGCAGGTCCACAAAGGTGGTGTTAAGCCCGGCCTTCAGCTTCCTGCTGAGATAGCTGGTGCTGACCCCCAGGCTTTCCGCCACCTGGTTGATGCTCACCTTTTCCTTGTAATGCTGCTTCACGAACTCATAGGTTCTCTTTACGTAGGGATCCATGCTGTTCTTTGCGCTGTCAAATATCTTCCATTCATCATAGACTGTCAGTATCCTGTCCTGGGATATCTTCTCGATTTTCTCATACTTGCTGGCGTAAGCTATCTGCTGACGGATTTTGTCCAGAGACTCCTTCAGTACATCCTCGTCCACAGGCTTTAGCAGATAGTCCGTGACACCCATATGGATGGCCTGCCGGGCCAGCTCAAACTCCGAATAGCTGGTCAGCACCAGGCTGTAAAACTGCTGGTCTTTGATGGCTGTCTCTATCATCTTAAGCCCGTTCATCTTAGGCATTTTTATGTCGGTCAGCACAATATCCGGCTGCTCCCTCCGTATGGTCTCCAGCCCCTCTGCCCCGTCCTTGGCCGTACCCACAATAATACAGCCCATGTCCAGCCAGTTTAAGGCAAAGGTAAGACCCTTTCTGATGATCTCCTCATCCTCCACAATCACTACTTTTAATAACATGACAGAATCCCCCCATCCTTACACCGGGAGTGCGCCGTCCCCTGTGCCTTACTCTTCGCAGGGCACCCGGAGCGTCACCACTGTCCCCTTTTCCATTTCACTGTCAATTCCCACTCCATACCCGCTTCCATAGACCAGACGTATCCTCTTATGGACATTGTAGATGCCGATATGGTCTGTCTGGTTCTGTCCCTGGTCCAGATTGGCCTTCAGCTTCTCCAGAAGCTCTGTGCGGATTCCCACTCCGTCGTCCGATATGATGACGGAGAGAACCTCATTTTGTATCCTGGTGCTGATACGGATCTCCAGGCAGTCACGGTCCTCACCAAAACCGTATTTGATGGAATTCTCCACAATGGGCTGCAGGGTCATCCTCGGTATGGACGCATTCCTGCTGCCCTCCTCCAGGTCAATGCTGTATCTTAACCGGTCGCCATACCGGTATAGCATAACCTGCAGATACCGGCTGATGAAATCCATCTCCTCCTTCACCGTCACCACATCCTTGCCGTTCTGGATGCTGTAGCGCAGCATCCTGGATAGGCTGACCAGCATCTTCTCCGCCTCCCCCGGCCCGAACTTTATCATATACCGGATAGATTCCAGGGTATTGAAGAGAAAATGCGGGTTAAACTGTGATTCCAGAATCTGGACCGTGGCCAGCATGTTCTCCTTTGCCAGTTCCTGATGCCTGGCCAGCAGATGGCGTATGCTGCCTATCATGGTGTTGAAGGAATGGCCGATGCGCTCAAACTCATCTCCTGAGGTGATTTCCAGGGACACATCCAAATCCCCCTTCTCCACCTGGTCCAGGGCGCCTATGAGATCGTATATGATTTCCGTCTTTTTGTCCGCCACCTTGCCTGCGCTCCTGTAGATGGCCAGGGTCACTGCCAGGGCCAGAAATCCCACCAGCACCAGGGACATAAGGCACAGCTGGACAAAGGATGTACAGTCGTATATGACCTGTACGGACGCCTCCTCATCCAGCACGGACACGCTGTCCGTGTAATACCATCTGTTCTCCAGATGCACCATGCTGCCGCCGTCGCGGAATTCCTCCACCAGCTTGCCCCGGTCGTTCTGGAACCTGGACACGCCGTCGGTGAACAGCCGGTTGAACTTGTTAATCAGCAGTACGGGCTGTTCCATATTTCCCAGCCGTTCCTTAAACGCATCTGCTTTCAGCACAAAGCCGCTGTATCCCTGAAGCCTTCCGTCCTTTACCACGGTCTGGAACATGAGCCATGCAGGAAGGGCCCTTCCGTCTATCACCGTATTGTCATAGATAAAGATACAGTCATTTTTGCTGTCATTCTGGTCCGTTGTGTTCCAGGGCAGATAATTTCCTATGTACTGTATGACATTGGACTGGCTGTTGGTGGAAAAAACCAGATTCCTGTCCCGGTCAAACAGGTAATAGTCACCCCTGTAAACCTGACCGTTAAGGAACCGGTAAATCTCCGACACTGCCTCTGTCTTATAGGTAGGCAGCCCCTTAAACTGTTCCACGTCCAGCTCCCCTGCCATCCTTTTATTCTCGTCCACATAGCTGTCTATGACGCCCTCAAACTCCCCGGAAAAGTGCTCCAGCATGGTCCTGCTCTTCCGGATGATCTGCTGGGACCCCACCGCTGTAAACACCAGAAGCAGGACCACCAGCGATATAAAGCAAGGTGCAAGCGCATGGAAAATCAAACTTTTCCGGATTTCGTCCCTGAAACATGTTTGTTTTCGCTTCTTCATACGCCTGCACCTTTTACCATTTTTAATATTAACACACTGCACAATACTGCAGTTTTCAGTTTATCATACGGCAGTTACATTGTCACGTCCTTATTGCCCGACACCTTGAAGAAGATGAGCAGGGATACCACGGTGGTAACGGTGAGGATGGTTGCCAGGGCAGCGGCTGTTCCGTAGCTGGCCCGGATGACCTCATTGTATATGGCCACCGACATGGTCCTTGTGTTGGCCGTATAGAGCATGACGGAAGAACTCAGTTCATTAATCAGGGTAATCCAGCTTAATATGGCGCCGGACGCAACACCCGGAAGCATCATTTTCGCCGTCACCTTCACAAAGGACATGGATGGTGAATCGCCCAGGCTGATGGCGGCCTCCTCCATGCTGGGACTGATCTGGTAAAGAATGGCGGAGCTGGAACGCAGCGTGTATGCCTGCCTCCGGATGACCAGGGATATGACCATAATGATGGCGGAACCGGCCAGCATCATAGGCGGATGGTTAAATGCAATCAGTAACGTAATACCAAGGACGGAACCCGGTACAATGTACGGGAACATGGCAATGGTGTCAATGGCGTTGGTCAGCCAGCTCTTGCGCCTCACTGCCAGGTACGCGATGAGCATGCCCAGGACCACGATAATCACAATAGCTGCCAGGCAGTAAAGATATGTATTCTTGATGGACTGGATGGCTGTGGAGAACACCTTGCGGTAGCTTTCCAGGGAAAATCCATCCACAAACACCTGCATCTTGGTGGCGCGGAAGGAGGTGTAAACAACCATACACTGGGGTATGATGGAGGTGGCTGCCAGCAGATAGATAAACAGGTGAATGAAAAAGCCTTTGATTCCATGGACCTCCTTGGGCTGAATCGGCCTCATGGAGCTCATGGTAAAGGACTTGGTATTCACATACCATTTCTGCAGCAGGAACACAGTTGCGGTGACTACCACCATAATGGTCGCCATACATGCCGCAAAGTTGGCGGAACCGCCTGTCTCTCCCACGAACTCGGAGTATACCAGGGTAGGCATAACACGGTATCCCTCGCCAATCAGGGCCGGGGTGCCAAAGTCTGCCATACAGTTCATGAACACCAGCAGGGCTGCCGCTATCAGGGTAGGGGTGACCAGGGGCATGATTACGGTAAAGACCTTTTTCAGGCCTCCGCATCCCAGGCTTTCCGCCGCCTCAGACAGGGCCACGTCTATCTTTTTGAGGGCTCCCGATACATACATGTAGATAAACGGATACAGCTTAAGGGCAAATACCAGCAGCATTCCTCCAAAGCCGTAAATGGACGGCATGTGGATTCCCAGGCCCTTTAAGAACTGGGTCACGGTTCCGCTTCTTCCCAGAAGCAGGATCCAGGAGTAGGCGCCGATAAAGTTGGGGCTCATCATGGAGATGATGAACAGGATTTCCAGCAGGCCTTTTCCTTTTATTTTATAAAACGACATGAAATAGGCCAGAGGCACCCCCAGTATAATGGCTACCACGGTCACGCTGAAGGTCAGCTTAAACGAGTTGAGCAGTGCGCTTTTATAATACTTCTTTGAAAAGAACCTGGCATAGTTGTCAATGGTCCAGACCCCTGTCTCCGTGTCCTTGAAACCGCTTAAGAAAAGGCTGATGAGCGGATAGAGAAGGAACAGGGCAAACAGGGCAATGATGACCACTGTCACAATCGTCCAGAAGTCCCACCTGATTTTCTTATTCGTCATATCTCTTCACATCCTTTATCAGACTCTGTTCCATGTCCTGGGTGAACACGTTGATTTTATTGGGGTTCGGTCTAAGGCGTATCTTTTCTCCCACTGAGAATATGCGGTCCACATGGCCTAAATCCTGGGAGTACTCAATGCTTGGCTGGTCCTCCAGCACCATGCCGTCCCCGAAGCGCAGGAAGTAGTTGGTGTATTTGCCCAGGAAGGTCCTGCTGATGATTTCGCATTCCATGCCTTCCGGATTCAGGGAGAATTCCTCAGGGCGGACCGAGACCACGACCCTCTGGCCCTCTGTCACCGTGTCCACAAGGTTTGCCATCTCCACATGGTATCCGCCCTCAAACACAACGGACGGCACGCTCCCCTGCTTTCTTATGGTTCCGAAAAAGAGATTGGAATGGCCGATAAAGGTGGATACAAATGCATTGTAGGGCCTTGCATAGATGTCCTGGGGGCTTCCAATCTGCTGGATAATCCCCAGCTTCATGACCGCAATCCTGTCTGATATGGCAAGGGCTTCCTCCTGATCATGGGTTACGTAAACCGTGGTAATACCCACCTGCTTCTGCACATCACGGATGGCGCTGCGCATCTCAATACGCAGCTTGGCGTCCAGATTGGACAGCGGCTCATCCATGAGAAGCACCTGGGGATGGATGACAATGGCCCTGGCCAGGGCCACTCTCTGCTGCGGGCCGCCGGACAGGCGCTCCGGCAGGCGGTCCTGGTATTCGTCGATTTTTACCACCTTAAGAATTTCATCCACCCGATCCTTCATGTGCTCCTTCGGCACCTTGCGGATTTTCAGGCCGTATTCCACGTTCTGGCGTACCGTCAGGTGGGGGAAGATGGCATAGCTCTGAAACACCATGCCGATGTTCCGTTTCTGGGCCGGAATATCGTTGATGACCTTGTCGTCAAATTTGATGGTTCCCCCCTCGATGCTGTTAAACCCGGCAATCATGCGCAGCAGAGTGGTCTTGCCGCACCCGGAGGGCCCCAGCAGGGTAAAGAATTCCCCATTTTTTATAAAGGCGGACAAGTCCGGTATGATGGTCGTATCCCCATATTTTTTTACTACATTGTCGATTCCAATTGAAACACTCATACGTTTCCCCTCAATTCCTCTAAAATGAAGGGGGCTGACATATTAAGCCACGCCCCCGATGTATGTACCTTCATCTGCTCTTTGGATTGGTTTACTCTGTAAACAGCTCCTTAAACTCATCCAGCCACTCAGACTTGTGTGCCGCGGTGTCCGTCTCATCGTCCTGGATAACCTTAATCTGGTCCATTGGAACCATGGCGTCTCCCGCCTCCACATCCTTGCGGATGGTTCTTCTGTACTGGGTATTGTTCATGAATTCCTGTACATCCTTGCTGGTGAGCCAGTCCACGAACTTCTGGGCATTTGATTCATTGGGGCAGCCCTTGATGATGTATACGCCGTCGCCGCGGAAGATAACGCCTTCACTCATATAAACTGTCTTGACAGGCGCGCCTGCGCCCACATACTGAGCAGAACCCTGCTCAAAGGTAAGACCTACGGTGTACTCTCCGTCCGCAACGCCCTTATACACTGCGGAGGAACCGCCTAACAGCTTGCCGTCCAGCTGTGCGCAGAACTGTTTTACATAGTCCCAGCCATTGTCAGGATTGCCGCCGCCCATTGCATAGAGCATGTTTACCAGATGCTCAAAGGAGGAGGAGGATGCAGCCGGGTCCGCAAAGGCAATCTTGCCCTTTAATTCAGGGTTCAGCAGGTCCTCATATCCTTCAATCTTGATATCGCCAATCAGGTCCGTGTTCACCATGATAACCGACGGAATGGTATCAAAACGTGTCAGGTTGCCCTCTGTGTTCTTGTATTCATCATAGAACGCGTCCTCGTTGGATGTGGTGTAATCCGCAAAATATTCGCTCTTGTTTTTTACGGTTCCGATGGTTCCTGACCAGAGAATATCTGCCTGGGGGTTGTCGGCTTCTGTCTGGATTCTCTTTAACGCGTCGCCGGTACCCATGGCCAGACACTCAGCGTCAATACCCGTGTCCTCCTCGAACATGGCCAGCATGGAATCAATCATGGACTCTGTAAGGGGGCTGTAGATTATGAGCTTCTCATCCTTGGAAGCGCCTGCCTCTTCCTTCTTCTCACCGCCGTTCTCTTCCTTTCCTGTCTCTGCACCGGCCTCAGCCTTAGGCGCCTGGGTATCCGCGCCTTTCTCTGTGGCGGAACCTGAACTGCCTGAACAGCCAGCCAGGCTGACAGCCACTGCCGCCGCGCATAATACCGGGATTAATCTTCTTTTTTTCATTACCTTTATCCTCCTTTAAACTTGGTTGAAATGGTTTATGTACTGAATCAATAGGTTCCTGCCTCCTGGCCGCCAAGAAGCTTAAGGGCTGAGCTGGTTCCAATCCGCTCACAGCCTTCCTCCAGGAACTGCTCCAGGTCCTCCCTGGTTTTAACGCCTCCGGCTGCCTTGATTTTCACGCCTTCACCAATGTAGCGCTTAAACAGCCTGACATCCTCAATCCTGGCTCCTGCTGTTCCGAACCCGGTGGAGGTCTTGATATAATCGGCCCCTCCGTCCGTGACGCATTTGCACAGCTCCCTTTTCTCATCCTCTGTGAGATAACATGTCTCGATGATTACCTTCACCACATGGTTTCCGGCTGCTTTTTTGACTGCCTCGATTTCACGTGTGATCTTTGGAAATTCGCCGTTTTTTACATCACCTAAGTTTACCACCATATCCACTTCCCCGGCTCCGTCAGCCAGAGCCTTCTGGGTTTCGTAAACCTTTGTCTCCGTGGTATTATATCCCAGCGGAAATCCGATGACCGTGCATACATTCAGCTTGTCCCCATAGGCTTTTGATACCCGTTTAACATAGCTTGGAGGGATACAGACCGAAGCCGTATGGTTTTCAATGGCTTCCTCACAGAGTGTCTGTATCTCGTCCCAAGCTGAGACTGCCTTTAACAGCGTATGGTCCACATGGACCAGAATCTCTTCCTTTGTCATACCCATCCCCCTGTCCTCTTTGTTTGTAATCCCATTATATCGTCTCATTGCCGCCTGAACCATCCGAAATCCTGGCAAATTATCCAATATTCTGAACTCATTTTATATATTTCTATATATTGTAGATAATTCATGCTATGAACTATCCATTGGATATTATCTGATGGAATTTACACTGAAATGTGATAAGATATAGACAAAACCTGATTAACTTACAGCCAGGAAGCGTCTGAAAGACCCAGACAGCCCTCTCCCACTGGCAGAAATGGAGGCATCTATGTTCGGAAGAAAGAAAAAGGCAGAAGTGTTTATGACCAACGACCTGGAATTATACACCACCGTACATCAGGCCCTGAAGGCCGGACAGATTCCCTGCGAAGTAAAGGTTGTCAATACAGGTACCCGGAACAGGCGGACCGGCGCACTCATCGGCAGGGTGGGCGAACGGCCTGAGCTGGAAATACAGTACTATATTTATACGCCCCTGGAATATGCGGACAGGGCCAAGTATGTGATTGATGAATACAGGAAAAATTTATCCCGGTGAACAAGGAATCCATAACGTATCAGGGGAAGGACGTGATTCGTACAAATCACGTCCTTCCCCTGTTTACTTCCATCCATATCTATAGCCGGCCGGCTTCCAGTCCGCTATGCCTTTAAGCCATCATCGTTCCCAGCCCCGCCTGTATTATCCTTCATGGCCATGCGCTTTTGCGCAATCTTCCGCATCAGTGCGAATTCATCATAAATACTCCACTCTTCCCGGAACATACCGTCTTTTATAATATGCTGCGATATACCGGAAATGACCACGTGGGCTCCTGTGGCAGGCCCATAGATGCCAAAGCCCTCATGGGTGGCGATTATATTCCATCTGGTGGCGCACCGGTATTCGTCCCGCTTTTCATCATAGAGATAGTATACATCCTCCACCTGCATGGCCAGATTGGGGAAAGCCTGGAACAGATTCAGCTGGTCCTGCAGGAAATCGCCTCTGCCCACCAATTCCCTGTCTGAAGGGCCATGGTATCTGTAATCAGGGGCATAATTATCCTTAAACTGATTGAACATTCTTCTGTTATAAATCTCATGATAGCTTTTTCTGATAAAATACTCTATATCGCTGTACCGCCCGTTATTATCTCCGAATCTGTCCGGAGCAAACTCGCCGTTTTGCCGTTCAATCTCTCCCCATGTGCCAGTGTCTGCCTTGGCGCTACCTCCCTTATTGGCTGTGGCCTCCAATACTTTCATGGGGTCGTACCCCAATTGCCTGATTAGGCTGATTTCGTTATATACCACCCACTCCTCCACAACACGGTCACCTTTTACATAGCAGTTAGCCACTCCCCATACCACTACCTTCCTGCCGGTAGGCGGACCATAGATGGTGTGTCCCGTATTGTGGCCAATCCAGGTCCACCTCATGGAAGTATGGAAGCCTCCGTTTCCATCAGATGCCCAGATAACATCGTCAATATAATCCTTGATATCCGGATATCCGGCCAGCTTCATCACAGAGTTTGCGATGACCTGATCCCGGCCGTATGTCACACCATCCGATGTATGTACCAGGGCATTATGCTTATAATGGTCATATATCTTCCCCATCCCCTTATCATCCCATATGTCATAGGTATGGCGGATAATAAAATCCGCAGGGTCGCGCCATTTTCCAAATCCAGGCATGGGCACTTCCTGCTCCCTTGCCTTGCCGTCCTTCCACATAACTGTAATATCATCCTTCAACGGCACTGACAGCTGTCCCAGGGTTTCCTGGTATACATTCCCCCTGTAGCGGATGTTCCTGTCGCAATCCTCTTTTTTACCGCCGGTACCGGACTCCTTTTGCGCCCCTGAAGGCTCCCTCAGGATATCTTCTGCTTGTGCAGCCTGATTCTTTGTGTTCTTTACCTCACTCATATATCATTCTCTCCTATCTCTCTGTTATTTCATCAGGCCAGGCAGCCAGGTAGACATCTGCGGTATGAATATTACAAATATCAGTCCAATTCCCATGGTCAGTATCCATGGCCAGATTTCCTTTACTATCTCCTCAAATGGCGCCTTGGATATCTGGGCCGCCACAAACAGGTTGCCTCCCACAGGAGGAGTTATGATTCCCAGTGTGGAATTAAATATAAACATGACCCCAAAATGAATAGGATCAATCCCGTACTGTGTTGCAATCCCCAGTAAAATGGAACTCAGGATGACATTAATGGCAATACCGTCCAAGAACGTCCCAAGAAACAATACCAATGCGTTTAATATTATAAGGGCCACAATCTTTGACGAAACGCTGCCCAATATTAATGCAGCCAATTTTGTGGGTATTTCCTCCAGCGTCAGTATTTTACCGAATCCTGAGGACACGCCCAGAATAAACAGTATTGTACACGTAGTAATCACTGTTTTATAGAACATCTGGGGCAGCATTCTGGCCTCAAGCCCGCTGTTCTTCTTTAACAGCCCGTAAATCAGGCCGTAAACCACAGATACCACAGCGGCCTCTGTAGGCGTAAAAATCCCGGAATAGATACCCCCTAAAATGATAACCGGCATAATCAGGCTGAATTTCGCCTCCCACATGGTCATCAGCTTCCGGCGCAAAGGAATGGGGTCGTTTCCTGAACAGATATTATGCTTTTTGCCGTAAATATGGCAATATACCAGGAAACAGCAGCCAATGAATAATCCCGGCAGAATCTCTGCCGTAAACAGCTTGGAGATAGACACATTGTTCAGGCTCCCGAATACAACCAGTCCCATGCTGGGAGGAATCATCTGGCCGCAGCAGCCTGCCGTGGCAATGAGAGCCGCCGCCGCTCCCTGGCTCAGCCCCTGCTTTCGCAGCTCCGGCAGGGCAATCAGGCCAATGGCAGCTATGGTGGCATAGGCGGAACCGGAGATTGCGCCAAAGGCCATGCAGGCCAGAACCGTTACCATCATGATTCCGCCCTTCAGCCTGCCCACCCATACATTAGCGGCTTTAAACAAACCTTCTGAGATTCCTGCCTCTGACATAATCTGTCCGGCCAGCACAAAAAAGGGAACCGCTGTCAGTGTAAAGGAATCAACACTGTTGGCCATGGCGCGCACAAAATAGGACAGGGATATGATATCACTTGTAAAAACAGAGCCCAATACCCCAATGCCTATGGCAAAGCCAATGGGTACTCCCAAGAAAGCCAGTCCCAGGAACAGAACAAACAAAACAGCAACCGACATCACGCTCC
>JABLTR010062128.1_pt1 | contig 14448 bp, 14 predicted proteins | sample 7160071 | NCBI WGS metagenome assembly JABLTR01 (sample SAMN14651230, study PRJNA627086) | human gut metagenome | isolation source: feces | host: Homo sapiens
CCTATTACTATGTCTTGAACCTGCAAGGCGATGTGGTCAAGTTGGTCGATGGCGGCGGCACGTCTGTGGCTTCCTATGCCTATGACGCATGGGGCAATATCCTTTCAAGCTCCGGCTCCAAGGCAGAAATCAACCCTCTGCGCTACCGTGGGTACTACTACGACACCGAAACGGGATTCTATTATGTATCCAGCCGTTATTACGATCCTGAGGTTGGTCGGTGGATACACAGGTGACAGGCTTGCAAAAAGTACAGGTGGATTCTCCCAGCTCGTTATAGTATAATAAACACCACCCCCAGAACTGAAAAACAGCACCCCGAAGCTATTTTTGTAACCTATTTGCCTTTTTCCGTCGTTATGTGGTTGAGGGCTCCTTGAGAGAAAGGAGAATATATGCTGGTTCTATACATGAGCTTTATAAACGACGAAATACACCGCCGTCTATTTGAGGAAATATACATGACCTACCGGAAGCAGATGTTCCTTGTTGCCCGCGCCGTGTTGAGCAACGATTCCGATGCCGAGGACGCCGTCCACGATGTTTTTCTGAAGATTGCAAAAAGTCAAATGCAGAAAATTGGCAGCATCCAGGAGGCGGCGGATGTAAGAAGCTATCTGTTGAAGGCAACTAAGCATCAGGCTATCGATCATTTACGCAAGCAGCAGCGTCAGCGGACTGTCATGAATGCGGAACGGGAGGATGCACTGAAAAGCATAGTGGAGCTGTCAGATAACCAGCTTGTGGACATGATCAGCAACGGCATAGCATATGACTGCATCCTTCGAGTCATTGCGTCACTGGATGACATCTACAGGGACACCCTGTATGCCCACTTCGTGCTGGAGCTGTCCATACCGGAGACGGCAAGCCTGCTAAATTGTAAGACAGCAACAGCAAAGCAGCGGCTGGTTCGCGGAAAAAAGCTTTTGCAAAAGCAGCTATTGGAGGAGGAAAAGATATGACCGATAACTTGCTAAAAACAGCCCTTCGGGAGGCCGCCTCCCGAGAATTTGCAGGTATACCGCAAAGCGATGGCGATATCACCTACACGTTCTCGCCTCGCTTTACCCGCAGGATGAATCGGCTTGCCAAGGCTGAGAAAAGCTGGCTCTGGCGTATGACAAGCACGGCCTCCAAGCGGGCTGCGGCAGCGGGTATTGCCATGATACTAATTGCGCTGACTGCTTGCAGCATTCCGGCCATTCGGGAGCCTGTGGCGGCCTTCTTCAAGGGGACCTATGAGAACTGCGTTCGCTTTTTTACCGGAAACGCCGGAGCTGACCGAATCGCGGAGCGTTATACTCTGACGGAATTGCCCGATGGATTTGAGGCGGTCTATACCGTGGATAATGACGCGAGCTTCACTGTGGTGTACCGAAATGAGGATGGAGAGGAGATTATACTGTCACAGAGCGTAGGCGCGGATTATTGGATTGACATAGATACCCAGCACGGAACGCTTACCGAAATCGACCTGTCCGGCGTCACTGTGACTCTCTATGAAGCCGATGGCTGCATGGTTGCCCTGTGGCAGCAGGATGGGTACGCATTCGATCTCACCATATACGGAGGCTTGGATCGGGAGCAAGTGCTCCGCCTGGTGAACTCCGTTCGACATCCATAACCTCACAGACCATACGGGGCCGCTGCCGCTTTGTTTGCAGCGGCCCCGTCATCTTTTTTACAAAAAGCTGTAACCTGTTTCCGCAGCCGAGGCGTTGTATCGTATAGACAAGACAAGGAAATGAGGGATTATTATGGGAAAAAGAAAGGGAGAATGGCTGTCGTTTATAGCGCTGCTTCTGGTGTTCATGCTAACAACCTTGTTCTTTTATATGGTTTATAATATGCACTATGATTCCGCATCCGATGATTTTACCGGATTTACCGTGTTCGACTATCAAAGTGAACCTGGCGCACAGGTAAGGACAAAGCTTGGAACGCTGCGGGAGGATTTGGACGACTGGGCAAGACGAAATCAAGCTGTAGTTTTCTACAAGGGCTTTTCGTCTGCCGGAATTGCCGCCTTGGACTATGCGGGATGGTTCCAAAGAACCTGGCATACGCCCTTTGATGGCCGGGAAGCCAAGACCGCCCTCATCCAAAAAGAAAACGGAAACCTGTACACTTATACGGAGGGCGATACGCTGTTTCCCGGAACGTATAACTATCACATTCTCGGGGAATTTGATGGAAACCGCTCCCCCACCTTCCAAGGTGACGCATTCTTTTATTATCCACTGGCAGATATTACCGATTTGCAAGGGCTGCTGTTCACAAACGTGGACAGCGGCGAGAGCCTTTCCGAATTAACAAGCATAGTCGAGAAAACCGGCAGGAGTATCGAATATCAGACCTACACCGACAGCAATTTGAATATCCTTGAAGTCCTGAAAAAGATGTTTATGGATGATTTCGTGTCCCGGTCTTTGCTGTTTGCCTTCCTCGGGCTGGTGTTCTGCGCCGTATTCGCAATGTCCCTGATGTATCGGGAAAGCAACCGCTTCATGGTCATACACCACCTATATGGCGCGGCCTATGCATACCTATTTGTAAGGCTTCTGCTTCGCCTGATGTGCATCGCGGTATTGGGAACGGGTCTTGGATATATCCTCGGACGAACGCAACTTTACTTAATACATAGAGCAGCGTATCTGAATGTTGCCGTATTAAGCGGCGTATGCAACATCTTGTTTATATGTGCGGTTCATACAATATGTTTCCTAAGTTGGCAGCGAAAGCATTGCGGAATGGAGGGGCGTTACTGATATGGTATGGAAGCAGATACTCAAAGACCTCCGAAAGGAATGGACATGGGCCTTCTTTTACACCGTTGTGGCGACGATGATCGCCATGGCGATTCTGTATCTTTCGGTGAGCTTTTCCTCGGTGCAGAGGCAGGCAGCGGCCATTCGCTCCTTTATCCGTCAGAACGTGGTCATGTTTCAGATGAAAACCGTACAGATGGAGCCAAACCCGGAGGGCGCTGCGTCCGCAAACAGACAGCAGAAAAATCCCGATGCTGTTTTGGATTATTTGCAGCATAGCCTGTCCGCAGATGGGAAGGCCGGCAGCTTTGTCTTTGTCGGCAACGACGGCTACGTGGACAAAAAATATACGCAGATACTGATTCTTTTCGGGCAGTACAGCAATCTGGCAGGACTGCACTATGACGGGGATATGGCGTTCTTTGTTCCCGAAGCTCACCGTGAAGATGCAGGCAGGAGCATTACCATATCGGGCAGAGAAATAGAGGCTGTTGCCAATGCAGGCGTGCACTTTGATCTGTTCCATCCGCTGTATTATATAGAGTCGGGCAATCCCCTGCTGTCCGACACCCTGATCCTTTGCACCAGGGACTTTCAAACGGTCAATAAGATGTTTCCATGGTGGGGGTTGAGCGGCGAGGTCTTTGGACGAATGGTTCTCGTAGATCCGTCCGATGCAGAAATTGAACAGCTCCAAAAATTGTTCTACGAGCAGAAAGGAATACTGTATACAGGAATCTCCACAGAGGCTTTTACGCAGATAACCACCTCTGCTTCGATCCGCGCCCACAGACTGTATATTCTGTTTTATCTTTTGTCTGGCGCTCTGCTGGTCATTCTTCTGATCTGCAATATCATTCGCATCATTGAAACCCATGTGGCAGAGTACACGGTGCACCACCTTTACGGTGCTCCAATCCGTACCATTCGGAGGCGGGTGGGCGGCTTCGTGCTGCTGCTGCATATCCTTCCAATCATCGGGATCGTATTTGTCATGTTCCGAAACGAAATGGCGCTGTGGTATGTTTTGCCGCTGTGCATGGCATTTGTTACCGGCTTGTGCCGGTTTGCGGCCGTGTACGCCGGAAAACGAATCGGGACAATGAATAGCTTGCAGAATCTAAGGAGGGACTACTGATGGCTTTATTATCTGTTCAAAACGTCAGCAAAACATTCAAGGACCATGACTACCGGGTTCACGCCGTCAGAAATGCTTCGCTGGAGGTTCATCGGGGCGAGATGATCGCCATCATCGGTCCCTCGGGAAGTGGAAAAACCACGCTTCTGAACCTAATGGGCATAGTTGTTGCGCCCGATTCCGGCGAGGTATATGTGGACGGGCAAAAGGCAAGCGATATGAGTGACGCCGTGCGATGCAGGATACGCAACCAATACTTCGGATACATCGTGCAGGACTTCGCCCTGATCGAGGAGGATACCTCCATGCAGAATATTCTTGTTCCAACGCTTTACAGCAAGCATAAAAAGAGTCCAAAGGAGTATCGGGAGATCATCAACGGCATGGCGGAGAAATTGCAGATTGCGGATAAGCTGAAAAGCACCGTAAAGCATCTGTCGGGCGGCGAACGGCAGCGGGTCGCCATCATTCGCAGCATGGTCAATGACCAGAAAATCATACTGGCGGATGAGCCGACCGGGTCGCTGGACAAGGACAATTCCGCCATCGTGATCCATTGCCTGCGGGAGCTGGCTCACGAGCTGCAAAGAGCTGTGGTGATCGTGACGCATGATTCGGATGTTGCACGGCAATGCGACAGGACGTTTCTTCTGGCCGACGGCAGCCTGACCCCGTGTGCGTTGTAGCTTGCGAGGCTTTGGCAAGCAAGGTCTTTTGGAGCCAAAAGACACCAGGCGGAGACTCTGACGAGTCCCCGCCTTTTGCTGTGCGCCCGGTGAGCGCACGTTCTGTAGGGTGAAAGTCCCGAAGTCGCCCGGTAGCGGGAAGATTTAGTCAAAGGCAAGGGTGTCCGTCGTGAGGCGGAATCTGAAGAAAGCCGGATTTTAGGGGTTGAAAGGTCCCCTGATGGGCAAAACTCTGGCCTGACGAACAGAAATCGCATACAAGGCCGTAAATGAGGGTGAGTTTGCAGCACAAAACAAAGCCTAGTAGCTACACGGAATCGACTTCAAGAAAAAGACGATCACCATTCGTCATACGGTCACGCAGGTGACCATTGATGGCAAGAGCAAGATCATCCAGAAGGATCGCACAAAGACGAAGTCCAGCTACCGCAGTCTGCCCCTTGTCCCACCGTTTGAGGAACTGCTGCATCGCCTGAAAGCAAAGCAGGAGCAAAACCGCAAGTTGTGCGGACGGGCGTACTGCACCAAGTACACTGACTATATCTATGTCAATGAGATCGGGGAACTGGTCAAGCCGGGCTATCTCACACAGCGCTTTCCCTATATTCTGGAGAAAAACGGACTGCGGAAGATACGCTATCACGATCTCCAACATAGCTGTGCGAGCCTTTTGTATGCCAATGGGGTAGCCTGAAAGAAATTCAGGAGTGGTTGGGACACAGCGATATTGCGACGACTTCCAACATCTATACGCACTTGCATTTCACCTCGAAAGTGGCATCCGCCAATGCGATCATGGGTGTGTACCCCTCGCTGTAATGGTTGAACATCCCTCCGATGTCCCTCCGAAAAGAAGCCGAAAACTGACCTGAAATGGCCGGTTTTCGGCTGTGAGAGGGATCGATACATAAGGCTGACAACGCAATAGAAAAAGCCCGCAAACCCAGTCATATCAAGGGTTTGCGAGCCTTTAAGGGGTGGTGCCGGTGGCGGGGGTCGAACCCGCACGGGTTATTAGCCCAACGGATTTTGAGTTATTTGCTCCACACGGAACACAGACAAACTCAGCCCCCTGTGGAGGTCGTTGACGGACACCCAAAAGCCCTGCAAATACTACTATTTTGAAGCTGATATGCAGAAAAGCTCCGTTTCGTCTGCCATTTCCGCTCTTTTCGATTTGGACGGAAATTTTGGATTTTGGAGGGACATCGGAGGGATGTACCCTCAAAACGGAGCACAACAGAACACGCAATAGATTCATAAATTACAAACAATAGTATAGCGTATTTCTCTGCCATTGACAACACACTTTCCGAAAAAGAGGTATCGCTATGAGAACGCGCGCACACTATGAAAAACTTTTTGCTACCTATCCTGATGTTGTCACTCTGCCCGAATTTCAAGCCATGCTGGGCGGTATCGGTGACAGCACAGCCCGAAAAATAATGCGGGCAAATAAGGTCAAACACTTTTACATAAGATGTACCTATCTTATCCCCAAAGCCTGTGTGATAGATTATGTATTGAGCGAAGATTATGCCAAATACAGTAAAACACTCAAAGCGAGGATTTAACCATTAAGCCATTTGCAGAAATGCAGGTGGCTTTTTTCATACCCGTACATAGCCGCCTGCTTCGCTGCAGGCGGCTAAATTTATGCAAAGGAGGAAACCCATATGGCGAATTGCAAAGTGATTGCGGTGACGAACCAAAAGGGCGGCGTGGGTAAAACCACGACTACCGCTAACCTCGGCATCGGGCTTGCCCAGCAGAACAAGCGGGTGCTGCTTATTGACGCAGATGCGCAAGGCTCTTTGACCCTCTCCCTCGGCTACCCGAAGCCGGATGAACTGCCCGTTACGCTGGCGGACATCATGCAGAATGTGATCGATGATACTCCTTTCCCGGACGGCTGCGGTATTCTGCATCACGGTGAGGGCGTTGACCTGCTCCCGGCGAACATTGAACTATCCGGTATGGAGATTCGACTGATCAACGCCATGAGCCGGGAAAGCGTACTGCGGACATATATCAATGCGGTCAAGCCCCATTACGACTATATCCTCGTTGACTGTATGCCGTCGCTTGGTATGATGCCGATCAATTCACTGGCCGCAGCGGACAGCGTGATCATCCCGTCCCAGCCGTCGTATCTCTCGGCAAAGGGGCTTGACCTGCTGATGCAGTCCATTGCAAAGGTCAAGCGGCAGATTAACCCGAAGCTGAAAATCGACGGCATCCTGTTCACGATGGTGGACAGCCGTACCAACGAGGCCAAGGAGATCATCGCATCTCTGCGCGCCCACTACGGCGAAAAAAATCCGTGTGTTCGGAACGGAGATCCCCTTTTCCGTCCGAGCCGCAGAAACCAGCGGCCGGGGCAAGAGCATCTTTGCCCATGACAGGAACGGCAAGGTCGCCGCCGCATACCGCTCGCTGACGAAGGAGGTGTTGGAGTTTGAGCGCAAAACCGAGAGATTTAGGGATGACGCCGCTCGATGACCTGTTCTCCACCGACGAGAGCCGTGCGGAGGCCCAGCTTGAAAAGGTCGTTACGCTGAATCCCGCCGACATCTCCGACTTCCCCAACCATCCGTTCAAGGTCAAGCAGGACGAGGCTATGGCGGAGATGGTAGACAGCGTAAAGCAGTACGGCGTGCTGGTGCCTGCCCTTGTCCGCCCCAAAGCGGACGGCGGCTATGAGATGGTCGCCGGTCATAGGCGAAAGTGTGCGGCAACGCTGGCAGGTATCACCGAGATGCCCTGCATCGTCCGCAACCTCACCGATGATGAAGCGACGATCATCATGGTGGACAGCAATTTGCAGCGAGAAACGATCTTGCCGTCCGAAAAGGCATTCGCCTACAAGATGAAGCTGGAAGCCATGAAACGGCAAGGGCAAAGGTCAGATTTAACTTCGACCCCACTGGAGCCGAAGTTAAAGGGTAGCCGTTCTAATGAGGAATTGGCTGCAAGCAGCCCGGACAGCCGTTCACAAATTCAGCGGTATATCCGTCTGACCGAGCTGATCCCGCCGGTGCTTGACATGGTGGACAGCGGCAAGATCGCTTTCCGTCCCGCCGTGGAGCTTTCCTACCTCTCCAAAGAACAGCAGCAGAGCCTATACGACACGATGGAATGCGAGGACTGCACGCCGTCGCTGGCGCAGGCCATTAAAATGAAAGAGTTCAGCCGGGACGGGAAGCTGACCGTGGAAGTCATCCTCTCCATTATGCAGGAGGAAAAACCGAACCAGCGAGAGCAGTTCAAAATGCCGAAAGAGCGCATCAGCAAGTATTTTGCTCCGGGGACGCCCGCACAGAAAATTGAAGATACCATCATCAAGGCATTGGAATTGTACCGCAGGCGGGAGCGCCAGCGGGATATGGAACGATAGTTACTACCAAGGGGCAGCCATACCCATTTTCAATGGATGTACGGCTGTGTCGGCGTGTTCCCCCTCTCCACACCTCACCCCCTCGAAACTACCTGTACTTCCCGAAAAAAGAGATAGTACAGCGGCGGCAGCTTTGCAGTTTTCGGCAGCGATCCGTACAATGAAAAGGCAAAGGAGGTTTGCGCATATGAAAAACGCAAGGATCATCGCCGTTTTAGTGCTGCTGGCACTTTCTCTTTCGGGCTGTGCAAATGTGGATCGCTCCGAGGTGTCTGCGCCATCTTCGCAGGAAACGGTTATGGCCGAGCCTGCACAAAGCACCGTACCGCAGGAGCAAGCAACGGTTTCTGTTTCGGGAAGTACAGAGGTTCCCGCAGAAATCACAGCAGAACCCGAACCCGTAGAAACAAAGCCGGAGGTTTCAACCCCCGCCAAAGAGGAAACGCCGCCGACCGTCAGCAGCCCTACAGAAACTACCACGCCGAAAGCATCCGAACCCGAACCACCGACAGAACCAATGGCAACACAGCCACAGGAGCCTGAATCGCCCGCCGAAGAAGAACCCACAGAGCCGGCATTTGACATTCAGACTTGGATCGACTATGCCAAGGCTTATGCCGAAAGCATAGGGCTGCGGCTGGAAAGCTCGGCGGTGGACTGCTGGGATAACCCTATTTCGGCAGGTGCTCACTGCTCCTATCCGGAACGGGACATTCAAAGCAGGCTGAACCGATACGCCCGTGACGAGGATATAACCGATGTGTGGATATGGGCGGAGGCGCGCTCTGACGGGAAGTACGACCTGTATATCGGCTATGCCTGAAAACCAAATATTTACCGAGGAACGCACCGAGAAACACGGTGCGTTTTTTCATTTCAAGGAGGTTACTCAATGAAAACGCAGAAATTCAAACGAACGCTGTCGCTGTTTCTTGCGATGCTGATGTGTGTTACCACACTGTTTGGCATGGGAACGACCGCATTTGCCGCAGAAGAAACCGATGAAGTATATCTTATCTCCTATCCCCGTGACGGCGATGCCAACTACGGCGGCGAATGGGGGCACGACAGCCTGAGCTTTATGAACGGCTGGTCTACGGCAACATCCCGTTTCACAACGATCCGTGCAATGGGGTCGTATGAGGGCAATATCTGCTACTGCATCGAACCCGGCGTGTCGCAGCAGACGGGCAACAGCTTTATGAAAAAGGGCGAGGATTTCTGGGACGAATACCCGTCGTCCTACAACAGTACCATTTCTCCCGATGATATTAAGCTGTTTAAGACCTTCTGCCGCCTCCCGCTGTTCGGAATTATTTGAATACCGCACGGTCATATAAAGTTCATTCAGGATCTTTGTCTGATAATCGCCCTCCACTTGAAAGAGCAGCTTTTTTTCCATTTCGTTTAATTCCATGTGGATCTCCTTTCTCTCGAAAATGAGTATGAAAAAAGGGCGTCCACCTATAAAAGTGAAACGCCCACGGCAACCAGCGGTCAGACATAAAGCCGGACCGCTGGCACTATTAAATTTTGTCGTTAATAAAACAGCCTCCTTTTTTCTTTATAGTTTTCGTCAATTTTCAACTTGGAAAAGGAATTGAATAAAAGACGACAAACGCTCAAACCCCTTGAAAATAAAGGCTTTTTCTGTTTGTCGTTATTATACCGTAACGGCATAGCTGTGCAAGCCTGTTGTACGCAAACGGTGTAAGCCTGAAAGAAATTCAGGAGTGGTTGGGTCACAGCGACATTTCGACCACCTCAAACATTTACACGCACCTGAATTTCACCTCGAAGGTTGCGTCAGCCAATGCGATTTTAGGCGTATATCCCTCCGCTTAATGCGTGATGTCCCTCCAATGTCCCTCCGAAAATCAGCCTGCAAACGGCAAATTTGTTGATGTGCGAGGGACATACATAAGAATACGGAGCATAAAGAAAAGCCCGCAAACCCAGTCGTATCAAGGGTTTACGAGCCATTCGGTGTGGTGCCGGTGGCGGGGGTCGAACCCGCACGGGTTATTAGCCCAACGGATTTTGAGTCCGCCTCGTCTGCCAATTCCAACACACCGGCATCTCATATTTTAAGTCATCTCCCGATGCCCTGCCCGAGAAATCGGAGGGACATCGTGGAGGGACATTAAAAACAAGAACCATTTTCAGTTTTCAAAAAGCCTTGTAAAATCAAGGGTTTACGCCAAGGTGGTATGAAACGGCGTTGTGGATTTTGAGTCCGCCTCGTCTGCCAATTCCAACACACCGGCCGATATAGTCTGACCGCGCAGGGATCAGTATCCCTTCATCTGCGCGGAAAGATGCTTGGAGAGAACGGCGAGCGAGGTCGCCATGTTTTCGTTCTGGACGAGGATCTGCGGCGGGACATCGAGGTGCGTCGGCGCGAAGTTCCAGATGGCCTTGATGCCGTTGCGGATCAGCAGGTCGCACACGCCCTGCGCGGCGGCGGCCGGGACTGTCAGGATGCCGATGAGGATCTTCCGGCGGCTGCACAGGTCCTCCAGCGCGGAGAGCGGAAGGACGGGCTTGCCGCTGGCGTCCGTTCCGGCGACGGAGGCGTCGGAGTCAAAGGCTGCGACGATATTCAGGCCGTATTCCGAAAAGCCGCTGTAGCCCAGAAGCGCGCGGCCGAGCTTACCCGCGCCGATGAGCACGGCGTCGTTCGTATTATCATATCCGAGGAACTGCTCGATATCCTCGACCAGACCAAGGCGCTGATAGCCGATCTTGGGGCGGCCGCCGTCCGAGACCAGCGCGAGGTCCTTGCGGACCTGCACTTCGCCCATGTTCAGTGCGGCTGCCAGCGTTGTGGCGGAGATGTTTTCCGGCGCGTCTTCCGGCAGCGATTTCAGGTAGGACAGATAGACCGGCAGACGTTTTAACACGGAATTGGAAATTTTCTGCGCCACATTCTCAACCTCGTTTCTCTCATGTACCGGAATATTATAACAGATTTTGCCCGGTATTGCAAATCCTTTTTCATCCTTCCGGGAAAACATTTCAAAATGAGGATTGCAATTCCGGGCGGCATCTGCTATAATATCTATTACCATGCAGGGTTCGTACATCGGTAGTACAGCGGCTTCCCAAGCCGCTGAGGCGGGTTCGACTCCCGTACCCTGCTCCAGTTCGGAGCAAGCCGGCCGGCTTGCTCCTTTTTGTTTTTGGGGGCTTGCACAAGCGCCTGAATTCTGGTATGCTGGGAGGCAGGAGGTGGGAGCATGAGACTGGCGCTGGCCTCGCAGCCGGTAAGAAACGGCGACGTGGCATGGAACGTGCGGTGCATGGAGGATGTACTCCGCGCCTGCAGCGGGAGAGCAGATACGGTCGTATTCGGCGAATCGGTCCTGCAGGGCTTTGACTGCCTGCGCTGGGACTATGCGCGCGACTGCACCGTGGCGGCCGCATGGACGGACGAGCCGGTGCGGCATCTGCAGGCCGCGGCGCGGGAAAACGGCGCGGCGGTGTCGTTCGGCATGATCGAGCGCGCGGCAGATGGGCTTTACAGCAGTCAGGTCTTCCTCGGCGCGGACGGGCAGCTCATCGACGTGTTCCGCCGCGTGAGCGTCGGCTGGAAGGACGTGCGCCGTACGGACGGGCATTACCGCGAGGGCGATGGCTTCCACCTGTTTTCCTACGGCGGCATACGCTTCGCCACGGCGCTGTGCGGCGACCTCTGGACGCCTGGCAGGCCGGAGGAGTTGGCAGCGCTTGGCGCGGATGCTGTGCTCTGGCCGGTCTGGTGCGATTACCCGGCGGCGGAGTGGAATGAACAGGTCAAGCTCGAATATGCCGCGCAGGCCTCGCGCTGCGGCTGCCCGGTGCTGTATGTGAATCCGTTCTGCGTCGATCCGGCTGCACCGGACGCGGCAGCGGGCGGCGCGGCCTGTTTCTCAGGCGGCAGGATCGTCTGCGAAGCCCCGGCAGGGGAGAGCGGCATTTTGTTTGTGGAACTGTAAAACGGGAGGGAAGACCATGCAGGACATTCAGATCGGGCGGGTATACCGCCATTTTAAGGGAGACTACTACCTTGTGGAGGGCGTCGCGCAGCATTCGGAGACCGGCGAGCCCTATGTCATCTATCGCAAGCTCTACGGCGACGGTGGCCTGTGGATCCGGCCGCTTGCCATGTTTCTCAGCCCGGTAGACCGGGAAAAGTACCCCGACGTGCAGCAGAATGAGCGCTTTGCGCTGCAGGAGATCCAAAGCGTGGCGGGACACAAATAAATGGCATAGATCAAGATGCGCCGCGGTGCTTTTGGCACTGCGGCGCATATTTTTGACTCATTCCAGCAACGTCTGCCACTATGCAGCGCGCGTGCGGAGCTTCGGCGTCTGATAGCTGGTCTCATTGCAGAAAAGCCCTTGACGGTCTCGAACGGCAGGCCGGACGACTGTGGGAGCATTTCCGCTGCGATCTCGCGGATGCGGGTATAGCGCTCCAGATCGAAGGCGCCTTTGCCGTAGGTCAGCCCGGCCTGCGCCAGACTCTGCGGCTTGATGGCCCAGTCGAGCCAGCGGTTTTCCTCCATAACGATCCCTCCCAATGCTCTCGGTATAGCAGGAAAGGGGACCGCTTTCAACAAAATTATTCCTGCGCCGGCTCAAACCGGAGCACATCCGCACCGATGTCCAGCACATCCTCGCCGGAGAAGGCACAGAGCTGTAAAGAGCCGAAGGATGGCTCGATCGACCAGATGGCCGTGAGCTCATTGCCATCCGGCTGCGTCAGAGAGCAGGCGCAGAGGAGGCCGCCGTCTCCCATGCCGAGCACGGTAAGCGCGCCGGTCGAGGTAACGCGGCTGCCCTGCCGCGCTTCCTCCAGCGTGCAGGCCCCGTCCTCGCCGAAGCGGAGGCGGAATGCATCGCCGTCCCGGTTCGCCTCCCAAGCGCCGGAGAGAATGGCGGAAAAACCGCTCTCCACGCTCTGCACCAGCGGCAGGAGGTCATGTTTTGCGCCGTCTGCGTCCACGGCATAGGCTGTGCCGTTTCCCGCCTCCAGCGATGTGATGCCGGAAAGACCGTAGAGCGGACCCATGCTGCAGAATGTCTCAAAGCGGGAACAGACCGTTATATTCACGGCCTCGACGAAGCCGCCTGCCGTGAGGGCAAACACATAGGCGTCCGGCCCAATGTTGGCAGCCAGCAGGGCGGTGTAGTCGGCATAGCAGCCGGAAACGGGATAGTTTTTCCCGGAGCTTTCGAAGGAGACCTGCAGCCCGGTTCCGTCGAGCGTAATGGCAGCCCAGACATCACTGGAATTGGACTGGATGGGCGCTCCGGTCCCGGCCTCTTTGGAGCCGAACGAGACCGTCAGGGGCGTCATATACCATCCTGCCCCGGCGATGGAGCCGATGGAAGGGAAGATGCGCAGCGAGCCGTCCTCATTCGGCAGAAAGGGGACGGGATCGCTGTTCCCGGCGGCCGCGACTGTCATGGCGCGCAGCTGCAGCAGATAGGCTGCCCCGCCGCCGATCGCAGGATCGAACCCGGCATACTGGCGGTCGAATGCCTGCGCGGCCGCACGGCGGACGGCTGTGGTATAGTCGTCTATGGAGATGCCGAGGCGCCGCAGCATATGCGCGGAATCAAGCTCGATGCTGTTGGCACAGTCGAAGTGGTAGATGTAGTAGTGCGAGGTCCCCTCGGCGTATTCGACGATGACGGCCAGCGAAACGATGCTGTCCGTCCAGACCCGCTCCCAGCGGACGGCGCACAGCTCGGCGGGCGTATTCTGCGCGATGGCCGTCTCCATGGTGGTGACGAAGCCAAACAGATCATGGTGAATTTTTGAGTTCAGCTCCTCAGCCGCAGGCGTATCCAGCAGCAGGCGGGGCAAATGCAGGGAATAGCTCCATTCGGAGCCCCAGGCGTCGGTGAACGTGCCTTCGTTCGTGTAAGCCTCGCCGAGCACGCTGTCGTCGAACGTCGGCGCGGGCTCCTCCGTCGGCGCGGTCGTTGCAGGCGGGGCGGACGGCTCGGAGGGAACGGACGGCTCGCCGCTCGGGGAGACCGGCAGTAGGGGCGAACAGCCCATCAGAAATGCCGCAAGGATGGCGGCAAACAGAAAAATGCGGAACGTGCGTTTCATGTCGGGACCTCCTTGTGTCGTGGTGTGGGAGCCGCGGCTCCGTTGTCGTTTTCTGGGGGATATCTCTGCTCCCAGTATATCAGTGAAAAGAACGAAAATCAAGCGTTATGCAGAAATTCAGAAAAACCGTATCATTGTCATACGTTATGGCGGAAGAGACGCTGCGGACCTGCGCCGAATTTTGCGCTTTGCGAAAAAAATCGCTCCTGACCGCACGGATCAGGAGCGACGATAAATGCTGTTTTGACGATCTTATACTAGAATCTGATAAAAAGCTTTAAAAGCTTTTTATAGCGCCGAGGGCGCGTCAGATTCTGCATGAGACGGCGCAGCGTGCGTCAGCACGA
>JABLTR010087268.1_pt1 | contig 14432 bp, 15 predicted proteins | sample 7160071 | NCBI WGS metagenome assembly JABLTR01 (sample SAMN14651230, study PRJNA627086) | human gut metagenome | isolation source: feces | host: Homo sapiens
TCGGGGGACATTGTCAGGCGGGCAGTTTGACTGGGGCGGTCGCCTCCGAAAGAGTAACGGAGGCGCTCAAAGGTCAGCTCAGCACGGACGGAAACCGTGCTTTTGAGTGTAAACGCGTAAGCTGGCCTAACTGCGAGACAGACATGTCGAGCAGTAACGAAAGTTGGAGTTAGTGACCCGGCGGTATGAGAGTGGAATTGCCGTCGCTCAACGGATAAAAGTTACCCTGGGGATAACCGGCTGATCTCCCCCAAGCGTCCACAGCGACGGGGAGGTTTGGCACCTCGATGTCGGCTCATCACATCCTGGGGCTGGATTCGGTCCCAAGGGTTCGGCTGTTCGCCGATTAAAGTGATACGCGAGCTGGGTTCAGAACGTCGTGAGACAGTTCGGTCCCTATCTGTCGTGGGCGTAGGATATTTGAGAGGAGCTGTCCCTAGTACGAAAGGACCGGGATGGACGGACCTCTGGTGCACCAGTTGTCATGCCAATGGCACGGCTGGGCAGCTACGTCCGGATTGGATAAACGCTGAAAGCATCTAAGCGTGAAGCCAACCTCAAGATTAGATATCCCATGGCGTAAGCCAGTAAGGCCCCCAGTAGACTACTGGGTTGATAGGCTGCATGTGTATGTGCGGTGACGCATTTAGCTTGGCAGTACTAATTGGCCGAGGGCTTGACCTTTACTTCCTTTTGTTCTGTTTATCATGTATTTTGCTTCATTTATGGCTGTGTTCTTCACGGCCTTTTTTTATTTATATTAATAATAAAGACTCCAGCACTACTTAAGCTGGAGTCTCTATTTTTACTAAATTTCGCCTATACTAATTACTATTGCCATCTCTACATCTTTCTAATATTTACTTTGTCTTTCATATAAAAAAGAAAGTAAAGCTATATTTATATGCTGAATATAGTAATGCTTTATAAAGCACTATTATCGCATATCCCCATGACCTTGCCGACCGTACGCAGACTGTCGCTCTTTACGACGGTAATGGGAATATATTCCGGATTAATAGAAAGCAGTTTAACAACATTATTATCATAGTCTATATACAACTTTTTGCAGAATGCATCGCCGTTCAGGACAAAAATACCTATCTCACCATCTTCAAGAGATACTTGTGGCTTTACCCAAACTATACTGCCGTCCATTATTTCCGGCTCCATACTTTTTCCGGATATTCTTATACCGAACTCGACGCCAGTGGGAATATCAGCAATGGGAAAATTCATCATCTCATATGTACTGTCCTGAAGATAGTTGCCTATACCTGCTGCAGCTGGCTCATTATATACGGGTATTTCAGTATACCTTATATTAACGGCAGGTTGTGCTCCTGTAGCATATTTACCGCTGTCCACCAAATCAATTGTATATTCGTCTACTTTATCCTGCCCGTCGTCATTAAGTTGTCGATAATTTGATATAAGAGAGATTTCTCTGGAAGCAATTGGAGAAGAAATATTTTTACTTACTATATTACCGTTTGCCAATTCGTCTACATCTATGTTTAAAGCCCGGCAAATAGTTATAACATTGGCTATATTTGCATTTTTTACTCCCCTTTTAATAATACTGTCAACTGTGGAATTCGATATTCCAACATAATCGGAAAATGCTTTTAAGCTTGAATACTTACTTAGAATTAATTGCTTAAGCTGATTTTCTATATGCATTAAATCACTTCCTCTCTTGTAAAGTATATCATGCTGCAAATAAAAATCAACAACTTTTTTCGAAAATTCAAAAAATCAACTTGACATTTACGAAATTTCAGTTATAATATAATTGTAGTTACGAAAATTCGTAAAAATAAATTGAATATTTTGAATTTTAGCAAACAATGGTCATGTCGCTTTATTTATAAAGCCAAAATGCATTGTTGACTATAGTGTTGTATGTGGAAAGGGCAACTTTATTAGGAATGATGGAGGAAATGAGAAAGAAAAAGACTAGATATATTTGTTTGGCTAAGAACTGCCAATATCGCAGTGAATATATGTGCCTTATGGTCCACTGTTGTCCGTTTGGAAAGCGAAAAGGTATTGTTATAAAGGAGGATATAAAAAATGTACTGCAATAGAACATGTATGATGGATATCGTGGCAAAAGCCCCAAATGTAGCTTTGCAGGGAGGTAATCTGATGACAAATCAGGAGAAAAAAGCCTATTTAATGGAATACTCAAAATGTAATGAGAAGATAAATATACTTTTGGAAGAACTCTATACATGGGAAACGCGTGCTACTAAAATAACAGCAGTGAATACAGGAATGCCAAAAGGCGGTCAAGTATCTGACAAAGTAGGAAGCAGTGTTTTAAAAATCTTACAGATAAAAGAAAAGATACAGCAGGAAATAGATGCATTCTCCGAAATAGCGAACAATGTTTATAAGGCAATAAACTCACTTAATGATCCTACGCTTGAGGCGCTAATGCTTTATCGATATATACAGGGCCTTACATGGGAACAGATAGCGCTTAAAATGAACTACAATTATAGGTGGGTGTTAAGACTTCATAATAAAGCATTAACACAGATGGCAATAAATTAAACAGGCCACAAAGGACCATAGAAGGCCACATTACAATTGAGATATAATTATAATAGGGAAATGAAAGAAAGAGCCGGAGTAAGTCGGCCCCTTACTGTTTTGGAGCTTACTATGCAAAATATGATTGACGATTATCGCCGTCAAATTGGCGAGTTTAATAAACGAATTGACGAACTAAGCAAAAAGATAAACAATATGCAATTAAGATGTAGTCGTGAATCAGAGCGATTACAAATACTTATTTTTCAACGTGATAATCTTGTTGATTCACTGAGCGAAATGTTGTACGGAGTTGAGCGCAAATGGTGAAAAGGGCTGCTTAGAATTTTTACATGATTAATATTTTGAAATGCTTATAAAAATCAGTTGGTACTAGCACTACGCTTTTTGTTTATATTATTACTGCCATTAATTAATATTCTGGTAATTCAACGATCGTATAGCAAAGAAGTTGACTTATAAATAGCAAAAGAATAAAGTCGATTGGTGAACGCTTTATTAACGAATTATAAATTTATATTAAGCCGAAAATAATGATAGCAATATACATTTAGACAAATGATAGAGTGGTGTTAGCATATAGGTAAGACAAAAAGGGGGAAACCCGGATGAAAAAAGCAAAATCCGGCGCAGCATTGCAAAAGAATTTTAAAGATATATTTAAAATGGAAAGTATTCCCGATTTTAGCCATTTCTACCATTTTGATATATTTGTCTGGAAATCTTTATATAAGGGCTTTTATAAGCCTTGGCACAAAATATTACATTCTGCGGCCGAAGAAAAATGCCATATAAGAGATATGGAAAGACTCAATATGGCCAAAGCCGTTTGTGCTGAGCTGGCTAATCTTATATGGCTTGATAAATGCAATATATGTGTATATCAGATAGATGGAGGGAATACGCTTGACAGCTTTGTACATGATATACTTTTAAAAAACAATTTCTGGCATAAGATGCAGGAGCATATTGAAAAAGTACTAGCATTGGGAGGCGGTGCAATCAAGGTATGGTATGAGGAAAAACGGGATAGCAAAGGCAACATTATTCCCGACTGCGGACAAATTAAACTTGATTTTTGCACGGCAGAGCAGTTTATTCCTACCGAGTGGGATAATTCTGAGGTTAGAAGCGGTATATTTATTAGCCGCGAAGAAAAAGGCGAATATTATTATACACGGTTGGAAAAGCATAAATGGGATGGTCTGACTTACTATATCACCAATGAAGCTTTTCGCAGTAAATATAATGATAATATTTCTCAAATATCAAAAGTCCAGAATACGCTTGGATTTTCACAGCCACTTAAAGATATATATCCCATGCTAAATCCGAAAACCAGCATTAAAGGCCTAACTTCTTCATTGTTTGCTTATTATCGTACAGCAGTTGTCAACAATCTTGATAATGACTCGCCGCTTGGAATAAGCATATATGCAAATGCTTTATCTACGCTCAAGGCATTAGACATTTGCTATGACAGCTTTATACAAAAGCTCCAGCTTGGAGAAAATTGTATAATTACTCCGTCACAGTGCCTGCGAGCTGCAAACAAGCATGTCACCAGTGATATACAACATAATTTTGATGTTAACGATGAAACTTATGTTGCCGTTAATACAGATATATCTAATTTAACGCAAATAAGTGATAACAGCATTGAGCCAAGAATTGACGAATATGAACGCGCAATCAATGTCTTGCTTGCAATTTTATGCTTGCAAATAGGAGTTTCCACGGAAACTTTCACCTTTGACAGTTCATCTGGGCTAAAAACAAACATAGAATCGGTAAGAAAAAACAGCAAAACATATAGAACAGTAAAACAAAATCAGTTTCAGATAAAAAATGCCGTTTTAAAAATAATTGATGCAATTATACAAATAGGCTGTTTATACGACCTTGAATATAATGGTCAAAAAGTAACTGAGCTTGCCCAAATGGGTTGGGAAACAAAAGTTGTTTTTGATAATTCAATATTTAATGACAGGCATGATAGCATAAATGAAAGCATTTTGCTTATGAAAAATGGATTAATGAGCAAGAAAAAATTTATGCATGATATACTTTGCTACACAGATGATGAGACAATGCGAGAGTTAACAGATATACAAAATGAAAAAATACACTTTAATACGTTAAATGCTGCCAAAGAGAACAGTTAAAATCATCTATAAATATTAAGAATAAAATAATGAGAAAGCTAAGTCAATTTTAAAATTGAGACATTGGCCGATTTCTCGTACAAGTATAAATAAATTTTAATAATTAAGAGTCTTAAGAATATGGCTCTATTTATTATATATTTCGCCCCTGTGACAAGGCGTTAAACTGTGCCGCACCCGCCTATACCAAAGGCGTAAAAGAAGGGAGCAATATTTATGGCATTTACAAGGAAGGCACTTGTTGAACTGGGCTTCAATAAGGAACAAATCGAAAAAGTGATGGCCCTACATGGTACCAGTATGGGCAATTTTATATCAAAATCCAAAATGCAGAGTAAAATTGATGAGGCATTAAAAAATGTATCACAGCCAAATATAAAGCTCACCGATGATTATATAGAGCTTGTCCGTGAGTTCGAGAATTATAAAAAGAAAGTCGAAATTTCTGCAAAACTAAAAGAATTCGGAGTAAAAGATAAATTTATTGACAACGTTTTCGTTTTAATAGATGATGATAAACCAATAGATAAACAGCTTATATCTATTAGAGAAAATTTTGAAGAATATTTTGACGATTACAAATTCGATGGTAAAAACAATTTAAATAAAAAATGCATCGGTATGCCTCAGTTTGGCGCTGCAATCAAATAAAGGCACATTACGTCACGAAAACTTTTTGGAGACTTATAAAAAATACTGAAATGGCTTTTGAAACGATATTAGTTATTAACTTTAAGCAGTTATAATCACATTGTTTATTGCAGATAATGCGGCCGAAATCAAACAAAAAATATATGAGCCATTCTATAAATTCAATGAGAATAATTCAGCAGTATTAAAATTTTAATTGAAAAGCCTTTTAAAAAGCTTTGGGGTACATATATTATAAAGAAACTTAACTTTTTAATGAGAATAAAGTCTATTACTGCTGATTATACAGCATTAAAACGCATTATATATGATACATTAAATAATGGCTCATAAGTGGAAAAGCCAATAAATTAAAATTCATAAGTGCTATCTTTATGTCAAGCGGCCAATATTATACCGGAAAGTTTGTGTGCGACGTTAACATTTACAAATAATAAAGATGCATGAAGTGCCGATATCAATGAAAATTACAGTTAATAGCACAAAAGTGCCTTAGAAAGGAATGTCAATATGAGTGTATATGATGATGTATTGTCTGCTGTTATCGAATTAGCGGAAACAACGCAGCCGTATAGTACAATTACATTAGGCTCACTGCCGCCAGATAATGGCATATCAATTACATGGGGGCAAACAGAAGCATCCTATAATCCATTTTTTAATAAGTTTGCCGCCGTTGAACTTACTGCCGTACTGAATGGAAAACATACAGACGAGCAGATTCTTTCAGCAGCATTGGGAAAAATTCATACAGCATTATCAATGGCTACAGAATATCCTGCTGCTGATAATTATCAAATTACGGATATATCAACAATAAATGCGCCCGGATGCTTAGGGCGCGAAGAAAACGAACAATGGCTTTACGGTTCAAGCCTTAGAGTCAAGTTTTATTTAAGGGGGATTTAATTTGCCAAACACAGCATATGGACTTATGACAATGTATAACCTTACCGCATCAATCGGTACTTCTCAGAGCGGCAGTCCGTCTCCGACATGGACTTATGCCGAATTAAAGAATGGCTTTGACAATATAGCCGAAGCACTGAACGAGACGGTTCAGCAGTATTTCTTCTTATCAGATAACGGATTTGCACGCAACCACGTTACTGCAATGGCGCCGGCATTTACTCTTACCGGCAGACGCGTAATAGGCGATGCAGCACAGGATTTTATTTTTGATGCAAAATACAGCATGGACACCGCTCGCCAGTCGTCTTTTAAACTTGAGTATACTAATGCCGAGGGCAAAGCGGTAACGCTTACCTGCGATTGCACAATATGCAATATACAGGAGTGGAGCGGTGCTTCAACAGACGACAGCGCAATATCTGTTGAGATAAGATTTGACGGCGCACCAAGCGTAATAACTGCAGAATAATAACAAGGGGAGAATACTCCCCTTGTTTCTTTTAAGGAGAGTTTGCTATGTACACATTAATCCAAAATAAGGTTTTTAGAGATGAAATAGAGCTTAAAACGCAAGATGGAAAAAGTGAAATACTCGAAATAAATTTAAAAATAGACCCTAACTGTATAAAAAAGTACAGAGAATTGCAGCTTCAAATAATAGAGCTGCAGCGGCAGAACAAAGAAGATCCAAATAACCCAGAAACAATAGAAAAAATAGGCGCCGCAATAGTAAACACTTTTTCGCTTCTGCTCGGAACAGACAATACTGAGAAAATACTTTCTTTCTATGCCGGAAATTATGTTGATATGATGACCGGACTTTATCCTTATCTCGAAAATGTCATTGTTCCAGAGTTTCAAAAGGTTGCTAAACAGCGAAAAAAAGAATTAAGCAGAGGATTTAAATCAAGATGACTCTTTTTACTCCGCTGATTAAAAAAGTTACATACAAGCGAATCCCTATATATATCAACACGTCTTTTCGCACAGTGCTGCAATGTTTTGAGATATTAGGCGATTCGCTTTTTTCAGATGCGGAAAAGATTGATTTTTGTCTCGAACTGCTTGTTAAATTTAAGCCTGTTTTACACTTACTGAGCTTTACAGGAAAAATGAAACTGTTTGACACAGTTTTTACAGAGTTTATCGACATTGGAAAAAAAAAGAAGAGCAGCAAAAAATATGTAGATTTTAAGCAGGATGCGTCATTTATATATTCCTCATTTTGTCAATGCTACGGGCTTGACCTGTTAGGCAAGGATAAAAATTTACACTGGTGGAGCTTTATTACATTGTTTAATGGACTATCTGATGACACAAAAATTATGCAGATTATATCCATTCGTGCACGTCCAATGCCTAAGCCCACTAAGTACAATGCCGAAGAGCGTGCACAACTTGCCAAATTAAAGCAGGAGTATAAGCTTAAGCTTTCTCCAAAAGAAGAAAAAGAACAATATCAGCAAGGCTTGGCAAAAATAGCCGCTACGCTGCAAGGAATGATTAGAAAGTGAGGTGGTTATTCTGGCAGACGGTAAAATTACATATGAACTTGTTCTTGACAACAATAATATAAGTAAAGATATATCGCGTGTGGAAAACCAAATCAAGTCGTCTGCAAAAAATGCAAGTAATGCGGTAAGCAAAAGTGCCGCTGACTCAAAATTAAGTATAAAAAATACTATTGAGACAACTAACGATTTATCAAATTCATTATCAAATGTTGGTGATGCTGCGACAGATGCGTTTGGGAAAATTGAGTCGTCATCAGGTGCGCTGGGAGATGTAACATCATCGTTATCTAATATTGGCTCAATTGGTTCTATAGGACTGGCCGATATAGGAAAAGCAGCAGTAAATCTTGGCTCAAAAGCCGTATCATCTGTTATTTCTATTGACAGCGCTATGAATCAGTTCGCTGCATCTACAGGCACTTCAAAAGATGAGCTTAGCGCTTATGAGGAAACGCTAAAAGATATATACGGTAATAATTACGGCGAATCGTTTGAAGATATTGCAAAAGCAATGGCAACAATCAACCAGCAAATGGGGGATATGGACCAGAGCAGCCTGCAAAGTCTTACGAAATCGGCATTTACCCTGCGCGACACATTTGGATATGATATTGAAGAAACTGTAAGCGCGGCAAACGCAATGATGACACAATTCGGAATAAGTGGCGACGAAGCAATGAATCTTATTGCGACCGGCGCACAAAACGGACTCGACTATTCTGGTGAGATGCTTGATAGTATTTCCGAATATTCTTCTCAATTTGCAAAAGGGGGACTTGACGCAAATGACATGTTTGCCATTATGCAATCCGGCGCTGAAACCGGCGCAGGGAGTCTTGATAAAGTTGGCGAGGCCGTAAAAGAGCTGGTGACAAATGTTGTTGACGGCTCAGATACAACTAAGGCGGGCTTTGAAGCGATAGGGCTTAATGCAGACGAAATGTCAAACAAATTTGCCCAGGGTGGCGATGCCGCAAGAGAAGCATTTAATCAAACAGTACAGGCGTTGGCAAGCATGGAAGACCCTCTTGCACAAAACCAGGCTGCTTTAAATCTTTTCGGCACACAGTTTGAGGATTTAGGTCCTAATGTCGTCACACAATTAGCCAGCATTGGCGATGCTGCTTATGCAACGGGTGAAGAGCTCAACGCCATGAAAGATGTTAAATATGACGACCTTGGCTCAATGTTTGATGAACTCAAACGCAGCTTGGAACTATTGCTTGTACCATTGGGAGAAGCATTAATTCCATTGTTTGACTCTCTTATGGAAGCATTAGGGCCTCTTATTGAAGTACTTGGCCAAACTCTCACGCCTATTTTTGAACAAATAGGTGAAATCCTTATTGTCCTTTCTGAACCGTTAGGTCAGCTCATCGAATTTTTAGGCCAAATATTAGGTATAGCACTGCAAATTGTCGCGGAGGCTTTGGGCCCGATACTTGATTTAGTGATACAGCTTTTAGAGCCGCTTATGCAGCTTCTTGATGGATTGCTTACGCCACTTATGGATATGTTCAATGCAATACTGGATCCGCTGCTATCATTAATTCAAGCTGCATTACAGCCAATATTAAGCTTGGTATCCGCTCTTATAGAGCCGTTAATGTCGCTTGTTGAGGCAATTTTGCCGCCAATACAAGAGTTGTTTGCTGCACTTACTCCCATTTTGCAGACGCTGTTTTCTGCACTTGAGCCATTACTTGACGGAGTTGCATACTTTGCAAGCTTGCTTGGTGAAGTATTAGGTCCCGTCATTGAACTGGTTGGAGAACTGATTGGCGATAGTCTTGGCAGAGCTTTTGATAACATTATGGGAATTTTAGATAGTGTTATGGATATTTTTAGTGGGGTTATCGACTTTATAACAGGAATATTCAGCGGCAACTGGGAGAAAGCATGGAACGGTATTGTCGGTATATTTAAGGGGATTTTCAACCTTATACCTACAATTGTTGAGGGCATAATAAACGGTGCGATAGGAATTATAAACGGTATTATAAGTGGAATCAATGCACTTACAGGTTTAATAGGCATTCCCGAAATACCCAAAATACCTAACGTATCATTACCGCGCTTTCATGTTGGCGGTATTGTTGATTTTAAAGCCGGAGAGGGTCTCGCCCTGCTTAAATCCGGCGAAATGGTGCTCACTCAGCGACAGCAGGCCGAACTATTCGCTATGGCTAACGGCATGGGTATTAACTCGAACAGTGCAGTAATCGTTGTAAATTCTCCCGTCTATCTTGATGGCAGAGAAATTACTTCTAATGTTACAAAGCACCAATACAGCGACGTAATGGCAAAGAGGTATAAAGGATGAATGTATATCTTAACGGTAATTTAAGAAATGATATATTAATACAGACAGGCGGTAGCCTTGAGCAGAATGAAGCGCATGTTACATCGTCAAATCTTACTGTTTCTATTCCGACTAATGCTGATGATATTTCTGCCGGAGATTATATATCCCTACAGGAAAATAATCGCATTGTATTTGCCGGTACAATAATCGAAGCTGCTCAGCAGGTGCTTGAAAATATTAATTTATCTTACAAAATATATAATCTGACACTGACCAATAATTCAGATTATATTGCAAATATTTTTGTAGACATGACATTTCCTTCTGGTGCAAGCGTTACACAGATACTGTTAGGTAATCAGCCCACAGACGAGTGGTATAATCCAGATTTAGGGACGTTTCAAGGAATCATCCCAGTGCGTGTGGAACAGGAAGACATCACGGTTGGTGAAATAGATGATTTTACAACCGTTACTCTTGAAAGTCCTGCATATCTTTGGGGGCAAACAGTGTCAAGTGTAATAGACCAACTGGCAGATGTAAGCGACGCTTGGTGGGAAATCACAAATAATAAGGTATTTAATATGCGATATTCCACTGCACGGGAAAATGCTCCCATAAACATTAACAATGCTGCTGACGTTTATAACGTACAGGTTACCAGAGATGCATATACAATGTACTCTGCTGTTCGTGTTGTAGGCGGTGAGGGCAAAAGCCAATATCAGTCGTTTAATATTACGAGGGATGGCCCAACCGGGTTAAGGTTTGAGCGCACATCTCCCACAATTATAACGAGTAAATATCCATTATATTCCGTAAATACAGTCGTGCAGCAAGTAGACGGCCACTTTACAACGTTCAGAGCCGGAGTAAAGGGACTTAATGATGATGACCCAGAGTATGCCGTGCTTTATACTTACGGCGGTTATGAAATAGAGTGTAAAGATGGATATTCATACCTTGACATTATGTCGCAGGGAGGATACATACAGGTAAATGGATATTTGCAAATCCAGATATACGCTCGAATGGTAGACAGCGATTTGACAGAACAAATCAAGCAGCAGCGCGGGGGAAGCGGTATAATTGAATACCTACTTGAGGACGATACAATAACGGACTTTGCCGATGCTACGACTGCAGCAGAATCTTTTTTGCGCACGTCTGCGCAACCGGCATTTACTATAAGTTTTACAACAAAGATTCCGGGGTGGTCTGTGGGACAGCTTTTAGCGGTTGAATTGCCTTATTTTAATATATCGGGAATATTTCAGGTTTCTTCTGTCTCTGCGTCAAGCCTTACATCCAGTAATGGTACAACAATTTGGGAATATTCCGTAGAAGCTTCTACAATTCCATATCGTGACCCAACAAAAGCGTTGTTTTATCAGCGAAAGACTATTACATTTGAGCTTGACGGCTCGTTGCCTGCCGCAGACGGACAATATCTAAATAATAACGTTCAGATACAAACAAGCATTAATGCATATATTATAAATCCCGCCACGTGGCAAACTGTTGAAACAACTTGTTCATCATGGCAGGTATTTCAAACTAAATATCCGACATGGCTGGCATTAGAAGGTGCAGAAAGGAGTTGGAGCTATTTGGGAAATTATCTTACCGATTACGCCAAAAGTAAATTATTAAAAATACTGCAGGGCGAGGGAGAAGCGGGGGACCTGTCAAATCTTAATTTGACGGCGAATCTTTACTTTACTACTCAAGAAAGTAATACATTTAATGTTGAGACAAGCGGCATTACTACTCCCACAAACAATGCGATAACGGCATCATATTATTTGCTGCCCGACCAATTGCAGGAATTGATAACAGGATTAGACATATATTATGCAAATAATATCGCAAACCCTAAAATATTAACCGCTCCTGTAAGCATTGATAGAAGCCCAACAAATCCGGAGGGACAGTATTCTCTTACTATTTCAGTTAAACATTCTATTATATAGGAGGAAAAAATGGCAACACCAAACTTGAATTTACCGCAATGGGAATTAACCGACCCAATATTGATGGAAGACTTTAACAACGCTTTTCAGAGCATTGACCAGTTTGCTGGCATCATAAATCAAGCTGTTGCAGCATGTAGTCAAATAACTTTACTTTGGGAGGGTTCTTTCTCGTTTGGAAATCCGATTACATTATCAGAATCAGCATTTAATTTTATGCAATTATGGATTTTAACAAAAAGCGGAATTACTTTAATAGGAGTGCCGTCACCTACTGGAAGTGGCAGCAATTTTACCGCAATAGCCGCTGGCCCTTTTGCAGGAGCAGGAGCTACTGTTTATGGTTTTTCTGCTTTTTTATTGGAGAACGGAATTACACTAACCACTCCGTTTTGCTATTCGCAAGAAATTGGCGGCAGTTCAAATACTCCGATAACGCCAACTGCGATATACGGAGTTGGACGCAGAAACATTACTATTGATCCAGTGACATTACATAATATAACGGCGGCAACACATTTAAATATGGCGGTAGACGGTAATAACACACAGGTAGTCGATGCATCATCTTCACTTGAAGAACATATAGCGAACTTGGCAGCACATCAAAATCTCATAATCGACGGCAATGAAAATTAAAGGGGTGTAAGCAATGGCAAAAATACAAATTAAACGCGGAGAAAAATCAGGCCTACAAAACTTATCGCTTGGCGAGCCTTACCTTGCAACTGATACTGACGAGCTTTTTATAGGAGGTAATGACGGAAATCTCCAGATACCTATTATGGGCGATGATGTGACAACTCTTTTTACCGGAACATTATCTGATATGACCTACGCACAGCTATCAGAATCAGCGTATAATTTCCTATTTCTTGTTGTAAAACCAAGCAGCGGCCCAAATGTTTTAATGCCGGTTTTGCCGGATGCTACATCTGTCGCCGGCACTGTAAGCGTATACACAGCAGAGGCTTATGATACATATATGTTTCAGGCAACTATATATGATAACGGAGATATGCTCGTCGATAACAGGAATATGAAATTTACAACAATACTTGGAAATCCTGCATCTGTAACCGGTAGTTCATTTACTATAACCAACATATACGATATATGCCGTATATCGTCATAGGAGACGGTAGTTATCACTATTTACGAATGGCTGTGCCTGCTGAGTGTACCGACAATAATTTCCGGCATAGTTAAGCTTATCATTTACTATGCGCGTCGTACATCTAAAAAGGAATACTCGGTGCGCAAGGGCATACAGGCGCTGCTCAGAAGTCAGATGATAAGCGAGTATAACAAATGGAGCGAGAGGGGCTATGCGCCTATATATGCCCGCGAAAGTTTCGAAAATTGTTGGCAGCAATATCATGCATTAGGCGCAAACGGAGTTATGGACGACATACACGAACGCTTTTTACTGCTGCCTACAAATTTGAAGGAGTGATAAAGAAATGAGCAAAGTAAAGACAGACACGATAGTGCGGACAGTGGTATTGGGGATATCGCTGATAAATCAGATAATAGTAATGTGCGGGTTAAATCCGCTGCCCTTTGCCGACGACGAAATATACGCTTTCGTATCAACTCTCGTTACCGTCGCCGTATCTATTTGGAGCTGGTGGAAAAACAACTCTTTCACCAAATCGGCGCAGGCAGCAGATGAGGTCAAGGATGCCATTAAGGCCGGCAATATTACTGCAGAACAGGCAGAGAATCTCGCAAATGGAAAAGAATAAATTAATGTTTCAATTGTAAAATTATCCTGTGTACTGTATAATAATGTACAGAGGATAGTGTAAAAAGGGCGGTTGGTCCACTCCTAAAAATCACTCTTTCAGTCGAGTAACTGATTTGCAGTGAAAGGAGTGGTTTTATGGAACTTATTACCCTGATTACGGTTATGATAATCATAATTGCAATTCAGGATATAATTAAGAACATAAAAAAATAATCCGCCCCACTCCAAAGGTAGCGGATTATTTTCTGTCTATCTAAGGACTAAACCGTCTTTTATACGGTCACTATCCTCTTTTATTATACTCATATAAAGGAAAAAGTCAAGTGATAAGACACGTTTAGGTTATTGGCAGGGCGGTGTATCCTGCATCTCAGGTACCCATATCTGGGTGCGTCGGGAACCATTTCCGACCTCAATAACCTATTGTATATTATTTCCTTGTATTATTAATTATACAACAAAAATATACAAATCGCAACAAAGCGTGAAAGGAGAAATAGATGTCAAAGATAGCGATATATGCAGGACACGGGGGAGCCGACAGCGGAGCCGTAGGACAAAACGGGGAGCTTGAAAAAGACTATACTCTTAAGATTGCCA
>JABLTR010079153.1_pt1 | contig 14422 bp, 13 predicted proteins | sample 7160071 | NCBI WGS metagenome assembly JABLTR01 (sample SAMN14651230, study PRJNA627086) | human gut metagenome | isolation source: feces | host: Homo sapiens
ACTGCCCACATTTCCGCCTAGTATATTATATACTAGGCGGAAATGTGGGCAGTGTGGGTCTTATATATAAGACCTGGAGCCCATGGCCATAGTTTTTGAGAATATAAATAAAATGCAGATAAACAAATATAAATCAGATAAATAAATATCAGAAGGAGAGACTACAATGTCAGACATAATCACAAAATTCGGACAGCACATCGATAATACCATAGCAAAAAATCCTGACGCAGCCAGAAAAGAACTGCTTTTAGGATATAAGGTTTTCAATCTTAAGATGAAATACGCCCCTGACAAGAGGCTTTCACCGGCCAGAAAATACCTTGCGAATGTATGCATGAACGAGCATATCAAGTCATTTTCCGATGCCCAGAATTCAGCCCTTGTAAGTGTGTTTCTGCCATGTGAGATAATAAGGGCCTTTGGTATGAACACCATATTTGCCGAGGGATTTTCCGGATATATGACGGGAGCCTATGCGGAAAAGGCCTTTGTGGAAGCGGCGGAGGCTGCTGGCATAGCCGAGACCTACTGCTCATATCATAAGATACTTATGGGAGCGGCATTTTCCGGAGTACTTCCAAGACCTAAATTCATAATCAACACATCCATGATATGTGACGCCAATAACCTGACCTTCAGGGCACTGGCTGACTATTATGATGTGCCCCAGTTTTATATAGACATACCAACATCACCCGATGAGGACAGCATAAAATATGTGGCTGACCAGCTCAGGGACATGACAGCATTCATCGAGGAGCATACGGGCAAAAAACTTGATGAGAATGTATTGAAGCAGTATGCCGCAAGAACCAAGGAGACCATTGATAACTTTAAGGAATGTCTGGAGCTTAAGAAGGACACCACCATACCCAATGACATAACCAGTGAGATGTACGAGGTATTTCTGACCCATCCCCTCCTTGGAACTGAGGAAACGCTCAAATATTCCCAGATGCTCAAGGAGGACCTGAAGCACGCCCCTAAAAAGAGCGGCATAAGGCTTTTATGGATGCATACCATACCCTATTTCCAGGTGCCATTAAGGGACAGACTGAATTTCAATGATAAATGCCAGATAGTAAGCTGTGATATGAACTTTGAAAACTTTGTGGACACTGACCCGGAAAAACCCTATGAGAGCATGGCAAAGAGGCTTGTGCTCAGCAGTTTCAACGGACATTCGGACAACCGTATAAATAAGGCTGCGGAGGTGGCTGAGATGCTTGGGGTAGACGGCATAATATATTTCTGCCACTGGGGCTGCAAGCAGACCATGGGAGCGGCTGTAAACGCCAAGAAAAAACTTGAGGAAAAGGGCTTCCCCACCCTTGTATTGAACGGTGACGGAGGGGACCGCCGAAACACCAGCGACGGACAGATACTTACACGACTTGACGCTTTTATAGAGATGCTGGAGGAAATGAAGAAATGATATACTATGTATGTAAATATACGCCCATCGAGCTTCTGGAAGGCTTTGGAGGGGACTGTGTGAGGCTCGAGCCTCTGCCCGATAACTTTGACACGGCGGAAAGCCTGGGACATCCGAACATGTGCGGATATGGCAAGGCCATAATCGAGGAAGTGTTCGCCAAGGATATAAAAGAGATGGTGCTGGTGGACTGCTGTGACGTCATAAGGAGGGTATACGACATACTTGAGGAGAGCGGAAGGATGGATTTCATATATCTTCTTGAGCTCCCCCATAAGACAGGAAAGGCCGAGGAAGAGATGTTCAAGAGGCATCTCATGGACCTTTCGGAAAAGTATGAAAAGTACAGCGGAAGGCAGTTTGACGTAAAGAAGGCCATGGCAGCATTTACGGAGACGGCCAAAAACAACAATGAAAAGCACATAAGCATCCTGGGAGCCCATGGCGGAAAATATCTTTATAAGACCGTGAGCGAGAAATTTTCCATAACCGTAAACGATGACACATGCACGGGCAATAGGACAGTGGATATGCCGGGAAATCCCAAGGATCTCGATTCTTTTATAGATGGATACTCACCGGCGCTGCTGGAGCAGACGCCCTGCATGAGGATGTATGATAATTCCGGCAGGGACAGGCTTTCAGCGGGAACGGCGGGCATAATATACCATACCATGAAATTCTGCGACTACTATAGTTTTGAGTATATGAGCCTTAAAAACAAGACTGATGTGCCCCTTTTAAAGATAGAGACTGACTGCACCAGCCAGAGCGAGGGCCAGCTTTCCACAAGGCTGGAAGCCTTTGCGGAGACCATAAACGCTGGAGTCAACAGGAGGAAAATAAACATGAAGACCGACGGAAAAATATATACAGCAGGAATAGACAGCGGCTCCACCAGTACGGATGCCATCATAATGGATAAGGACAGGAACATAATCGGAAAAGCCATAGTTCCCACGGGCTCAGGAGCTACCAACGGAGCTAAAAAGGCACTTTCAGCAGCTCTGGCAGAGGCTGGCCTTGAAGAAAGCGACCTTACTCTCACGGTGACCACGGGCTACGGCAGGGAAAACATCAGCTTTGGTGAATCCTCCGTAACGGAGATAACATGCCATGCCAAGGGTGCCCATTATCTGAACCCCAGGGCAAGGACGGTCATCGACATCGGCGGCCAGGACTCCAAGGCCATAAGGATAGATGAGAATGGAGCTGTACTGAGCTTTGTCATGAACGATAAATGTGCCGCAGGAACGGGACGTTTCCTGGATATGATGGCCAGGACCATGGAGCTTACCCTGGACGAGATGGGAGAGCTCGGTCTCAAGTGGAAAAATGATGTTGTCATTTCAAATATGTGTACGGTATTTGCCGAATCCGAGGTAGTTTCCCTGGTGGCACAGGATACACCTCCGGCAGATATAATCCATGGACTTAATAATTCCGTAGCCGGAAAGACCGTATCCCTTGTGAAACGTCTTGGCGGCGAGAAGGAATATATCATGACCGGCGGTGTGGCTAAAAACAAGGGCATAGTTGAGGCTATCGAGGAAAAACTCGGTGAAAAACTCTTTATTTCTGAGGATGCCCAGCTCTGCGGAGCCATAGGAGCTGCCCTCATCGGTCTGGAATCCCTTTCTGAGCAGTAAAAGCTGCCCAGGATGGACAAAGGAGAGGGACAGAACCGAAAGTCAAAGGGGTTTTGAGCATTTGGAGCGGATGGAATACCAGCACAGGTATCATCCAAGATACCGTAAACAGCGGCGTAAGGCTGCGGCAGAAATAAAAAACGGCAGAAGGACAGCAGAGGAATGGAATCTGTTAAAAGGCCATAGATCCATCCAGTGTGGCATAAAACCAAGAAAATATAAAGCGTAGGAGTAAAGCCGGAAACACCGGCAGGACCTTTAAGGACTGAATCATATGGGAAGCTACGACGAATATAAAAGGGGCAGGGACCTGGCATGGGAGACCCTCATAAGATGCGGCATATCCTCCCTTCCCGTGGAGCTGGACAGGGTGGCAGACACCTGCGGCATAAAAATAATATCCTTTAAAAGGGCAGCCCGTCTGGGACTGGCCCAGCCTGAAAAACTTAATGGCAGGGTATTGGTGTCGGAGATAAACGGGGAGAAGACAGTGTTTGTCGATACGGATAAGGATAAGGGCAGTGTTAGATTTTCCATGGCCAAGGGCATAGGCATATGCCTGCTCTCTGATGATCTGAAGAAAATAGGAAAGACCACGGAATATGAGGCCGGCATATTTGCCAGAGACCTGCTCATGCCAGCGGTGGTGCTTTACGGCCTTAAGGCATTTTCTTCCGATGATATAGCTTCCTTCTGCGGCGTCTCACAGAGAGCGGCGGAAATAAGGGCCCAGAGGTTAGCAGAGCTGAAAGACAGGAAAAGGTTTTATTCCCACCCCCTGGAACAGAAGGTATGGAGGCTGTTTAAAAAGTTCATAGAGGAAAACGCTTTGGAAAAATGATACATAAAATAAAAGGACGGAGCCGAGGCTCCGTCCTTTTTGTATATGACTAAGGATAAAAATAGGGTGGAGCATAGGCTCCACCCATTGTTTTTTTAAAAGTTTTCGTTTTTCTCTATTTCTTCCATAAATACACTGCTCATTTCCGCCTTAAGGGGATAGCCCAGTTTAGCAAAGGTCTTGTCCAGAGCCTGAAGGGTCTCAGCCACGTCTCTTACATTGGCGTTCTCACCCATATGGCCTATCCTGAATACCTTTCCTGAAAGTATATCGAAACTTCCGGATATGAGTATGTTGTAGTCATCACGCATGGTGGTGAGTATCTGGCTGTCCGTAAGACATTCAGGCACCTTTATGACGGTAACGGAATCGGAAAATCCTGAATCAGGATAGAGGGAAAGACCGGCTTCGGTCACGGCCTTTCTTACGGCCTCGGCGATTATATGGTGTCTCTTGTATATGTTTTTGTCGTAGTATACATTTTTTACTGCCTTGCTCAATCCAAGTATGTCACTGATGGGCATGGTGTAGGGGAACCATTTTTCCGTGTAATAGTTCTTGAATGTAAGTAAATTGCAGTAGAAGGAAGCAATGGGAGTTTTTCTGTCTTCCATGGCCTTCATGGCGTCATCACTTACGGATACCATGGTAAGTCCCGGAGGTGCTGAAAGGGCCTTCTGAGATCCCATGCAGCAGATGTCTATGCGGCTTTCATCCACATTTACGGGCATACTGAAGGATGCGGATACGGAATCGACCACCGTAAGTATGCCATATTCCTTAAGTATGGGGCAGATGGCGGATATATCATTCAAAATACCGCTGGGTGTGTCACAGTGCACAAGGGTAGCGTATTTGAAATTGTGGTCTGTCTCAAGGAATTCCCTGAGGGTCTCAGGGTCGATGGGTTTATGATAGCTCTTTGTGTAGTATACGGGCTTGCCGCCGTAGATCTTTACAAAGTCTCCAAAGCCCTTGCCGTATATGCCGTTATCTATTACGAGCACCCTGTCGCCCTGTTCCGTAAGGGAGGCGCAGGCTGCCTCAAGTCCGAGGATGCCTTCCCCGGAAAGGATATATATATTTCCTGTGGAACCTATTATTTCTCCTATCATATCGCAGGTGAGCTTATAATGCTCAACGAAGTCGGCATCCACATCGGGATTGGTCGTTATAAGGCTCCTGGCTGCGCGGACATTGCTTCGTACCTGTGTAGGTCCTGGTGTCATTATCTTATACATTGTATCAACTCCTTGCTGTTATATAATAATGCTTATATCATAATGCTGTTTAGCTGTCGTCTGAGGGGCTTTACGGCAATAAGGAATACCACGGCCGCAAATCCTACCTGTATGACATTTCCGGGTATGCTGGCGGCGGGTGCCGTCCAGTTTCCGTATATGAGTGCTTCGGCGATATAGTATCCGATTATTTTTATTATAAGCGCCAGAAGGGCCGCAATCAAGTACCGGAATATCGAACAGTCCTTATTTTCCGTTACCCTGCCCACGGTATATCCCATAAGTCCTACTATGATGAATGTAAATGGAGCCCATAAAGCCCAGCCTGACATAAGGTCAAACAGCGCCATTCCAAAGGCTCCGCATATGGCTCCTGTCTTTCTGCCGAATATGGCCGCGGCCAGGAACAAAGGCACATTCCCAAGATGTATGAGGCCTCCGTTTGCCGCCACGGGAAGCCTTATGTTTATAAAGGCCGTAGCTATGAATACAAGGGCTATGGATATGCCGTTTACTGTTAGTGTCCTTATTTGTGCTGACCTTGCAGCTGGTGTTGATGTATGGCTCATTTCAACTCACCCCTTATTGACGATGGATATTATGTGCCATATAATACTATTAAACTGACTGTATTAAAACCGCCAGTTTATAAAAATATTATGGTACCAGAAAGAGAGGCCGGACAAATGATAACCCTTGACGAGAAAGACAGCAGACCCCTTTATTTTCAAATATACAGCCAGATAAAGACCCAGATACATGAGGGCAGGCTGAAAGCCGGCGACAGGCTCAGCTCCAAAAGGAAACTGTCCGAAAGCCTGGGAGTGAGTGTAAATACCGTGGAGACGGCCTACAGCCAGCTTTTATCCGAGGGTTTCATCGAGGCCAGGCCCAAAAGGGGATATTTTGTCTGCCAGATAGATGAGCTTAATCTGGGGAAAAGGGATAGAAAGACGGCCGCTTCAGAAAAAATAACTAAGGCCGGACCGGAGATAAAAATAGACTTTTCCACTGAAGGAGTGGATTATGAGAACTTTCCTTATAATACATGGGTAAAACTTATGAAAAACTGTTTCAATGAGTATAACCCAAAAATATTGAGAAGCTCTCCTCCCGAAGGTGACTGGGAAATGAGAAAGGCTGTTGCCGCCCACATATACCGTTCCAGGGGAGTAAACTGTGGAGCTGAAAGCGTTATAATCGGAGCAGGTGTGGACAACCTTTTAAACGTTATAAGCGGCCTTCTTGGGAAGGAATATATGATAGCCATGGAAAACCCGGTATATTCGGAGGCCTATGCCATTTTCAGATATCTTGGACACCGTCTCTGCTCCATACCCGTGGACTATGCGGGCATAATGGCCGATAAACTTCCAGACAGGGAAAAGACAGCAGTCTATGTCACCCCATCCCATCAGTTCCCCTTAGGCATAACCATGCCCGCCGGAAGAAGGGTAAAACTGCTCAACTGGGCCTGTGATGGGAAGGACAGATATATAATAGAGGATGACTATGACAGTGAGTTCAGGTATAATTCCAAACCCATACCTGCGGTGCAGAGCATAGACGTAAACGGCAGGGTCATATATCTGGGGACGTTTTCAAAGACCATAGCCCCGGCCATAAGGATAGGATATATGGTGCTGCCCGACAGTCTCATGGAAATATATAATCAAAGATTCAATAAATTTTCATCGGCTGTGTCCATGATGGAGCAGAACATACTTACGGCATTCATAAACGAGGGCCATTACGAAAGGCATCTGAACAGGATGAGGAAGCTGTATGGTGAAAAAAGGACAGTGCTCCTCAGGGAGCTGGGGAACATAAGGGGCATAAGGATAAACGGAGAAAACGCCGGGCATCATCTGGCCCTTAAGCTGGAGGACGGCCTTGATGAGGAAGATATGGTAAGACTGGCCGGATTAAAGGGCGTGAGGGTGTATCCCATATCCCAGTATTTCACATCGGAGGTGCCGGATAAGTTTAAAAGCACCGTACTAATGGGATACGCTCAGCTTTCCGAGGGAAAGATAATAGAGGGAGTCAGACTTTTGAGGTCTGCCTGGAATATATAAGAAACAACGTAGTTCAATGTTTTGGAATTTCAGCCCCAGAATGTCAAAAATACGTCAAAAGTGACGAAGTTTGCGAAAAAAATATCGTATATATTGACTTTGCGGAGAAATGGTGTTACTATCCACGGTAGAATACTATAAGTTCTGGCTGGACCAGAAACCTGATAGAGGCGCAGAAAACATCAGTATCGGAAAACAGGAACAATGACTTCCAAGGCGGGCAGCCGTTTTCCGCGAAAGGGTTTTTTGCCGAAGCCGGTTATATCTGCCCGGATATTTCGGCTGGGATGATGCAGAATATGCAGCATACTGTCACTTATGTGGAGAGCTATCGAAGAAAACGTTAACCAGTTTTATCAGTGCCGAATCTTCACGCAGGGAATGATCGGTACTTTTTTTTGCGGCAAAACGCCGCCTGTGCCTAAGGGCAGAAGATAATAAAAATCAAATATAAAGGAAGGTATGTAAAATGAAGAAGAAATTTTTATCAATAGCTGCTTTTGCTATGGTATGCGCAATGGCAGTTACAGGCTGCTCATCAGGATCATCATCTGAAGGCGAAACATCAGAGAGCGGAGTGCTCAATGATAATGTCCTTACAGTAGCCATGGAGTGCGGATACGCTCCCTACAACTGGACACAGCCCACAGACGCTAACGGTGCCGTTCAGATCAAGGACAGCCCTGACTATGCTTACGGCTACGATGTAATGATGGCTAAACACATCGCTGAAGAACTCGGCATGGAACTTGAGATCGTTAAACTTGACTGGGATTCACTTGTTCCCGCTGTACAGTCAGGAACAGTTGACTGTGTAATCGCAGGCCAGTCAATCACATCAGAAAGAAAAGAAATGGTAGACTTCACAGAGCCTTACTACTACGCTTCAATCATCACTCTTACAAAGGCAGACAGCCCTTACGCTAACGCAACAAGTGTTGCTGACCTTGCAGGAGCTACATGCACATCACAGCAGAACACAGTATGGTATGACGTATGTCTTCCCCAGATCCCCGATGCTAACATCCTTCCCGCTCAGGAATCAGCACCCGCTATGCTCGTTGCCCTTGATGCAGGAAAATGTGACCTCGTTGTAACAGACCAGCCCACAGGACTTGCTGCAACAGTAGCTTATCCTGATTTCAAACTTCTTGACTTCTCTGGTACAGACGGAGCATTCCAGGTTTCTGATGAAGAGATCAACATCGGTATCTCACTTCAGAAGGGAAATACAGAACTCTGCGATAAGATCAACTCAGTTCTTTCACAGATGACTGCTGATGACTTCACAGAAATGATGAACGAGGCTATTTCAGTACAGCCCCTCAGCGAGTAATAAAATCCAGTTATCAAATCTAGCTGTCAAATAAAATAATAACATTACAATTTTTGCGCTGAAACAGAAAGGAGAGAGCTAATATGCCCGCAACGTTCGGCGAACGAGTATTGTATATCTGGGAGCGCAACAGCGGATCCTTTCTGCGCGGCGCCTGGAATACAATGATAATCGCACTGATATCCACATTCATCGGATGTGTTATCGGTTTTGTAGTTGGCATCATCCAGACCATACCCACAGATAGAAAGAAAAACCCTGTAAAATGGGCAGTCGTGGGTGTGATCAAATTTATCCTCAATGTATATGTGGAGGTGTTCAGAGGAACACCTATGATGGCCCAGGCCATGTTCATATACTTTGGTATGGCTGCCGTATTCAATATAAACCTTGGAATGTGGCAGGCAGCATTCTTTATCGTATCCATCAACACTGGAGCTTATATGGCTGAGACCGTCAGAGGCGGTATCCTCTCCATAGACCCCGGCCAGACCGAGGGCGCTAAGGCCATTGGTATGACCCATTTCCAGACCATGGTGAACGTAATACTTCCCCAGGCCCTGAGAAATATCATGCCCCAGATCGGCAACAACCTTATAATCAATATCAAGGATACTTGTGTACTTTCAGTAATCGGTATCGTAGAACTGTTCTATACGACAAAGGGTATAGCCGGAGCGCTTTACACATATTTCGAGGCGTTCACCATCGCTATGATCATTTATTTCATCCTTACATTCGCCTGCTCGAGACTTCTTCGTCTCTGGGAGAATAAAATGGATGGTCCCGATAACTTTGATCTGGCCACAACTGATACCCTCGCCCATACAAGCGGAATGTACAGCTATAACGATAAGGCAGCTAAGGCGGCTAAAGTCGGAGATCTCAACAGCGACAGCAGGGAGGGAAGGTAATGAGTGATAATCATGTATTTCAAATAAACCATCTTGGAAAGACCTTCGGTACCCATGTCGTATTAAAGGATATCGATTTTAAGGTCGATACCGGAGACGTTACATGTATAATCGGTGCGTCAGGCTCAGGAAAATCAACTCTTCTCAGGTGCATAAACCTTCTTGAGACACCTACCACAGGTGAGATACTCTACCACGGTGAGCCCATAACAGAGAAGAATTTCAACCAGTCTGCATATAGAGCTAAGGTCGGAATGGTATTCCAGAGCTTCAATCTTTTCAATAATATGACCGTACTTGAAAACTGTATGGTCGGCGTCATAAAGGTGCTTAAAAAGAGCAAGGATGAGGCGCATAAGCTGGCCATGTTCTATCTCGAAAAGGTAGGAATGGCTCCCTATATCAACGCTAAACCCAGACAGCTCTCAGGCGGACAGAAACAGCGTGTGGCCATTGCCCGTGCCCTGGCCATGCAGCCTGAAGTCATCCTTTTTGACGAGCCTACCTCAGCCCTTGACCCCCAGATGGTCGGTGAGGTCCTCTCAGTAATCAGGACCCTTGCTAAGGAAGGCTACACCATGATAATCGTTACCCATGAGATGGCCTTTGCCAGGGATGTTTCCAGCAACGTGGTCTTCATGGCCGACGGTGTAATCTGTGAGGAGGGCGCTCCCGAAGAACTTTTCGGAAACCCCAAGACAGAAAAAATGAAGGAATTCCTTTCAAGATTCAGAAAAGACTAAAAATATCCACGGCATATCTTTTAAAGATATGCCGTTTTTTTATGCCCCTGTGGGGTGCAGGAGAGCACAGGAAAGGAGGGGGTTAAGGCAGGAGGAGTCAGGTCATTAATGGCAGCAGAGGGAGCTCCTGCAGCCTGCCTGGGACAAAAGGAAGGAGTTAGACCGCCATAAGCTGCCGGAACAGGGCATCAGAGGCCTTAAAGACGGCAGAGGGGGTATCTAAGCCTGCCATGGAAAAGAAAGGACTAAGACCATAAGCGCTTAGAGCAGTGGAGCAGGGACCTTAAAGGGGAGGGGAAAAAGAGGTATCTAAGCCCGCCGGCCGATGATATTTTTAACTGATATAACTATTTGATTTTTCATATATTGAATTTAAAAAACTACTGTGTTATTCTATATATAGTCTTAGGCATAGGGACCAGGCATAACAGATGTCTTATCCTGGGGAGCAGACGGAGACGGCCTTTGGGCGGTGTCCAAAATGTCTCCTATGGAGGGATAGGGCTGATTTTTATGCTGTTTTTTATATATGCCGCCATGAAAGGCGGGGAAAAGAGGAAGGTTTCAGGTGCCGTAAAAACATATTGATAATATAGGAGGAGATAAAAATGAAAGCAAGCGTTGCGATTCAGGTATTACCCGGTGTTACAGATAAGGATGAAATATGCCGTATAGTAGATAAGTGCATAGATTATATCAAGGCTCAGGGACTTAAAACATTCGTATCACCATTTGAGACTACCATCGAGGGCGAACTTGACCAGCTCATCGACATAGTTAAACAGTGCCAGTACATTGCCATTGAGGCAGGCGCACCCAGCGTTATGAGCTATATCAAGATCGATTTCAATCCCAATGACGGTGTTCTGACCATCAATCAGAAAACAGATAAGTATCTTGCCGGAAACAATGAGAAAGAATGGGACTAATGGCTAATATAATTTTTGATATGGATGGCACTCTTCTGGATTCCATGGGGATGTGGGAGAACCTGGGAAGCCTCTATCTGACAAAAAAGGGCATAGTTCCTCCCCCTGACCTGAAAGAGGTCATAGAGAACAAGACCCTTGAGGAAGCTGCTGAATATTTCATAGACAGGCTGGGGCTTAAAGGCACGGTCAAGGACATAGTACAGGAGATACTTTCCCTCATAAGGGATAAGTATTACAATGAGCTTCAGCTCAAGCCCGGCGTAAAGAAATTTGTCCTTTCGGAATATGAGAAGGGCTCGAATATGTGCATACTCACCACCTCCGACAGGGAGCTGGCTCAGGCCGCCATGGAGAGGACGGGCATAGACGTATGCTTTAAGGAGATATTCACGGCCGAGACCCTGGGACTTTCCAAGAGAGGGCCGGAGATATTTTTAAAGACCTGCTCCCTTATGGGCTTTGAGCCGGAAAAAACCATGGTGTTTGAGGACGCCCTTTACGCCATAAAGGCCGCCAAGGCCGCCGGATGCCTTGTTACGGCGGTTTATGACCACATGAACCGCAGCGACTGGGAGGAAATCAAAAGCCTTGCCGATAATATAATCGAATAATTTTTAAGCGCTTCCTTTGGGAGCGCTTTTTTACGTTCATTTTACCCTGATCTTTTATTGTTATTTTCCATTTTACGTCAATTTAACCTTTCCTTTACCATCCGCCGGTAGAGCCCTGCCCCTTGCGCCCTTATAATACTGGATATAAATGTTAACCCGGTAAAATTTAACCGTCTGCCCCGATTTTAACAAATCCGCGGCGTATTATATGTAAGGAAGGAGGATAAGGCAGTGAAAGACGAGCATCAGATCGTAAAGGCCGTTTATTCGGCCAAGGAAGATCCAAAAAAAGCCGATGAGCTCATAAGGGCATACATACCCTTCATACGCTCGGAGGCGTCAAAGTTCATGTCCGGCTTCTGCACCGAATCCGACGACGAGTTTAGCATAGCCATGATCGCCTTCCACGAGGCCATAATGGGCTTTTCCAGGGAAAGGGGAGCTTTTTTGAGCTACGCCGCCCTGACCATAAAAAGCCGCCTTACGGACTACGCCAGAAGGGAGAGGAAACATTCCTCAAACATATCCATCTATTCCGAAAAGGAGGACGAAAGACCGCTTATTGACGAGCTCAGGGACGAGGGGGACCGCTTTGACGAATCCTCAAACCTTGAGGCGACAAAACAGGAAATCGAGGAGCTCTCTAAGGTAATGGAGCGCTTTGGGGTGAGCTTTTCCGATGTGGCGGACAACTGCCCCAAGCAGGAAAGGACCCAGGCGGCCTGCGCCAGGGCTGTGCTTTGCGCCTGTGAGAACACCGCCCTTTTGGATGAGCTTTTAAAAAGCGGCAGGCTCCCCATGGCTGAGCTTGTGAAGGCGTCCTCGGTGGAGAGGAAAACCCTTGAACGCCACAGAAAATATATCCTCGCCATGCTGCTTATACACACAAACGGATATGAGATAATCCGCGGCCACATAAGGCATGGCCTCAGAAAGAGAGGTGCTCTGGAGGTATGAAATACATTGTTATGGAATGTCATCTGAGCTATGCCGTTGTTCTGGATGAAAACGGGAATTTCATAAAGGCCGCCAATATGCGCTATGAGGTCGGACAGACGGTGGATGAGATATTCGAGATGAAAATCCCTAAGGCCAAAAAACGCAGCAGGAAGCTTATCTACTCCATTACGGCGGCGGCAGCCTGCCTGATGGTGGCGCTGACTTCGGTGCTTAATACGGCTCCCTATGGCTTTGTTTATCTTGACATAAATCCTTCGGTCAGAATAGATGTAAACAAAAAAGATATTGTCGTGGGCCTTGAGGGAATGAATGATGACGGAGACGATTTAATAGAGGATTACAGCTACAAAAGGAAGGATCTTGAGGTTGTGGCCGACGAGCTTGTGGACCGTGCCATTGATATGGGATACCTGCACGAGGGCGGAGAGATAACCCTCACCCTTGACGCCGAGGACGGAGAGTGGGCGGCAAGCCGAGGGGAAAGTCTTTCGGGAAGCATAAACAGCCATCTTGAGGGAAGGCTGAGCGTAACAATAACCGTCGCCGGCGCCGATGGAGACAGCTTTGAGGCGGTAATTCCGGTTGCCGAGCCCGTTCCGGAGCCCGAGCCCGTTCCCGAGCCGGAGCCAGTTCCGGAGCCTGAACCTGTTCCAGAACCCGTTCCCGAACCGATTCCCGAACCCGTTTACAGTGATGATGACGATGATGATGACGATTCGGTTTATGATGACGATGATGATGACGATGATTCGGTTTATGACGATGACGATGACAACGATGGAGACGATTTTGACGATGATTATGATGATGACAACGATGACGATTTTGACGATGATGACGACGATTAAAAAATTTTTTTAAAAAATTTTTATTTCTCCCCCGGTTTTAAAAAATAAGCTCCGTAATCTGTGACATCTAAAAAATAAAAATCCAAAGTAAAGGAGAAATCAATATGAAAAACAAGACTTTAAAATCAATCACGACCATTTTTGCCGCCATAGTATTAAGCCTTGCCTGCCTCAGCGGATGTTCCGGAAGCTCTGCAGCCGGGGGCGTATCTGATCTTTCCCAGGGAGGGGTGCTGGTGCTGAGCGTCAACCCCGAAATATCCGTCTCCTACGACAACGACGGAAATGTCACCGCCATAAGGGGACTTAACAGAGACGGAAACACGATATTAACCGAATACACGGATTACGAAGGCAGACCCTGCCGTGAAGTAGTAACCGAGCTTGTGGGCCTTATAGGCGAAGCCGGATACTTTGTGGAGGAAATCGAAGGCGAGAGACGCCAGATAACCATTGAGATAGAGGAAGGCTCCTCCCTCCCCTATGACGCTTTCTTTGATGACGTTGTGGACGATGTAAGGGAATGCGTCACAAACCACAAATGGGAAAGCCCCATTGATGTAAGAAGCGATGATGACCGTTATGACGATATTGACGACCGCTACGATATCGACGATGTTTACGATGATGTTTACGACGATTTAGACGACCGTTACGACGATGTTTACGATGATTTAGACGACCGTTATGACGACGACTGGGACGACGTTTACGACGATGACTACTACGACGACGACTGGGACGATGACTGGGATGACGACGATGACTACTACGATGTTTATGACGATGTCTATGATGATGACTACTATGATGATGACTGGGACGACGTCT
>JABLTR010006514.1_pt1 | contig 14401 bp, 11 predicted proteins | sample 7160071 | NCBI WGS metagenome assembly JABLTR01 (sample SAMN14651230, study PRJNA627086) | human gut metagenome | isolation source: feces | host: Homo sapiens
CGCGGCCGTGCCGGCCGTCAGGGCGACCCGGGCGAGAGCCGCTTCTACCTGTCCCTGGAGGACGACATCATGCGCCTGTTCGGCTCCGAGCGGGTGATGGGCATGATGGAGAAGCTGGGTGTGGACGAGGACACCCCCATCGAGCAGAAGATGCTCACCAACGCCATTGAGAACGCCCAGAAGCAGGTGGAGTCCCGGAACTTCCAGACCCGTAAGAACGTGCTCCAGTACGACGACGTGATGAACACCCAGCGTGAGGTCATCTACAAGGAGCGCCGGAAGGTGTTGGACGGTGAGGACCTGCAGGAGTCCATCCAGAACATGCTCCACAACACGGTGGAAAACGCCATCCGGGGCCACATGGGCGAGCAGAAGCACATGACCGCCGAGGACTTCCGGGAGGCCACCGCCCAGTTCCGGAACATGTTCCTGAAGCCCGGCGAGCTGGAGCTCACCGACGAGGAGCTGCAGCAGTACGACGAGGACGGACTGGTGGACCTGGTGGTGGGCAAGGCCAAGGAGGTCTATGCCGCCCGGGAGCAGGAGTTCGGCTCCCCCCTCATGCGGGAGCTGGAGCGGGTGCTCATGCTCCGGGTGGTGGACGAGTACTGGATGGACCAGATCGACGCCATGAACGACCTGAAGCAGGGCATCGGCCTGCGGGGCTACGCCCAGACCGACCCGGTGGTGGCCTACAAAAAGGAAGGCTACGAGATGTTCGAGCAGATGATCGCCGCCATCCAGGAGGAGACCCTCCGCCGCCTGTTCCTGGTGCGCCTGCGCCAGAACCAGGAGGTACGCCGGGAGCGGGTGGCCAAGGTCACCGGCGAGTCCGGCGCCGGCGACGGCACCGTCCAGCAGCGTCCCCAGCGGAAGGTCATCAAGATCGGCCGCAACGACCCCTGCCCCTGCGGCTCCGGCCTTAAGTGGAAGAAATGTACCTGTAAGCAGTTCCACCCGGATGTGAAGTAAAAATCTCCCGTCCCCTCGGAGAGTTGAGGGGGGCCTCCGGGGGGAACTAGTGCCCCCCGGAAGGCGCGGCCTGGCGCGAAGCGCCGCGTTTTCCGCAGAAAACGCCCGCGCCTTGAAGAAGTGTACCTGTAAGCAGTTCCACCCCGATGTCAAATAATTTGGCTATAAAATGAAATAGAGAGGACTGCCCCCTGCGGGCGGTCCTCTCCATTTTATTTTGTGCTCCGGCTCTTGAAGCAGGCGGGTCTGCCGAATGGCAGGCGGAAAGCGGGGGCGGTTTCTCCGCAGGGTGCGAGAAGGTGAATTGCCCAGCAGGGTCAAAGAAGCTGGCTTGGGCCACGACTCGGTGCGCCGCTTCGCAGGGGGCTTCGTTTCATAGGGGATTTCGCCGCCTGCGGGCGGCGACCTACTTTGCCCATGGCGGCAAAGTAGGCAAAACGCCACCGGGGACGGCTCCAGATGAGCACTTCGTGCTCATAGTCGCCTTTCCCCGGACCCCTATTTACGGGGGTTACCCCTTGAAGTAGGCAAAATATTTCCGGCGCGCAAAATCAGGAGTGCTTGGGTGCGTTTGAATCCGGGCCCACTGGGGCCCTGGGTGTACAAAATTTGATTTTACTGCGGTTTTCAGACTGCGCCTGGGTTTCCCAGCCAACGCTCTCGGTGTAAATCCTGGCGGGAGGCCCAAGGGCCTCCCCTACCCAAACCATGAGAGGTATTCTTAAACCCCGTAGGGGAGGGGCTTGCCCCTCCCGTCGTATCTCGGAAGGGGCCGTGGTTCGCCGTAGGGGCGACCCTCGCGGTCGCCCGCATGCCTCCCCGCAAAAAAGCCTTCCCCTTTAGGGGAAGGTGGCCCCGAAGGGGCCGGATGAGGGGAATGGTCCCAGCTATGAAGACGGTTTGTTTATGCCGTAGGGGCCTCTGCCCTACGGCAGGGGCATCCCTGAAGCCCCCACCTCTACTCCTCCTTGCGGGGCGGGCGCTCCCGGAGGACGGCCATGATGTCCTCGACGGCGGCGGCCAGGTCCAGGCGCACCCCCTCGAAAATGCCCAGCCGGATCAGGTTCAGGGCGATCAGGGCGATGGTGGGCCCCAGGATCATGCCCAGCACCCCGGCCAGCCGCCAGCCGATATAGATGCTGATGAGGGAGGCGATGGGGGACAGTCCGGTCTGGTCGCCCACAAACTTGGGCTCCCCCACCCGGCGGAACAGGGCGATGGCGCCCCAGATGACCATGAGCTGGACGGCGTGGAAGTAGTTCCCCATAAACAGGTCGACGACCGCCCAGGGGACCATCACCGTCCCGGCCCCGATGATGGGGATAAAGTCCATGACGGCCAGCACCAGGGCCAGAAGCAGGCCGTAGGGCTGCCCGATGACAAAGAAGCCCACCAGCAGGATGAAGAACACCACCACCGACAGCAGGAACTCCGCCCGGAGATAGCCGCCAAAGGCGGCCAGGGCGGTGTCCCGCACCTGCTTCAAAAAATGGAGCAGACGCTGGTGGGTATGCTGAACCGCCTGGCTGCGGAGGTAGGGGTAGTCCACTGTGAGCATGTAGCAGGCCATGATATAGATGATCAGGGCCAACACCACATCCGGCACCCCTCTGGCCTTGTCGGTGGTATACTCCACCGCCGCGTTGAGCAGATCGGGCATCGCGCTGTTCAGCCACTCCATGAACCCCTGGGTCACCGACTCCACCGCGGCGGTGAGCTGGGCCGGCACCAGCCTCCACAGCTGGGCGGACATGATCTCGATCTGATCCAGGGTGCTCTGCAGGCTCTCCAGCAGGCCGTTCCAGTTCTGCACCAGGGCCACCAGCTCCACGCCTCCGGCGTACCCCAGATAGCCGATTCCCGCCCCCAGCAGACCGAACAGCAGCAGCAGGATCAGCAGGGTGGAAAATTTTCGGGGCACCCCCAGCCGCCGCTGCAGCCACCGGATGGGGGGATGGAGAATGGCCGCCGTGATGAGGGCGGCCACAAAGGGCGCGAACAGAGAGAGCAGGGGCAGCCCCACCGCCTGCAGCAGCCACAGGGCCAGCACCAGCAGGGCCAGCCGGATTCCCAGCCTGGCCCACAGCTTGCCCCGCTCCGGCCAGGAGAGCTTCCTTTCCTCCATTGGGATCTGACTTCCTTTCTATCCGGCGGACGCTCCGCCGGCCCGATATGCAGACCGGCCCCGTCCCGGAAACTCCGGGCCGGGGCCGCTGTATTGCTTTGCTTACTCTTCCCGATAGACCAGGCCGATGAGATTGGGCCCGGCGTTGATGGCGATGACGCCGCCGATGGAATAGGTCATATCCGCGGGCGCCCCCAGGCTTTTGGCGGCCTCCTCCTCCAGCCGGGCGGCCTGCTCCCGGTTGTTCCCCTCAATGACCAGATAGGGGGTCCCGGGCTTCCGGGTCTTCCGGCACAGCTCCAGCAGGGCGGGGACCACGTTCTTCTCCCCCCGCACCTTGGAGAGGACCTTGGAGTCCCCGTTTTCAAAGGTCATGATGGGCTTGAGCCCCAGGGCGTCTCCCATAAAGGCGGCCGCCGCAGACACCCGGCCCGACTTCTTGGCGAAGCGCAGGTCCAGGGGGGCGAAAATCACCCGGGCGTGGTCGATCCAGTCCCTCAGATAGGTCAGGATCTCCTCCTCGTTCGCCCCATCCCGGGCCATTCTGGCCCCCTGGACCACCGCCCAGCCGTAGCCCATGGTGTAGGTGTGGGAGTCCAGAATGTGGATGTGGAAGGTTCCCTCGGCCTCCGGATAGTCCTCATAAAACTCCTCCCGGGCCTGGACGGCGTTCTGATAGGTGGCAGAGCCCTTGGAGTTGATGGCGGTATAGATCAGGCAGCGGCACCCCTCCTGAAACGCCTCCTGAAAGCACTGGCTGAAGACAAAGGGGTTGAGCTGGGCGTGGGTGGGGATCTGAGCCGCCGAGAGGAGCATGGGATAAAACTCCTCAGGGGTAAAATCATAGCCGTCCTGAAGCTCCTTGTTTCCCATGGCGATGGGGAAGGGGAGCACCTGGATGCCCAGTTCCTCCCGTAGGGCGCGGGGGATGTCGGCGGCGGAGTCTGTGACAAATTTGATTGGTAGCATGGCGGTCCTCCTGAAATGGTTCATTTCAAAGGGTCTAACCCCATTATTGCAGACCCGGAGAAGATTGTCAATGAACGGAAGATGAAGAATCTCAGTCTTTCCGCTTTTTCATGGGCACCCGGGTGCCGTCCGGCCGCTGGAGATACGTGTGCTCCAGCTGGCTCTCCAGGTTGGCTCTCACCGCGTCCAGGTACTCCCGGCGGAGGAGGGCCCGCTCGTGCTTCTCCTCCTCCGTCAGTCCCTCCGGGGTCTTGGCCTTCCGGGCCAGGGCGTTGATCCGGTCAATTTTTGCTTGTTCCATAGGTTCCTCCTGTGTATGAACTCCTCCCCCGTCCGGGGGGATCGGGCTGCGGCGCTATACATACCGCTCCAGCACCAGCATGATCCGCCCTTTTCTCGAGGCCCCCAGGACCTCCTTCACCACGCACTTGCCCAGGCCGCGGCAGGTGAGCACGTCCCCCTCATTCACCGCCCGGTCGCCCTTCATGCACTCCCGGTGGTTGATGGACACCCGCCCGGCGGAGATGAAGTCCGCCGCTTTGGAGCGGGAGGTGGAGAAGCCCGCCGCCAGCACCGCGTCCAGCCGCAGGGCGGCCACCGTGTCCCGGACGGTTTTGACGGTGGGGGGCCTGGGGGTGAGGGCGGACAGGGGGATCTCCCCCACCGACATCTTCCACCGGCCGGCGGACTCCCACTGGCTCAGGAGGATGGGCAGGGCCTCCCGCAGGGCGACCACCTGGCACTTCCCCTCTAAAATCAAAATGTCCCCCAGCTTCTCCCGGGTGATGCCCAGGCCCATGAGGGACCCCAGAATGTCCCGGTGGGTAAGCGCGGCCCCGTTTGGGAATGTCCACTCCAAGGCGGCCAGGGGGCCCTCCGGGTCGGAGAGGGCGTCCTCCGGCTCCTGCCAGTCGGGCGGGAAATAGAGGATGTTCCGCTCCGCGCCCTCATAGCCCCCGAAGGCGGCGTACCGGGGATTCCCCCAGGCGGTAAGCAGATCGGCAGCGGCGGCCTGCTCCCCCGGGGCCAGGAAGGGGGTGTGGGCGGGGACGCCCCGGTTCTGGGCCAGCTCCAGCTTGTCCAGCACCCGGGCCAGCAGGGTCCGCTCCTCCCCGCTTCGGGCGCAGCGGTCCAGCAGTTCGGTCTTGTTCACTCTCCCGCCTCCTCTCGTGCAGCGCGTTTTCTTTAGTATACCAGGAAACGCCGGCCGGAACAAGGAGAATCGAGGGACCGCGCCTGGGAATCCGGCCAAGAAACAGCAGGCCCGGCACTCTTGCGAATGCCGGGTCTGCTGCCGCTCATATAAAAATCCTTTGCTGCTCGATTTCCAGAAAAGGGGGGAAACGCTTACTTCAGGTCCAGGGCCTCTTTCACCTTGGCGATGATGTGGGCGCCGATGTCACGGGAGGCGTCCACGGTCTGGGCGCCCAGGTGGGGAGTGACGATGAAGTTGTCGCACTCAAACAGGGGGGAGTCGAAGCCAGCGCCCTCGGTCAGGCCGCCGGCAGCCAGCTCGTTCTCCATGACGTCGGAGCCGTAGCCGCCCAGCTTGCCGGCCTTCAGAGCCTCGTACATATCCTTCTCGTTGACGATGCCGCCGCGGGCCATGTTCAGCACCACCGCGCCGTCCTTCATCTCGGCGATGGACTTGGCGTTGAACAGGTTTCTGGTCTCGTCGGTGAGGGGCATGTGGATGGTCACATAGTCGGACACCTTCAGCACCTCGTCGATGGACAGGCTCTTGGCGTGCTGCTCCTCAAACACATGGGCGGGCAGGTAGGGGTCATAGGCCACCACGTCCATCTTGAAGGCGCGGGCCAGCTCGCCCACGCGCTGGCCGATGCGGCCGAAGCCCAGAACGCCCAGGGTCTTGCCCCGCAGCTCGGAGCCCACGAACTTATACTTGTCCCAGGTCTTGTTCACCTTCACGTCGTAGCAGGCGGGAATGGTGTGGCGGGCAATGTCCAGCATCTTGGCGATGGTCAGCTCGGCCACGGCGTTGCCGTTGAGGCCGGGGGCGTTGATGACCTGGATGCCCTTCTCCTTGGCGGTGTCCAGATCGATGTGGTTCAGGCCCACGGAGCACACGCCGATGACCTTCAGGTTCTTAGCGGCGTCCAGAATCTCCTTGTTGATGGCGGGGTCGACCCGCATGATGAGCACGTCATAATCGGGGATCAGCTTGGCCAGCTCCTCCTGAGTGGGCAGCATGTGGGTATCCACCTGCATATACTTGCTGAACTCCTCGGCGATGCTGCTGTGGACGGCGTCGATGATCAAACACTTCATGGCGATCCATCTTCCTTTCTCTTCATTTCACAATTTCTGGTATGGTCCACGGGGTTGTCCCCGCAATGCCATTCGTCTTTTGCATGCTTCAAAGATTTCCCAGTCAAAAACAGCATACATTTTAAACCGGAACCGCGCTCATTTTTCCAATTCGTCCTAGTTTTGATACTATTAAAGCATAAAATCAGCAATCCGAACAGCAGATTTTTGCTGATGGTTGCCACAGCCTTTTCATTGTGGTATACTGGGCTTATCCCAATAGAAATGAAGGATATCATTCAAAAGCCGGAAGGAGCATCTATGAATTTTCTGCACCTGAAATATTTCCTGCTTGTAGCCGAGGAGCTGAACATCACTCGGGCGGCGGAGCGCCTGTTCATCTCCCAGCAGTCCCTGAGCAACCACATCAGCAACATGGAGAAGGAGCTGGACGTGAAGCTGTTCACCCGCTCCCCCAAGCTGTCCCTCACCTACGCCGGCGATCTGCTGGTGGAGACGGCCACCCAGATCCTGGACCTGCACAGCCAGTTCCTGGCCAAGGTGGGCGACATCAACCGCCACTACATGGGGGTGCTCCGGGTGGGCATCTCCCACACCTGCGGCCTGGCCCTCCTGCCGGAAATCCTCCCACAGTTCCAGGCGGAGTTCCCCATGGTGGAGTTCTCCCTGTTTGAGGGCAACTCCACCCACCTGGAGGACGAGCTGGCCCACGGCCGGGTGGACCTGATCGTCTGCTTCCAGCCCATTATGATGGAGGGGGTGGAGGTGGTCCCCCTCACCGAGGAGACGCTGATGATGGTGGTCCCCAAGTCCTTCACCGACGAGATCTTCGGGGAGCGGGCCGGCGAGATCCGGGAGCAGTTCTCCTCCGGGGCGGACATCGACTCCTTCCAGCACATGCCCTTTATCCTCATCAAGCGGGGCAACCGCACCCGCAGCACGGTGGACCAGTATTTCAGCCGCCACTTCTTCAAGCCCAAGCTGATTCTGGAGACCGAGAACACCATCACCACCCTGGCCATGGCGGAGGCGGGCATCGGCATCACCATCTGCCCGGAGCTGTTTTTAAAGACCATCCACGTGACCTCCTCCCGCTCCGCCTCCGACCCCCTGGACTTCTTTCCCCTCACCGACCCTTCCACCATCTGCAAGCTGGTGGTGGGCTACCGCCGGGACCGGTACCTGTCCCACTTCGGTGAGCGGTTCATCCAGCTGGCGCAAAACGTCCTGGGGACTGCCGAGGAGCAGTCAGCCGGTGCATGACCCCCTCCTTCCGCACACCGCATCCACAGCGGCGGCCCCTCTGCGGGGCCGTCTTTATTATTTCCCGAAAAAGTCTGTCACGATCCGGGCCGCTGACTCGTATACCCGGTGAAAGGAGGATGAGGCCATGACGGAATGGAGCCAGCCGGACCAGGCGGAGCGCTTCGTCCGGGAGTACGCCGACCCCATCCTGCGGGTGTGCGCCGCCTACTCCCTGGGCCGCTCGGACGCCCAGGACATCTGCCAGGATATTTTTCTCACCCTGCTGGAGGAAACACGGACCTTTGACACCCCGGACCACGAGCGGGCCTTTATCCTGCGGTGCGCCATCAACGCCTGCAAGGACATTCTGAAAAGCAGCCGGTTCCGCCGCACCGCCCCATTAGAGGAGGCCGAGCGGGTGGCCGCCCCGGCGCCGGGGGAGGAGCACGAGGTGTGGCAGGCGGTGGCGGACCTGCCCGCCAAGGAGCGCATCTTAGTATATCTGTTTTACTGCGAGGGCTACAGCCTGGAGGAGGCCGCCCAAATGTGCGGCTGCTCCTACGCCGCCGCCCGGCAGCGGCTGAGCCGGGCCAGAAAACGCCTGCGGACGGAATTGGAGGTGTACCATGGGTGATTTGAGACATTCCTTCGACCCCGTCTTCTTTACCCAGGAAGAAGAGGAACAGCTGACAGCCCGCCTGCGTCAGGCGGCGGAACAGGAGGACAACATGAAAGATTCCACCAAACGCGCCATCCGGCACACCAGCCACCGCCTCATCATCGGGGTGGCCGTGGCGGCCGCCCTCACCACCGGGGCCCTGGCCGCCGCCGTGGGGGGCGGCCTGATGGGCTACTTCGAGGCCCGCACCCCCGAGGACCAGAGCACTCTGGCGGAGGGTATCTACCAGTTAAACCGCAGCGAGACCTACAACGGCTGGACCGTGGAGCTCACCGACTGCATCGGGGACGATTCCAACGTCTACCTGTGGGTGGACGTGACCGCCCCGGAGGGGACAGCCCTGACCCCGCCGGAAGGAGGATGGATCAGCTCCAGCTTTCAGGCGGAACTGCCCGAGGATGTCTCCGCGGCAATGATGACCAGCCTGACTGCCCTGCCGGACGAGGACGCCGGAGACAACCGCATTTCCTTCTGCATTATGATCAACGCCGTCTCGGGGGACCTGCGGGGAAAGCAGGTGGACATCACCATCGAGCCCATCACGGAGAGCTGGGTGACCACGGGGGAGAATGGGGACCTTGTATTCCATGAAGGAGGCACGCTCACCGAGGCCATCCGGGACCACAAGTGGGTGTTTGAGGATGTGATGCTGGATTACCCCGACCAGACCATCCGCCTGGAGCCCCATGTGGAGGTCCCCTATCTGGACGGCACCGCCACCCTCACAAAAGTGGAGATCTCCCCCCTGAATACCCTGGTGCGCATTGAGGGCGGCTCCTGCTACGATCACCACAACCGCCTGGAGGATTCCCCTGCTGTGGACTCCAGCGGCACAGAGGAGGTCATCGAGGTGGACGGCTTCACTATCACCGTGGACGACGGCTCCGGGGCGGATGCCTACTGGAATGACTTCATCTGCTGGGACGCCCTAGAGACCGCGCTGGTGATGAAGGACGGCGCCATCGTGGAGCCCTCGAAGAACGGAGGAGGCTCCGGCTGTCAGGACGGAGTCAGCAACGACGTCTACCAGGGACCGCCCTATGTGGAGAGAAAGTTTCAGTATGCCGAGAGCAGCAATGCCCCCCGGGTCATTGATCCCAGCCAGGTGGACTATATCATGGTGTGCGGCGTGCGCATCGACCTGCCCCAGTAAATATGCGGAAAGCGGCCCCAGGCGGGGCCGCTTTTTTGCGCGGGGGCGGGTCTGGGACCCGCCCCTGCAAAAATGGGGACGTATCAGGTATGCCGTAGGGGCCGGACACTGGCCGGCCCGGAAACGGGCGGCCCGGTGTGCCGCCCCCACAAAAATACGGAAACCTGTCCGGTGAACGCCGTAGGGGCCGGTCCCAGACCGGCCCGCCCAGGAAAGAAATGCGTGTTTGGGACGGGCGGGTGAGGGCACCCGCCCCTACGAAATTTGGGGGAATCTTCCGGTTTTGCCGCAGGGGCCAACGACCTCGGCGGCCCGCGGGCGGCCACATGGGGCCGCCCCTACGGCGGAAAACGGGCCGGGAGCGTTGGCTCGGCAAACTCAGGCGCGGATCTGGAACCGCACCAAGAGCAAACTTTGCACACCCAGGGCCCAGTGGCCCGGCGGGAATTGAGATACTTACTCAAATTTTGCGCGCCGGAAGGGCTTTAATGCGAGACAGGAGAACACCCCGTAAAGGGGGCCCGGGGGAAAGCCGTCATTGGCGAACAAAGTTCGCCTCTGCGGCGTCCCCCGGCGGCGTTTTGGTTACTTTGCCGCCGCGGGCAAAGTAACCCGCCGTCCGCAGACGGCGGAATTCCCTGCAAAACGGCGCGCCGAGGTCGTCGCGCCCTACGCCCGGAAAAAGGCTGTTCCCTCATCGCCCCCTCATCCGTCTGGCCTTCGGCCAGCCACCTTCCCCCCAGGGGGAAGGCTTTTGCGGGGGAAGGCTTACGGGCGGCTGATAGCCGCCCTTACAGAGAAAACAGCGTTGAAATACCCCACCTTCATAAAATCTTAAGGGGTTCTTAATTGATTTTCCTCCCTCCCCGGCATATACTCAGTGTACTAATACAGTTCATACAGATATCAGATATGAGCGGAAAGGAGGAAGCGCATGCTGAATCTGGACTACCGGGACGCCCGGCCCATCTATGAGCAGGTGCGGGACGGTCTGCGCCGTCTGATGGTCACCGGGGCCATTCAGGAGGGGGAGAAGCTGCCCTCGGTGCGGTCCCTGGCCAGCCGCCTGGCCATCAACCCCAACACCATTCAGCGGGCCTACGAGTCCCTGGAGGCGGAGGGCTATCTGTACTCCGTGCCGGGAAAGGGCTCCTTCGCCGCCCCCCACACAGGGGTGGACCAGGGGCGGAAGGAGGAGCTGCTGGGCCGCTTTGACGCGGTGGCGGCGGAGCTGCTGTTCCTGGGCGTGGGAGGAGAGACGCTGGTGGAGCGGGTGCACCGGCTGGAAGGAGGAGAAACGGCGTGATCCAAGTCAACAACGTGGTAAAAACCTTTGACGGGTTCCGGGCCCTGGACGGCCTGACCATGTCGGTGGAGGGGGGCTCCATTTACGGCCTGGTGGGCCCCAACGGAGCGGGCAAGTCCACCATCCTGCGGCATATCATGGGGGTGTACCGGCCCGACTCGGGCTCCATTCTGGTGGACGGCCAGCCGGTGTACGAAAATCCGGCGGTGAAGGGCCGCATGGCCTGGATTCCCGACGACCTCTACTACTTTTTGTCCGCCTCCACCCGGGACATGATGCGGTTCTACCGGGGGCTGTATCCCCAGTTTGACGACAAGCGGTACCAGGCCCTGCGGGACGCCTTCCCCGCCGTGGACGAGGCGCAGCCCATCCGGAGGCTGTCAAAGGGCATGCAGAAGCAGTCCGCCTTCTGGCTGTCCCTGTGCTGCATGCCGGACATCATGGTGCTGGATGAGCCGGTGGACGGCCTGGACCCGGTGATGCGGCGGCAGGTGTGGTCCCTGCTCATGGGGGACGTGGCCCAGCTGGGGACCACCGTGCTGGTGTCCTCCCACAACCTGCGGGAGCTGGAGGACGTGTGCGACCACGTGGGCATTCTCTCCCACGGCAAGGTCCTGCTGGAGCGCTCTCTCACCGACCTCCAGGACAACATCCTGAAATTGCAGGTGGCCTTCCGGGACGGGGAGCTGCCCAGGCTGCCGGAGGAGCTGAACGTGCTCCATGTGACCCAGGTGGGCCGGGTGCACACCCTCATCGTCCGGGGCAGCCCGGAGGAGATCAAGGGCCGGGTGGCCGCCCTGGACCCCCTGTTTCTGGAGGCCCTGCCCCTGTCGTTGGAGGAGATCTTTATTTATGAGCTGGGAGGTGAGGACTATGCGGTCCGGGACATCGTTCTTTAACGGCACCCTGTACCGGAAGGCGTTTTTCCGGTTCTGGCCCATCTGGGCCCTCTACGGAACCATGTGGCTGCTGATCCTGCCCCTGCGGTTCCTGGCCGAAGCCATGCGGGGCAGTGTGCGTTCCGATCAGAGCACCTTGGAATATTTGCAGCAGATCGCCCGGGATATCCCCAGCGCCCTCCCCTTCGGCGTGACAGCGGCAGCGGTGGCCGGGGTGGTGTGCGCCATGGCGGTGTTCGCCTACCTCTATTCCAGCCGTTCCGCCTGCATGATGCACGCCCTGCCGGCCCGGCGGGAGGCTCTGTTTGTCTCCCACTACCTGGCCGGGCTGTCTTTCCTGCTGCTCCCCCACCTGGCGGTGTACGCTCTCACCCTCGCAGTGGAGGCCTCTCTGGGCTGCCTGGCCCTGGGCCCCCTCACCACCTGGCTGCTGGTCCAGAGCGGCGTATGCCTGTTCTTCTACTCCTTCGCCGTGTTCTGCGCCATGTTCACCGGCAATCTGGTGGCCCTGCCCGTGTTCTACGGCATTTTAAACTTTCTGGTCATGCTGGTGACCTCCCTTGTGGTGACTGTGTGCCGCCAGTTCCTCTACGGCTTTTACAATTTCCCCAGCGCCCTCTACGCAGCGGCGGAGTGGCTGACCCCAGCTCTGAACCTCTACCGGGCGGTGGTCCCCACTTACACCACTGACGCGGTGCTGGTCTACTCCCCGGAGACCGTCGACATCTATGCGGCGGCAGGCGTGGTGCTGGCCGCCGCCGCCCTGCTGGTGTACCGCGCCCGGCACATCGAGTCCGCCGGGGACGTGGTGGCGGTCAAGCTGGTCCGCCCCGTGTTCAAGTACGGCTTCGCCTTCTGCACCGGCCTCACCGGCGGCATGGCCACCTGCTCCGTTCTGCTGCTCACCGGCAGCCTGAGCCTGACGGTCTGGGTGCTCGTCTGGAGCCTCATCGGATATTTTGCCGCGGAAATGCTGCTGAAGAAGTCCTTCCGGGTCCTGAAGGCCTGGAAGGGGAGCGTGGCCCTGGGCGCGGTGATGCTGCTGCTGTGCCTCAGCGTCAGCCTGGACTGGTACGGCTTTGAAAACCGGGTGCCCGCCGCCGGCCAGGTGGAGTCGGTGACCGTCTACGGACTGGAGGGCGTCCCCAACGACGGCGCTACCTACGGCCCCTTCTCCAACAATTTGGAGCTGTCCGACCCGGACGACATCGAACTGGTCACCCAGCTCCACCAGGCGGCCGTTCAGTCCGAGGGCCTGCAGGATGACGGCAGGCAACCCCAACCCGAGCAGGGCTGGGGAGACGGCTATGTCTATCTGCAGCTGACCTACCATCTCTCCGACGGCCGCACCATGGAGCGCCGCTACACCGGCCTGCCCATCTACGAGAAGGACCTGGAGACCCAGGGCACCTTCACCTGGGCGGCCAACCAGCTGACCACCGACCGGGACCACGCCGCCTCCCTGTACAGCTTTGACCAGCTCGACCAGGGGCGGCTGGTGGAAGCCTTCCTGGAGCGGGTATGGAACACCCAGCGCCAGGAATATGAGACCATTTATATTGACGGCTCCGTCCAGGCGCTGTACGACGCGGTGAAGCAGGACTTCGCCGAGGGCACCATCGGGGTGCGCTACCTGCTGGAGGACAGCCAGGAGCGGCAGGACAACACCTGCGTCACCGATCTGTACTTTACCGTGGAGATCCCCGAGGACTCCTCGGACCAGGGACCGAGCAGTTCCGCAACGACCTACGACTGGTCCATCACCCTCACCCCCCATGCCTCCCACACCCTGGCCCTGCTCCGGGAGCTGGGGGCCCTGGATGAGACCCACATCGCCCCCACCTATGGGGAATACCTGTCGGATACGGAGACCACCTATGACGGCTACCGCAATCCGGACGGGAGCATCCCCGAGGACCTTCTCTATGACGCCCCCGACACCCGGACGGTATCCTGAAAAACACAGCCGGCCCCGGACCGCAATGAAGTGGTCCGGGGCCGGTTTTCATTTTATTTCCGCTTGACCCGTCTCCACGCCGCGCCCGCGGCGTTTCCCGCCAGGGCCGGCAGGGCGAACAGCAGGCTGTGGAACAGAGCCGTATGGTTATAGGCGATCAGGGCCACCGGGACATAGAGGAGGCCCCCCGTCAGGGGGTACAGGGGGCAGAAGCCCTCCCTCCGCCCCAGGGAGAAGCCGGAGCAGAACCCCGCCGCCGGCAGCACTGCAAAGGGGACCAGCAGGCCGGAAAAGACGGGCACATCCACCACAAAGGTCCCGTCTACCCACCGGGCCAGCAGGGGGGCCGCCACGCAGATAAGCCCCAGCAGAGGCAGATAGGGCAGCGTCTCCCGCCATTTCAAGGGGCTGGGCCCCGGGGAGAGGCCCAGGTGGCGGCGCAGGTCGGCCACCTCCCAGTACCAGCCCACATACCGCCCCAGCCACACCAGCAGATACAGCAGGGCCAGGATGCCCAGCCAGCCCGCCAGATAGTCCGGTCGGCTCACCTGGAAGCACAGCCGCAGCAGGAGCAGCACCTCCAGGGCGGTGAGAGCGAAGTGGGCCAGGGACCGGACCACCAGCGCGGGGCCGTCCCCGGCAAAGGGGAGGGCCGCCGTCCCCACCGTGGCCCCCAGGGCGGCGCACAGGGCCAGAAGCACCGCTCCCGCTCCCCCCTGCCCCAGGGTCTGGACCAGGGGCTGTCCCGCCCCGCCCTCTCCCAGCAGGGGCCCCCACAGGGCCGCCCCCAGCAGCAGGCCGGCCAGC
>JABLTR010095777.1_pt1 | contig 14374 bp, 30 predicted proteins | sample 7160071 | NCBI WGS metagenome assembly JABLTR01 (sample SAMN14651230, study PRJNA627086) | human gut metagenome | isolation source: feces | host: Homo sapiens
ATATCGGAATCTTTATTGTTCCAGTTCAGCTCATCTTCTGATGCTGAATTATATTTTGTATCGTTTTCCGGTGTTTCTGCATCGGATCCGGTTTCTGCCTGTTCATCCTGAATGGCCTGTATTGTTGTGTATGTAGATGCTTCTGCTTTATTGTCGGCCTTCAATACGACTGTTACCTGAGCTGCCAAAAGTATCATTGCCGCATCTACCGCATATACTTTTAATTTTCTTCGTGTACTCTTACGCACTTTTTACCTCATCTTTCTCATACGGATTTACAAATATGCCAAGATCAATCCCCTGTAAGGCTCTTGCCTCTTTTATAATTTCTGCATCGTTCTCTATTCCGTATCGTTCCTTCAAAATCTGTCTCAGCTTTTCTTTCAGTTCCATTCGTATCAGCCTCTTTCATCTACTTCTGGAATTTCTCAGCCAGCATTCGTAACTCCGAAATTTCTGTTGCCAAAATTTCCAGTTTTTTCACTATTCCATCAAATTCTTCCTGCTCATCTGCTGTAATTTCTCCATCTTCCGCAATACTAAGCAGTTGTTTCTTCATGCTTCGAACACCATCTTCATCCAGGCTGTTCAGAATTTTTACAGTAATTCCTTGCAAACCGCTTACCTGTGTCGCCAAAGGAAGATTCCGTCCTATCGGGCATTCATGTTTGCAATAATAACTGCGTAATTCCGGTGTCTTATACAGATCAGACATCATCACTACTGTATCTGGTGGTACGTTTTTGGTTACTCCCAGCTCATGATTTGCCAGAGTTGATGTTGAGATACCCAATAACTCAGCAGCTCTTTCTCTACTGTTTAGAAGATCATTGTATTTTGCAGCCTTTTCTCTACAAGCAAAATAAATGTTCTTGCCTTCTTTCGTACAATCAAACTCCATTCTGTTTTCACCTCTCATCTTTTATAATGAGTTCATGCTCAATCATCCGAGCAAGAATCATCATCAGTAATATTCAAATAATCACTTATTCTTTTTCTGATTGGAGGTGATACCACACGACCATTTAAAACTGACGAAATGTATGAGCGATTGTTGCCGAGCCTCTCTGCCATATCAGAAACTCCGATATCTTTCTGAATCATGGCAATCTTGGCTTTTTTGCACCAAGGAGACAACTTTTCCGCCATATGTTTTGCTCCTTTCTTTTCTTTACTTTTGTTGCATTTTTCTTTATAATGAAGATTGATTTTATCTTTAAAATGAACTCTAAAATCATCTTCAAAATCATCTTACATTTGTTATATTAACTCGTAATAATGAGTAGGTCAATACTTTTTGCTCATTTTATTGAGTTTTTATCAAGGAGGTACTATGTTCTACGATAATTTTAAGGCTGCTTGCGAACGAAAAGGCACCACTATAACAGCTGTTTTAGCGGATATAGGCAGAGCAAGTGGCAATACTGGTGGTTGGAAAATGGGGAAATTCCCACGATTGGACATTGTTATGGAAATTGCAGAACATCTTCAAATCAGCATTGATGAATTGGTTTATGGGTTAGGTCAAGCTCCATATTCCGGGCAAACTCAGAATTGTGAGTTAAGCAGTGAGTGGGGAGATATCATCTCTCAGATACCAGAGGATCGCCAGCAACTTTGTAAGGATTTTCTGCGTACTCATATGGTTTCTGCTCCAAAGAAATACGCTGATAATAAGAGGGCGTAATATCTCCTGACTATTTTGAATGGTATCGGAATAACAGAGACAAATAACAGGAGGTTTTCTTATGAATAAAAAGATCACTATTCAGCCACAAGCACCACTTGTTCCAGAAAAAGACGCTTTTGTCTTGGAACTTCAACGCCTCCTCGCCTGCTATCAACTGGCAGATCAAAGAGACAGGGAAATTGTGTGGTCTGTGCTCAACAAATATGTACCACATATTGTTTAAAATCAAAGGAAAGCCCCATGCAGGGGCTTTCTTTATGCACTTGGGAGAAATATTATGGTAAGAAGAAAAAACGCTTTAAGGGGCGTATTTGCGTCCACTCGCATAACTAAAGTAGCAATATACATCAGAGTTTCTACCATACACCAGGTAGACAAAGATTCCATACCTATGCAGAAGAAGGACCTCATAGCGTATTGTCAACTTATTCTTGGCACTGATAATTATGAGATTTTTGAAGATGCTGGTTACTCAGGAAAAAACACTGATCGTCCAGCTTTTCAAGATATGATGGGAAGGATCCGGAAGGGTGAGTTCACTCATGTTCTTGTTTGGAAAATTGATAGAATATCCAGAAATCTTCTGGACTTTGCAGAAATGTACGAAGAACTTCAATCACTGCGTGTTACCTTCGTAAGTAAAAATGAACAGTTTGATACCTCCACTGCTATTGGCGAAGCTATGTTAAAAATTGTTTTGGTATTTGCTGAGTTGGAAAGAAACATGACCTCAGAGCGTGTCACAGCAACGATGATATCCAGAGCCAACAATGGACAATGGAACGGGGGGAGGATTCCTTTTGGTTATTCCTACGATTCTGGAACATCTACTTTCTCTATCAGGGAAGACGAGGCCGCAGTATGCCGCAGGCTAAAAGACCTATATCTGGACAATAAATCCCTCGTCTATACTGCAAGGGCTCTGAATGCAGACGGTTATAAAACCAGGGCAGGTGCGGACTGGACACCTACTGCGGTATGGATTATTGCATCCAGTCCATTTTACGCCGGCATTTATCGCTATAACCGGTATAAGGGAACAGAGAACAGAACTCTCAATCCAGAGGAAGAATGGGTAATGATTCCAGATCATCATCCTGCTATTTTCACTTTGGAAGAACACGAAGCAATGAAGTCCTCATTAAAAACAAATGCCAGATACGTTGATAATCCAGTTGGAAAGCCGCACGCTACTGCCAATATCCATATATTTCAGGGAATTGCCTATTGTGGCAAATGCGGAAACAAAATGGTTTCCACTCCCGGAAAGAAACACGCTGACGGGTACCGGCCATCAAATTATAGTTGCCCTCTGCATCGTAGAAGTAAAAAATGCGACAATGCCACTGTGAATGATATGATCGTTGGAGAATTTGCCATCAATTATATTTTGAATATGCTCAATGCAAAGAAAACATTTTCCAATATCGACACTCCTGAAGAATTGCAGCGGCATTTGCTGACCGGTTCCACATTTTCTGATATTTCCTCCATTGAGGAAGATGGGCTAAATGATTTCTTTAATCTTTTATCCAGGTATGGTTCAGATAATTCTTATGTTTTTGCAATAAAAACTCCCCGAAGGAAAAAAGCGTCTGTTAATCCTGAACTTGCTGCTCTCCGGAAGGAAAAAGAAAAGCAGGAACGTGCTTTACAGCGATTGCAGGACTTATATTTGTATTCAGACAAATCTATGTCGGAAAAAGACTTCATTCTCCGAAAATCTGAAATATCTGATCGTTTAAAAAACATTAATGCTCAGCTTGGCCTTATTACTCAAAATCCGGATTCTCTGCTATCCGATGAGGAGTTTATAAAACAGGCCAGTCATCTTCTCATACAGAAAGAATTAAAAGGCAGAAAATATATCTATTACAAAAATCTTGCAACCTCAGTGGATCCGGAAATTCTCAGGACGTACATGGAAACGATTCTTGATTCCATGTATATTATTGATGGTCGTATAAGTTCCATTGTCTTTAAAAATGGTCTTACGCACAAATTCATCTATAAAAATTGACACCGACATAAATGTCGGGCGCAAAAAATAACCAGGAAGTATTCGTACCTCCTGGTTATTCTTATATTTTCTGTGTTTTTTCTCCATCCAACAAATGTTAGAAATGGATGTTAAATGATAAGCATGGCATCCCGGATATTTATGAATTGTAACCAGAATCCAACATTTGTTGGGTATTTATATAGGAAGTAATTTGATTTTTCCTTAATGAAATGGTAATCCTTCATCATCAGCGCTCATAAAGCCATCAGGACTTGTCTGTGGTTTGGGCTGCTGTGCCTGCTGGTTGTTTGAAGCATTCTGAGCATTTCCTGAATTATTCTGCTGACTGGCAGCTTTGCTCTCTGCAAAATCCTGTTCCTCGATCACTATATCTGTTGTATATACCTTCTGTCCATCTTTATTCGTATAGCTTCCTGTTTGAATCCTTCCAACAATTACAATCTTTGTACCTTTATGGAAATACTTTTCTGCGAACTCTGCTGATCTTCCAAACGATACGCAATTAATATAATCTACGGATGCTTCGTTGTCTCGCTTGATTCTTCTATCTACAGCAAGCGTAAATCTGGCAATAGCTGTTGCATTATCTCCCTGGGAATATCGCACTTCTGGGTCACGTGTAAGGCGGCCCATTAAAATAACTTTATTCATAGAATTGATTTCTCCTCAAAACCTTTGTTTTGCTTCATATTCCGCAGAATTATTATATTCTGCCTTTCATTCAATAACTTTTGTACCTGAATAATCCGGGCAATTTTCGGTGTACTCATACTTATCCAGATCGCCACATTGTGTTTTGCATTCTTCTTTCTTCGGACAGCATATGCAGCAATAGTCCAGACCTTCTGTGCAATCTAATTTACAGTGTCCAATCATCTTCGTATTCAGCTCCATATCTAATCGGCCCTTGCTCTCCTAAAGGTCTTCTCCTTTCCGTTGATCGTTTCATTCGCTTTCTTTTTTTCTGTTCTTGATAGCGTTCATATCTTCTTTTCATAACTTCTACACTATCGCTCTTGAAATGACACCAGAATCTGTCTCCATCCTCATCTTCTGCACAAATTCCCACGTCCAGCAATTCGCCTGAAAACCTTGCGTGTTTCGGGGGAATGTCATAACAGCTTCCAATAATTGTTAGATTTTTCTTCACACATGCCTGTGCCATTTCCCAAGGATCAGATGATAACCAAGAATTAAATATCTCGTGATAACCAATTTCGTAATTTTCAAGGCGATTCTGGATTGCTTTCACAACTGTTCCTGCCATTTGGTTGTATTTTTCTTTGATCTCTTCCTCTGTCATTTCTATTCCGAACAGTGTTTCTTCCGATGGAAACCGTTCTTCTGGCCCTCCTGGATTCCATAATTCGAGAATTACATAAGCCGCATTCGCCTCTTTCACATATCCTTTAAAACTATGCCAAGAATTTCCCTGCTTGGCTCCAGATATTTCCTGGCCTTTCTTCAAGTGTCTGTATGTAACATACTTTTCTTCGGTCATTTTCTTTATCCTTTCTGCCCTGTTTCCACAGGGCAATACAGTTTATCAGTTATCCAGTTTCCCATAATAAGCGGAGCGGAAGCCGATGTTCGCGCTCGAGCTGGAACGTGGATTGCCCAGGTACACGTCGAACACACCAGCATTCGAAGTGTCGTCCCAGTCGCCCCCACAGATCGGCAAATATTCTCCGTCTGTACAATCCATATAGCAATACGCATCTGGTTCCCCTGCGAATAATGCCAATTCTTTGAGCTGCTCGCTATTGCAGTTAATCTGCACATTATTCCATCGTGTTCCAGTATAATCTTGTTCAATCTCCGGATCCGTTGTAATGCAGATGTTATCATCATCAACTGAAATTCTGATGATTTTTCCCTCATCATCTCTGATTGCTTCCCAGCAGTCCCCTTCCAGCGTCAGGTCAATATCCATAGCAGCATCATTATTCTTTGCCGCCTCCAGTACACCATTTCTGATTCGCAATCCTCTTACCATTTCCCATACGTTACCGCAAAGGTCATGCACTCCGGTTACTTTATGATTATGTGTCCATGTTGCCGGCCCTGATCCTGTCTTTGTTTTTCCGCTCCCTTCAATCGGTTCGCCTTTTTCCTCCGAATCTGCATGGTACTTTCCGTAATTCGTATTTCCATGTGGCAAGGTTCCATCTCTCAGGCTGAGATTTGCAAGCAGTCCCCATTCAGCCCTTGTCATCATGTGCCAGCCTTCACCTTTAGAGAAGCAAACCTCTGCTGCTTCATCATTCGTAATGTTTGTCCAAGGTTTCTGGTATGGAAGGCTGTACGGTTTACCGTTGATCTCGCAGTTCGGATAGACTGAAATATAAATCGAATCGTACTCTTTTCCTCCAACAATAAATGCCGGATGGACTTTATCGTTTCCACCAAATAGCTCTTTATTTGTCACTTTACGGAACCGGTGCATAAATGATGGGATTCCTGCGTTATCGTAAATTGCTACGACTTCATGCTCCACGCCATTCTCCACCTGATCTGTTGGTGTTATCTGTTCTTCTGTACCACTTTTTTCCGGTTTAATAACCGCAGCAAATACAGACATAGATTCCGCTTCTTTCTTTTTTCTTGCAGCAAACAGCTTTGCTCTCACCATTTCTTCTGAAACAAATTCCTTAGAGCCTTTCGCTTTTACTGTAAATTCCCTTGCTTTAAAAACTGCTTTTGCCATTTTCGTTTCCTCCTTTTTGTCAGCTTTATTTCATCATTCAAAATATCTGTTTTTTACTTACCGTTTTCTATAAATTCACAACTAAGCATTCTCACCGATGCCAGCATTGCAGTTAAATCGCCTGCACTAATAATTTCAACATTATTCCCACGGCCAAACTCATCAAACATCATAATTTCATGATTCTTTATAATTCCATAAAAGAAATTGTCTTTATCTGAATCGTCCTCAAGTATCTCTGCTATATCGTCTTCCAGGTCTTTTATGCAATCATACATAGGAACATTGTTTGTCTTGTGCTCAATTACTACCCTGGAAATAAAGCCATCGGCAGCAAACACAAGTTCATATCTGCATTTGTGATTTCCGTTGATATACCAGCCGCGATCAATATAATTTTCTATTTCAGTCGGTTCATTCTTGCTGCTTTCCTTAATGTCATACATCACATAATAATCAATTACATCTTTAATTCCATTGTTCGTATATACTGTATGTCTTCTTTCTGTGATGCAATTGCAACCACTTCTATACGCATCAAAACATCCTGTATTTCCTGCTTCATGATCTTTCTTAAAGTAAGATTCATATTCTTGATTCTCTATATCGTATTGCCCGATATGTTCACCGTAGCTATCCGGTACTATCATTCCTTTAAGCTCTAAATGAATTTCATTCGGGATTAATCCGTTACATATATTACTTAAATCCTCTCTTGCAATTGCAGTTATTCTCATTTTTTCTCCTGTTCTCTAAATATTGAATAAGTCAAATATTGATAATTGTCCTTCTGGTAAAGGCTTTTCTATTTTTACATTCGGTGCAGTATCTCTCAGCTCTTCTTTTGCGGATTGCATCATTCCAGAAAAATCCCAATGTATAAATCTCCGCATTGCAACAAGATCATCTTCTGAAATACTCTGGCTATATCCAGAGATGTATTTGATTATTGCTGCTTCTTTCTGGCTCTTTTTGCTTTTTCCGAATAATCCTATGTAATCCGAATTTTCCTTTATATTTCGCATAAGCTCAGATGCCTTTCGCCTGATCTCATCGCCTTTTACCATGTAATTTGGTGGTACCTTTTCTGGAAGCGGCAAATAGTATTCTTCCGGGTAATCCCCTTCCTGCAGTTCTTCCTCGCACAGCCTACGTCCATATATGATGTGATTCCTTACCAGGTTCAGGTTTACTCCATCAGTCCAAAATGGATCGTTGCCTCCGTTTTCCCGGAGCCTTTTCCATTGTTCATGAGATTCCCTGATAACCTCAGCAAGCTGTTCCTTTCTGTTCCTCTGCCTTTTTGCCATTTCCTATGCTCCCAAACTTCGCTTCGATTGCCTCTTTGATCTTTCCTCTCAGCGCCGGTCCTACGCCTTTGACCTCTCCGATCACTTCCATAAGCTGTTCATCTGTAATTGTTCTGACCGGTTTTTCTGTTACTGATTTTTTACCATCATTGAAACCGTTTGTATAAACACGTGTGCAAAACGCATCAAACTGCTGATGATCATATTTCTTTACCGTCTTGTACACCTCTCTAGTGGTTGTGTACCCTCCCATGCATCTTTTCGCCATTATTACTCCTCCTCTGCCTGTAGCCATTTTCTGACGTTCTTTTCTCTCTTTTCTATCGGACACTCAGCAGCACAGCCACTTTCGCAGTCCTCGCACCCTTCATCGCAACTTGGTACTTTCAATCCTTCTGCGTAGACCTCACCCCACGCCAGCAGATCAACAAGTTCCTCATCAGATGAATTTCTGATTTTATCTGCATTCGTCATGGTGTTTTCTCCCTTAACCAGTTCACTATATTTCCGCATGAATCATAGATTTCAGTCTCATTCCCTTTGCTGTCAAGTACTGATAAGTACGGCTCTTCATTATCCGATGATACAAATGCGCATATATTATGCAGCCATGTAGCCAGCTCCTCATCGCTCATTGAGCGAATCCACTCAGAATTTGTCATTTCAACACCTCCAGCTCCTTTTTCACTCTTTCCAGTGAATATCTGGCATTATCTGTAAGCTGTCTCTGCCAGCAATTATTTTTCCGGCTCCATCTAAAGCCATTCTTTTTAAGAATATCTCGTACTTCCGCTTCCGGTTTACCATCAAAGAAAAGCTGTAAACGCATGATTTCCGTATTTTCTACGATGCGGAAATACTCATTTTTACTTTCTGTATTTCCTTCCGTTTTAGCCGCTCTGAGCTTCTTGAGTCTGCCTTCTATCCGGTGAATCTCTGCATTATTGTTTGAAAGCTGGTATGTGGCAAAAGGCTTGTCCTCATAATGCCAGTCCTTCTGCATTTTCTCTTTCAGGCTATCAATCTGTTCCTGTGTCAATACAGGGCAGCCATCTAATGTTTTATTCTTTCTGTAGTAGGCATTTGCAGCTTTCATCTTCTCCTGCAATTCCTTTAATCCGTTCAGCTTCTTTTCCAAACATTCTACTGCATCCGCATCACCAGATTTGATAATGCCCTTTCCGTTTCCAATGCTCCGAATCCTGTTCAGCATCTTCTGGATTTCCTGGAACTCTTGGTAATTTCTATCGGATGCTGCATTCTGTTTTTCTTTCTTCTTCACTGGAAAATTTGCTGGTCCAGAGATCATAACCGATGGGCACATACAACCGATACGACTTCGATTATTCAAATTGGCCGCCATCTTTTTTGAATATCTGTCTGCGATACCATATACCCTGTCAGCTTCCTCCGGTCTGCTCTCAGCAACCTTGTCTGCCAGAACATACGCTTCGTCAACATATCCTTTGTATTCCGCTGTCAGGCTGCCTTCTTTGTAATCTCGAAATGACATCATTTCATGAGCAGACCTTGCAGACTTCTCATTGATCTCGTAATAGATTCTTTCTTTCATTCTTCCTTTTCCTCATACTCTCTCATTTTTTCTCTGTTGAATTTCACATAAATATACTTTTTGCCGAAAAAAGTTTCCGCAAAGGCAAGAGTTTTTGCAAAATTATTTTCTGCTAAAAAACCCATCGCCCAAGGATAATTTGTAGTGCAGATCAACCCTATATCTTTCGCTGTTGTTCTAAGGCCAGGATTAGACAAAAGAGCAATAAATCCTTCACTTTTACTATACAGTTCAACTAATAAACCGTTCTCACGTTCACAATTTTTAACTTTCAGATAACAGTCGTTGTATATTTTTTCTCCTGTATCAACTGTCAATAATTTCATTTTTCATCCTCCTCTTCGTCTGATAATTCATCCAGGAATCCATACAGCTCAATGATTTCGTCCTCATTCAACTTGGATTCGATTCTTTCTGCAAAATCACAAAATCTTTCGCATAACGGTTTCTGGGATTCTCTGATTTTTCTGTTTTCTTCCTCCACATCTTCAAAATATGTAGACGCAAGGATAACTTTTTTCTTCGCCTCAGAAACAATGACCGGCTTGTAACCTCGCTTTTTTAAAGCTTCCATATCTTTCTGATCTGTAACCGGCGCTGCCTTAGCACCATATTCATTGATAAAATCTTCTGCAATCTCATTTTTCAGGTCTTCCGGTACACGCTCACACATAATGTACTGGCCGCTGTATGAATCAATAGATTTCTTCAACAGTTCTGCATTCTTAGCATCTTCAACCATTTTGGAAGCGTACCAGCGAACATCGAATGAATCAACCATGCTTCTGTCTCTTTCCAATCTCACGTAACAGGGTTTGAAGTTTACTCCAATGTCAAGCCTGGATTCTTCGCAGATATATAATCCCCCGACAAATATCTTTCCTTTATGCTCTGGTCCTTCCAGAATATCTCCATATATCGTTTCGATTTTTTTATAATCTCCCTGTAAATGAAGATTGGACTTTTTTACCGCCTCATATTCTTCTGGCGTAATTCCGGAAATTTCAATTATAAGGCTATGATCTGGTACTTTCTCCCATACTGCCGCAGTTTCTACAAAAAATGTAGGTACTAAAGCACCATCATATTTTCTGGATTTTACCAGTCTCGGTCTCCAGACTTCACGCCTGCAGTAATTGTTGAATACAACTGTTTTGCCTAATCTCAGAAGAACAACCGTTGCAATTTTGTACCCTTCTCCATGATTCCCGATCATTGCATCATCATCATTTTTAGTGGTCGTTCCGAACAGAAGTGTCTTAATATCCAGCTCGCTATGCTTGTTTCCGACTATCAATTTTTCTTCTGCCTCATCATATTCAAATAACATTTTGTTGCTGCTGTCTCTGGTTTCCTCATCAATGGAGTTCTGGAAGAACTCTCTCACTGCTTCTGTTACGCCCCATCCTGGAACATAATCCGCACTGATACTCAATTCATATTTTCGCATTTTCTTCTCTCCTGTTCTCTGTACTCATTCATTGTTGGACGTTTCCCGTCCAGATCATCCCATGTATAAGGCTCTTTAGTTTCCTGCTCATAATTTGCTTTGTAGCAGTCTCGGCATACGCACCGACCACTGAGCCATCTCATTTCGCCCCAGTATTCAGGCTTCTTGCATTCTTTGCAGATCACAATTTCATCATTCAATGTCATGCCCCCTTGTTTTCTTCCTGCCCCTGTGTTAATATCAAACCGAGGCGGCGGCAGGTGAAAACCGCCCCGGTTCGTTTGGATTTTGGCTCCGGTTCTATTTCTCAGGTAGGCTCCGGAGCCTTATTCTTTTTTCTCTTTCTTCTCTGCTTCTTTTTCTGGAAGTTCATTTCCTGTCATATAAGTTGCTAAGTCGTATGCTTCTTCTGCTGTATGTCCATGTGCTAAAGCCCATCGCATTGCTCTCACAACCATGTCCCCTGTATTTTTAGTTGGCATTTCAAACTCCTCCATTTTCTCACCTGCCTTTCTCAAACTCATTTAATTGAGTTTGTAATTATAATTTAACACGTAGTTAGTAGTTGTCAACACCCTGTTTTACATTTTCCTCATTTTTGTGAGTTTTTAATTCCAGTGAATATCCCATTGTTGAAAACAATGCCTGAACACATTCATAGCTGACCTGTTCTTCATCTGTGCTTGCAAAGAAATCTGCAATTTCTTTTTCTCCCGGATCCGCTGCACCTTTCTTTTTGTCAACTACCAGATCATAGTCCAATGCTGCAAGAATCTTTCTTACTGTCTCGAAATTGGGTCTGGTATTCTTATTCAGCTTCGTCCAAAGATTCTGCCTGGTTGTCCCTACTTTTTCCGCTAATAAATCGTATGTCATTCCTCTGTTTGACATTTCCTCTTTGATAAATTCTACAATGTTCTGCATTTTTCCTCCTATGCCACTCGATATCTGTATTCAATACATTCCCAGTTACCGTTCCATTCTGCCGAATCAGCCACGATTCCTTTCTGCTCCTCCACTATATCAAGCAGATCGCCTTCGTACAGTTCTTCCATCGGATAGCCCCGTTCCTTTTCAATCTCCTCTATTTCACCATCCAGGAATAAGTTTCCGTTTTCATATATAGGCTCGTCTTCATCCCAAGCATTATATTTTCTATATGCCCTTGGGTTTTCCCATTCCTCTCTGCGGTTTTCCCAGTATTCGTCCTCGCACATAAATTCCTCCTATTCTCTGTTACAATACTCCCAAAATGCCGTGATCGTTTCGTCTGCCTCGCACCGTGTATAGTATCTTTTCTTCTTGTTCTTTTTTCTCCACATAGGTACTCCATGCATTTTTCTTTGATTATTTGTAAGCAACATAACGTCAGGGGTTTTTCTATTTTTTCGATATTCCATTTTCATCATTCCTCCTCTTATTTCCTGCTCCGGTTCCCCATGGCAGATTATTTATCAATCAAGCAGGCATTTCTGCGAGATACTGTATTTAGTTTTCAGGATTTCAAAAGCTCTGTTTGTAACCCTGTACTCATTCCATCCCACTCTATGGTCTTCGGGATTGCAGAAATCTTTTTCCTGATACTTCTTTACAAACTCAATTCCTCGCCCCTTGATTTCCAGTGGCGTATCAATAAACCAATGTTTTCCGTAATATCCTCTGGATGCCTCCATCTGGCAGTCTGGTTTCTTCTGCCCCATCTCAGGTGTATAACAATATACGCCAGGATTTTCGACCGGTTCTTTTTCAACAGGATCCGGTTTTGCCATTTCTAATCGTTTTTCTCGTCCTTGCTCTGTCAGTTTTTGTGCCTCGCCGTCCAGAAGCTTTCCTGATTTCTCCAACTGCTCTATACTCTCAACATAAAAATTGAGAACCTCTTTTGTAGCTGCAACAGCAATCAGTCTGGAAAGATTATCATAACCATTGCTGACTGCCTGTGTTTTTACTGGAAACTGAATAATCTGTGCCATGCCCTTTGTCCTCTCTTTCTCATTTCTGGTTGTTAATGTATTTTCTGCATCCTGCATAGGAACCGGTATAAACAACCTTGCCTTTATGTGCTACTGTACAGATATCACTCCATCTGCTAATCTCGTACACTTTTCCATTTGCCAGTTCGTATCGCTCCACTTCTATTCCTCCTCATTTCTCATCAGGCACTTTAACATATCAAGCTGTTCAGAATACTTATCCTTCCTGTCAATAGCCTCCTGCAGCTCTTTTACTTTTCCGGGCATGAACATTGCAATGTTTCTTGGATCGTCGTTCTGCGCCTTCTCCTTAATCTCTTTCATGCATCTTTCGATGTTTTCCTGCTCCCATTCGATTCTCATTTTTACGCTTTTGATCATGCCTTCTAATTTTCCCTGTTTCATCTGCTTTTTCTCCTATAACTCATTTTAATGTAATTTCGCTATTCATAACTCGTTCTTATGAGTTTAATATAACACGTAAGTTAGTAGTGTCAATACCCTATTTTACAGAAAATGAGAAAAAAAATAAGGATGGCTCATTTTATTGAGCTATCCCTTTTTTATATTTATTCCGTACCCTCTTGCATGTTCTTCAATAATTTCCATGCCATCTTGAACCCTGCGTAGAATCCTGTTTCCTCCGCTGCGGCTCCGTACTGACTTACCCATAACATAATATCATCTATACCGCCATTCTCGATTTGCAGCTCATTTAGAGCACCGATAACTTTTTTATATGTAACCGCCATTCTTTCCGGATCCGGTTCATCGCTTTCAATCCGATTTTCGTAATATCCTTGGAATATCTGCTGTAATGCTGTCACCTCTGTTTAACCTCCTCATAAATCAAATTTGTATTTTTGAACTTTTTCCTTTCCGGTCAACTTTATGTCCTCAAAATATGTGTATGCTTTGCACTGGAAAAATGTTTCTGAATGATCATTTGATTCTTTCACGCTATCTTCTGGCAAATCAACTTCGATTGTATAGACTTCTTTTTCACCCCTAATTGCAATAAATTTGCAGGCGTCTATCGGATCAGTACAAAGGAATACAACACCGCCGCATGAGTGCTTTATAGTTCCATCTTTTACGATCTTAGCAATGCATTCTTTGGTTGTAGCGTGGTAATATTTCATGCCTGTGCCTCCAATCCTTGACCGAATGCAAGAGCAATCATTTTTTGCAGTCTTGCATTTTCTTCTCTCAGCTTTTCGTTCTCTTTCTCCAATGCCTCTGTTTTGGACTTCATCGCCTCCAGATTGATCCCGTCAACGTACCTTGCGTCAGTACACCATTTTGTAACAGTAGCTTTTGCTACGCCATACCGCTGCGTAATTTCGTCGAATGTCATTCCCTGAATCTTATGCATATTTACAATAAATTTCTTGAAATTTGCACTGTAACGTCTGGTTGTATCATGGTTCGGACCCGTAGGCTCTTCTGGAATTTCTTCTATTTTGTTTTTCTTATCCTCGCTTTTGGGCTGCACCTTCTCTGGCTCCTGTGGCACTTCTACCTCGCCTGTGACTTCCTCTTTCTCCAAACGAATTCCCATTTTTGCAAGATCATCAATCTCATCCATAAGAGCGAATAATCTTTTTCTGTACTCTTTATTCATTGTCCATGCCCCTCCTTGAATCAT
>JABLTR010003151.1_pt1 | contig 14357 bp, 12 predicted proteins | sample 7160071 | NCBI WGS metagenome assembly JABLTR01 (sample SAMN14651230, study PRJNA627086) | human gut metagenome | isolation source: feces | host: Homo sapiens
GAGTCGTGAGCGTTGAGGTAAATCGCTTATTGAATAACCTCACGGCGCAAATGAAAATCGAAGATTTTCGAGTGCTGAGAGAACATTGAATAACGCGATTTGGACTGGGAAATGTCTGAAGCTGCGAGTGTTGAGGCAAATCGCTTATTGAATAACCTCACGCACTAAACGAAAATCGAAGATTTCCGAGTGCTGAGAGAACATTGAATAACGCGATTTAGGCAGGAAGATGTCTGAAGTCGTGAGCGTTGAGGTAAATCGCTCCTCACGCACTAAACGAAAATCGAAGATTTCCGAGTGCTGAGAGATACATTCCGACACATGCCGATTATACTAAGAAAATGCCGCCGGACAAGTAGGATTTACACAATATCCTACGCGCTAAAGGCGGCAAATCCGGCTTAGACATTTAGAAAATATTATTCTCCGGCCGATTGCGATGATTTAATTGACCAAAGCGGCCGGACGCAGATGAGGTTGGTCGAACTTGGCTTTGCCGGCGACGGCCGTGTGCTGCTGCCGCACTTTATACGGACTTAGCCTTGCTGATATAATTTGGAAAGCATATATAATTTGGAAAGCATATATTGATTTTAAGCTGATATGCAGGGTTCATATCTGTGCATTGATGCTATTTGATGCTATTTATATTTACTTATAAGCGGGAATACCGCCTGAATAGGAGAAGTCAGATGAAACGCAATATCTGGAATTTGACACCTGTAGTAATAGTACTTATCATACTTGTGATAATGCAGACGGCATATATAGCAGTGCTTAACTGGCGATATGCCATAGTGGCGGCAGTGGTGTCGCTCGGTGTGCTGATATTTGCTTTTATCCGGCTGAGAATGCTGAATAAGGATATTAGAAAATACATATTCAGCCTTGCCGACGATTTGAGACAGGAGGGCTCTGACGTACTAAGCGGCTTTACAATGCCGATTTTAGTTACGCATGACACGGGCGAAATTATATGGTACAACGAATCTTTTAGGACGCACGTGTTGCACGGAAGAGACGCTTACGGCGAGCATTACGGCTTTATTATAAGTAAAGATACCGAAGATATATTGCGCTCAAACCGCAGGGCGGACGTCGAATATGATGATAAAAGCTTCTCGGTTTATGAAAGCGACTCTGCAAAAGATGACAGAGTTACTAAAATCTTATATTTCTTTGATGAAACTAATTTAAAGCGTACGGCCAAGGAGTATGGTGAAACCCGCCCGGTTGTAATGCTTATAACTATAGACAACATGGAAGATGTCACAAAGGACTGGAAAAACAGCGAGCGCGCAATTGTATCCGGCGAGATTGACAATTTGGTAGAGAGCATGGCTCAAGACGGAAATGCTTTGCTCACAAAGCTTGCATCTGACAGGTATTTGCTTGTTATGGAAGAGCGCGTGCTTAATGATATGGAGAAAAGCAAATTTAAGATATTAGAAACAGTAAAAGGGCTTACTGTAGAAGGTCGTACCGGCGGGCTGAGTTTGTCAATAGGCGCGGGCTGCGGCAGCACTTTAAAAGAGTGCGATTTAAACGCGCGGCAGGCGCTTGATATGGTCTTAGGGCGCGGCGGTGATCAGGCGGCGATTAAAAATAAAAATGAATATAAATTTTTCGGCAGTGCTTCTAAAACGGTGGAGCGAAGAACTAAGGTCCGTGCGCGTGTTGTGGCGTCTGCTGTAAAAGAGCTTATTTTAAGCAGCGACAATGTGCTCATAATGGGCCATGGTTATGCCGACCTTGACGCGCTGGGCGCTGCCGTCGGCCTATGGCGTGCGGTAGTGGAGCTGGAGAAGACCGGCAAAATAGTCATGACTCGCTCGAAATCGCTTGCGCTGCCGCTTTTAGAGAGGATGGAGCAGCATGGCATAACCGACGCAGTAATTGAGCCGGAGCAGGCGCTGCACATGATAACTAAGCGCACGCTGCTTATTGTTGTCGACTCGCATATTGCCGAACTGCTGGATTCTCCCGAGGTGTTCAGAAAGTGCAGCACTATTGTTGTAATCGACCATCACCGCAGGACGGTGGATTATATAAACAACGCCGTAATATTTTACCACGAGCCTTACTCGTCATCGACCTGTGAGCTTGTAACGGAAATGCTTCAGTATATGGGCGAGCATTTTGTCGGCTCGCTGGAATCTGAGGCGCTTATGTCGGGCATAATGCTGGACACCCGCAATTTTGTGCTCCGCACCGGCGTGCGCACGTTTGAGGCGGCGGCATTCCTCCGCAGCAGGGGCGCCGACCCGGTAGAGGTTAAACGGCTGTTTTCCGGCAGTATGGATTTATATATGACGCGCTCGCAGATAGTGTCGTCAGCGGAGATAATAGGCGACTGCGCCATAGCCACCACCGACGCAAAGGACGGCAATATACGCATAGTGGCAGCGCAGGCGGCGGACGAGCTGCTGTCGATATCCGGTGTAGATGCATCGTTTGTAATAATGCATATTAACGATATCGTAAATATTTCTGCGCGCTCGTTCGGCAAGATTAACGTCCAGCTTATAATGGAAAAGCTCGGCGGCGGCGGACACATGACAATGGCGGCGGCGCAGCTTAAGGACACTACTCTGTTTGAGGCAAAACGAAGGCTTATAGACGCCATAAACGAATATAACGAGAGTATGGCGTAAATGGCAATATCAGAGGACTTGCAAAAATTAATGAGTGTTTTAGCACGGTTAATTGACTATTGGGTTGGTCCAACGGCTTACAGACGGCAGATTAATATAAATAAGTATATTAAGGTTTTGCGTAAAAAAACGAATGGCTTGATATAGACATATAAGCAACGCTTGAGGCGATTTTATAAAGCATGTGTGCCGCTTTAATTAATAAATAGGCTTTTACTCTTAATGCATTTGAAGTTTGACACTGTCGGTGCTAAGGCATAAATGTAAAAAGCGAGCTTTTTATACAATGCGCACGATGAAATTTATAATATAACTCATCCGACGGCCGGAGGATAAATTAAGAGGCGAAATATAGCCGGATGTAATGGCATGGCGGATACAAGTACGCGTCTGTGTGATAGTACGCGGCGTATATTGCAAGACACATGCCGGGCATGCGAAATTTGGTATGTTTGGGAGATGTCGCATAAAATCTCAGGGTGAATTTATAGCAAAGAAACATATATAATGGTTTTATATCAGTGGAATATTACGGCGCATACGGCGCATAACTATCATTTAAATTATGGAATTGGAGGATATATATGAAAGTAGTATTTAAAACAGATGTAAAGGGCAAAGGCAAGGCGGGCGAGATAAAGGAAATCTCCGACGGCTATGCCAGAAACTTTTTGCTGCCGAGAGGCCTTGCGGTAGAGGCTTCGGCGTCAGCATTAAACGATATAAAGAACAAAGAAGCGGCGAAGGCGCATCATCTTGAAGAGGAGCGTGCTGCCGCAAAGGCGGTTTGCGACAAGATAGATGGAAAAACCATCACCATACACGCGAAAGCGGGTGAGAGCGGCAAGCTGTTTGGCGCCGTAACATCAAAAGAAATTGCCGAGGAAATAAACAAAGCTTTTGGCGTAGCGGTTGACAAGAAAAAGGTGTCGGTGCCGATGGACATTAAGGCCTACGGCGCGTATGACGTTCAGGTAAAGCTGCACATGGGCATGATTTCGAACGTAAAGGTAATGGTTGTGGAATAAGCCGAATGGCAAAGGAGTGTATTTAAGTTGCCGGAGCAGAATCTATTTTCCGAATACGGCCAGCAGGTGCCCTTTTCGCTGGAGGCGGAGCAGTCGGTGCTGGGCGGCATATTGCTTGACCCGTCGAGCATAACCCGCGTGGCCGACACAATTAAGGCGGAGCATTTTTATCTTCCGCAGCATCAGGCTATATATCGGGTTATATTCGACATGTTCCAGCTCAGCTCGAAAATAGACACCGTCACAGTGCTGGAGGAGCTTAAGAAGTCCGGCCTGTACGACGACGCCGGCGGCAAGGCATATCTTGTCCAGCTTGCGCAGACGGTGCCGTCGATAGCGAATATAGAGAGCTATGCCGCTATAGTGCGGGAGAAATATTATGTACGCTCGCTCATAAGCGCGGCGCGGGAAATTATATCCGATGCGACGGAGGGCGCCTCCGACGCCGGCGTGCTTTTGGATTCTGCCGAGCAGCGCATTTTTGAGATAAGACAGGGCAAGGAGGTTACCGGCCTCCGCCATATAAAAGACATAATAGTCAACGAGACGCTTGACCGCATAGACAAGATATCAAATCCCGAGACCCGCGGCGACTATATCGGCATACCCTGCGGAATATCCGACCTTGACAGAATAATAACGGGCCTTAACAAGTCAGACCTAATAATACTCGGCGCGCGCCCCGGCATGGGAAAAACGAGCTTTGCGCTTAACATTGCGCGCAACGTTGCGGTGCAGCAGGGGAAATCCGTCTGCTTTTTCTCGCTTGAGATGACGCGCGACCAGTTGGCGCAGCGAATGCTGTCGGACGAGGCGTCGATAAAGAGTGAGAAGCTGCGCAGCGGCGACATATCAGGACCGGAGTGGACGCGGCTTATACAGGCGAGCGACGTGCTTTCAAAAGCGCCGATATATTTTGACGAATCCTCCGGCATAACGGTACCGGAGATAAAAGCAAAGGTTAGACGCATGAAAAAGGCCGACCTTGTTATAATAGACTATCTGCAGCTCATGCGTTCGGCCCGCCGGACGGAGAACAGGGTTCAAGAGGTCAGCGACATAACGCGAAACCTGAAGATAATGGCGAAGGACTTAGGCGTGCCGGTGCTGGTATGCGCCCAGCTTTCGCGCGGAACTGAGGTAAAGGGCAAGTCTCATCGTCCGCAGCTGGCGGATTTGAGAGAGTCAGGCTCTATTGAGCAGGACGCTGATATAGTGCTCTTCCTTTATAGGGAAAGCTATTATCAGGGGGATATGGACGAGGGCGATGCGCCGCCGGATACGACGTCGGCGGAAGTAATAGTAGCCAAAAACCGCCATGGTGAGACGGGCACCGTCAAGCTGCACTGGACGGGCGAGTTTACCCGTTTTACGGCACAGGAAGCATATCGCAATGAAGGATAAAGTATTAAGTACAATAAAGGAATATAATATGCTGCCGGCGGGCACTTCTGTGCTTGTGGCTTTATCGGGCGGCGCTGATTCAATGGCGCTGCTGCATATACTTTTGGAGCTTAAAGACACTCTTGGCATAGACAGGATAGAAGCTGCGCATTTTAATCATATGATACGCGGCGACGAAGCCGACAGGGACGAAGAATTTGTGAAAAAGTCATGTGAAGATTTAGGAGTAAAACTTCATGTCGCAAGAGCGGATGTGCCGAGCATTTCGGCACAGACAGGGGAGGGACATGAGGAGTGTGGCCGCCGCTTAAGATACGAATTCTTCGAAAAGTGCGCACCGTCCGACTTTATGATAGCGACGGCGCATAATTTAAACGACAATGCCGAGACAATGCTGATAAACCTCATCCGCGGCACAGGGCTTAAGGGACTGTGCGGCATACCGGCCGTCCGCGGCAGAATAATTCGTCCGCTGCTCTCCTGCAGCCGTGTAGAGATTGAGGAATACTGCAGGCAAAGCAATATAAGCTATGTGACGGATTCCACAAACTTAGAGGAAATATACATCCGCAATAAAATAAGGAGACACATACTCCCCGCTTTGCAGGAAATAAATGAGTCTTCACTGCAAAATATATATACAGCGTCGCAGCATAACCGTATAGACGAGGAATTTTTAGAGACACAAAGCCGAAAAATATCAGAAAGAATAAAGGCGGAAAACATAAGCGGATTTGCCGGCGGGATATCCATTTCGCAGCTTAGGCCGCTGCATATAAGCCTGCTTATAAGATTTTTAAAATCGGCGGTTAAGGAAGAATGCGGCATAGAGCTCTCACAGCGCGCCGTTGATGCTTTGTCCAATATGATAAGCAGCGGCGCCGGCCGTGTTGACATTGGCGGTGGATATACGGCGTCGGTGCGCAAAAGCAAGCTGTATATTGAAAATTATGTCGAAAAAGCCGTAAATTCCGTCAGCATAGACTTAGGTAAAGGCGACTTTTTAGGCAGCGATGTAAAATTATGCATAATTGACGCAGAAGAAATTAATAAATGCAAAAATGTTAACAAAAAATTTTTAAACTGCTTACTTGACTATGATAAAATAAATCCCAATCTAATCTTAAGGCAGCGAAAAGAGGGCGACAAGATAACTCTTGCAAGAAGGAATGTAACCAAAAGCCTAAAAAAGCTGTTTAATGAAGTGAATATTCCGCCGCGACTGAGAAGCTCTGTTCCGGTGCTGGCAGAAGATAACGGAAAGGTCGTATGGGTGGCAGGCTTTGGCGCAGATAAATCTGCGGCGATTGACAGGAGCACTAAAAGAGCCGTGGTGATAGAATTAACGCAAAGAGAAAATATATAAAAAGATTTTTTAGTCTAAGCGGCGAAAATGCACCGCGTTTTAAAAATGTACGGGCCATATCGGAAAACATAATTTTTTCAGCGCAAAGCGGCTATGCGGAAATGAATATGCAGGATATGGCGGAGAGCATTTTGCGCGGTGATATTTTACATAAATGAGGATAGACGCGCTGGATGTACATATATTTATCCGGCAAAAATAAGTTTATGAGGGTAGATGCAGATGAATATGTTAGAACAGGCTGTCAAAAATGTAATTATCGACGAAAACAGGTTAAAGCTAATAATTTCAGAGCTTGGGCGCAAAATAAGTGAAGATTACAAAGACAAAAATCTTTTGCTTGTTAGTGTGCTTAAGGGCTCGGTGGTTTTTATGGCCGACCTTATGCGCGCCATAAAAATTCCGTGCAGTGTTGATTTTATGTGCGTTTCATCCTATGGCAGCGGAGTGAAAACCTCCGGCGTGGTTAAAATAGTAAAGGACATTGACATAAATCTTAAGGGCTATGATTTGCTGATAGTAGAGGATATACTCGATTCCGGCCTGACGCTTTCTTATTTAGAGGAAATACTGTCTGCGAGAAATCCGGCCAGTATAAAAATATGCACACTGCTTGACAAGCCTTCGCGTCACATGACGGACATAACGCCCGACTATGTAGGCGCTGTGGTGCCGGACGTGTTTATAATAGGCTACGGCCTCGATTATGACGAAAAATACCGTAATTTGCCATATGTGGCGGAGATGGACGAGAAATATATATAAATCATATGTCCCGGTTGTAAGGGAATATAAGGAGTGGTAATACTTGAACAAAAATGTCAGGAATATTCTGCTGTATGTAGGACTTCCGCTGGTGCTGCTGCTAAGCATAATATTTGTGTCGATTAACATGACTCAAACGGCAAGTCCCAAATATTATGAGATAGTAACAAAGTTTTATAATAATGAGATAGCCGCATGTGAGCTTAATATAGCGAGCCGCGAGCTCAAATATACGCTGCGCAGTGAGCCGGGCAAGGTTTACAGCTACACGGTACCGGATGTTTCTATTTTCTATAACGACGTGGGCGAGGTTTTGTCTAAAAATGCGCAGGAGCATTCTGGAGATGCAAACCAGCAGATAGCGTTTGACTATAAGGCTGGAAATAATTTGTCATGGCTTACCAGCATGATACCGATGGTAATAATTTTAGTGCTGCTTGTCGCTTTCTGGTACTTTATGATGAAGCGCATGAGCCAGAGCATGGGCGGCGACAAGACGCTGAGTTTTGGCAAGGCGAAATACAAGCAGGCGGCGGACGACAAGCGAAAGACAACCTTTGCCGATGTAGCGGGCGCTGACGAGGAAAAGGAAGAACTTCAGGAAATAGTCGACTTTTTAAAGAATCCGCAAAAGTATAACGAGCTTGGAGCGAGAATACCAAAGGGTGTTCTTATGGTGGGCCCTCCGGGTACAGGTAAGACATTGCTGTCGCGCGCCGTTGCGGGTGAGGCAAATGTTCCGTTTTTCTCAATATCGGGTTCCGACTTTGTTGAGATGTTCGTCGGCGTCGGTGCATCGAGAGTAAGAGACTTGTTCAACGAGGCGAAGAAGAACTCGCCGTCGATAATATTTATAGATGAGATAGACGCAGTAGGCCGTCAGCGCGGCGCCGGACTCGGCGGCGGTCACGACGAGCGCGAGCAGACGCTTAACCAGCTGCTGGTTGAGATGGACGGCTTCGGCGCCAACGAAGGCGTAATAGTCATGGCGGCGACCAACCGTCCAGATGTACTTGATAAGGCGCTGCTGCGCCCCGGACGCTTTGACCGGCAGATAACGGTAAACTATCCGGATGTTAAGGGCCGAGAGGAGATACTTAAAGTACACGCAAGGGGCAAGCCGCTTGCTCCCGACGTAAGCCTTAAGACAATAGCGCAGTCAACGGCGGGCTTTACCGGTGCCGATTTGGAAAATCTGCTTAACGAGGCGGCGTTGCTTGCGGCGCGCAGGAAGCTGAAGGCAATAACAAACGAACTGGTTGAGGAGGCCACTATAAAGGTGGTAATGGGCGCGGAAAAACGCTCGCTTGTAATAAACGATAAAGACAAGATGATAACCTCTTATCACGAGGCAGGACACGCGATAGTATCATATTTTCTCCCGACGCAGGACCCCGTGCATCAGATATCGATTATTCCCCGCGGCATGGCGGCAGGCTATACAATGTATCTGCCGGAGCATGACAAGGGCCATATATCAAAAACAAAGCTGATTGAGGACATATGCGGACTGCTCGGCGGCCGCGCTGCGGAGCAGCTCACTCAGAAAGATATATGCACCGGCGCATCCAACGATATACAGCGCGCAACGGAAATTGCCAGAAAGATGGTTACGAAATACGGCATGAGCGAAAAGCTCGGCCCGATAATGTTCGGCGGCGAGCAGGAGGAGGTATTCCTCGGCAGAGACTTTTCAGCCGAGCCGAATTATTCTGAGAAAACTGCAGCAATCATCGACGAAGAGGTTGAGAGCATAATAACAAACTGCTATAACCGTGCGCTTGAGATACTCAAAACGCATATGGATAAATTGCACCAGATTGCCGGCATTCTCTTTAACGAGGAAAAAATAGACGGCGACCGTTTCCGCGAGACAATGAATACCGAAGCCTTCCCAGAGGGCAACGCATAAATTTATTTTGGATTAAAGCTGTTAATATTGGTAAGATTTAAATATGCGCGCCGCTGTAAGCTTGCCGGCGGCTGGAGTATATAAGAGCACGCCATAATCCTTAACTGCAGGAGGCAAATAATCTATGCTAAATGCGGCTTTGACGGCGGGATTTTTTGGAGTGCGCGATTATTGCAGCTTTATGAGATTTTGCAATTTGAGGCCGGAAAGGCAAAAGCCCGGTTTTAAGCGACCGGGCTTTTTAAAATAGTCATCAGTGCTGGGGGTAAAGCAAAATGGAAGAAATAGTACAGGATTTAAAGCCGAACAGGGGCAAAAGCTTAGTAATTGATACGGAGTTTGGTACATTTGCAAGGTATCCTGTTAAAACGCATGTGGTAAAATCCGGCGATTCGCTGGATGAAATTCTGCTTACATATGTAGGCGACAACAGGCGCGAGGGCGATATAATATTTATGAGCGAAAAGATAGTGGCAATAAGTCAGGGCCGCGCTTTTCCGATAGATACGATAAAGCCGCGGCGCATGGCGAGAATACTTTCCAAATTTGTATATAAATCGCCGTACGGCATAGGCCTTGGCATACCGGAAACGATGGAGCTTGCGATAAGGGAGCTTGGAATAGTCCGCATATTGTTTGCCGCCTTTTGTTCTGCCATTACCAAGCCGTTCGGCATACGCGGCGTGTTTTACCGCATTTGCGGTGAAAAGGCGCGTGCAATAGACGGACCATGTGACTGTACCATCCCGCCATATAATCATTATGCCAAACTTGCGCCGGACAAGCCCAATAAGGTGGCGGCGCATTTGGCGGAAGTGACGGGCAACGGCATAGTAGTAATAGACGCCAACGACTTGGGCGTAGAGGTGCTGGGCCGTTCATCAGAAGAAATTGACATAGCATTTTGCAAGCAGGTGTTTAAGGATAATCCTCTTGACCAAGGCGACCAGCAGACGCCTATTGCCATAGTGCGAAAGCTGAACGATGAAGAAGCGGATGAAATAAGAGAGCGCGAAGCGGCGGAGGCACAGACAGCGCAGGAAAATTTGAGCGAAGAGGCAAACGGTGAGTCTGAAAGCGAGATGTCGTCGGAAGCACAAGCAGAAAATGCAGAGAATGAGAGCAAGACTGCAGCGCCTGATGCGGATGAAGCAAATGCCGGCGAGTCAGCGTCAGAAGAAGTATTATCAGAGCCTAAAACAGAAGCAAAATCTACGGAAGAAAGCTCAGAAAATTTGGAAACGGACATCAATGCTGCTGAGGACACAGAGGTGTAATATCAGCGCTGACAGCATGACTGCTGCCGTAAAAATTGGAATTATATTTGACTTTGCGCTGTAAAGATGTACGGCGGATTTGGTTTTAGAGGCAACAAGTAAAATTTTTCAGCAAGTCTTTTATGCTTGTCATAAGTCGGACGGCGCTATGAATTTTGCGCAACTTGCTGTCGAGAGAAATTAAAGCTCTGCGGCAACCGTTTTAATTGCCGCATTAATACATAAATTAATTAGGAGGAATAAAAATGAGTCATATAGATACAAAATGCGTACAGGCGGGCTGGACGCCGAAAAATGGCGAGGCCCGCGTACTGCCGATTTATCAGAGCACTACATTTAAATATGACAGTGCGAAAACGCTCGGCGATTTGTTCGATTTAAATGAGAGCGGCCACTTTTACACCCGTCTTTCGAATCCGACGCTTGAAGCGGTGGAAAATAAGATAGCGGCGCTGGAAGGTGGCGTAGGCGCTATGCTTACGTCGTCAGGGCAGGCGGCGACCATGTCGGCGTTTTTGACTATCTGCCGCGCCGGCGACAATATCATATCTACAAGCGAGATATACGGCGGTACATACAACCTGTTTAACATCACGCTGCGCCAGATAGGGATAGACGTCACTTTTATAAACAACGACATGTCGGCCGAGGAGATTGACGCGCTTGTAAAGCCGAATACCAAGGCTATATTCGGCGAAACGCTCAGCAATCCGTCTCTTAGGGTAGCGGATATTGAAAAGCTTGCAGCGGTTGCTCATAAGCACAACATTCCGCTTATAATAGACAACACTTTCCCCACGCCTATAAACTGCCGTCCGTTTGAGTTTGGTGCCGATATAGTCATACACTCTACCAGCAAGTATATGGACGGTCACGCTGTAGCTTTGGGCGGAGTAGTAGTAGATTCAGGCAAATTCGACTGGAAAGCCAGCGGCAAATTCCCAATGCTGTGCGAGCCGGACGAATCCTATCACGGCACAGTGTTTGCCGACAAATTCGGTCCTGCCGCATTTATAGCTAAAGCCCGCTGCCATATTATGAGGGACTGCGGCATGCAGCAGAGCCCGCAAAATGCATTTTTGCTTAATTTGGGGCTGGAGACGCTTGCGCTGAGGATGGAGCGTCATTCGCAAAACGGGCTGAGCATGGCAAAATATCTGTCACAGCACGACAAGGTGGCGTGGGTTGACTATCCCGGCCTTGAGGATAATAAGGATTATCAGCTTGCCTGCAAATATCTCGGCGGCAAATGCAGCGGCGTAGTATCATTCGGCGTAAAGGGCGGAAAAGAAGCGGCGGTAAAGCTTATGGAGTCGCTTAAGCTTACAGCTCTGGTAATACACGTGGCCGACGCCCGTACCGGCGCACTGCACCCGGCGTCGACGACGCACCGTCAGCTTACGGACGAGCAGCTTGAAGAAGCCGGAGTAAAGCCGGAGATGATACGGCTATCGGTCGGCATAGAGAATATAGAGGATATAATAGCCGACTTTGAGCAGGCGCTGGCAAAGATATAAGCTAAATAAAATATATGCAGATAGAGCTTAGGCTTTATCTGCATTTTTTATTTCGTTTTGACTGGAAGGGAATTTGCTGATTTTTCGCTAAAACGCAGAAAAGTTTAGAAAACGGTTTGGCGCATAAACTAATATAAAATATAAAAGATATTGCGGCTATGGAATATACATTCCAAAATTTCAACGGCAAAGTGCCGCAGGATAATAAAGTTTCATATCCTGAACTGCTTAGGCGGTTTTAACGCTTAATTATGGTCGGCGAATAGGGGCTTGCCGGCAGTCCGATGCTGTACTAAGTAGTATGTATTACGCTTTGGCGGCGTGCGAGCATCATGCAGTAAAAATAATTTGGGCCGGCAATAATACGTCGGATTTCTGAATTTGAGGTAGTGGATAACTCTTTATCGGACAAAGAAAAATAAATATCAAAAAAAGGAGGTAAAGTTTTGCGGCACAGGCGGCGGATATCTTGTGGCCCTAAATTGTATGAAAGAAAAATGGTAAAGCGCTAAAAAGCGTATGTTAAATTGTTTTTATTTTTAAAATAATAGTGTATAATTAATTAAGATGAATTGGTGCTTGCAGCCATTTTCGCGGAATCACGCTTAATCCAAGGGGGAGAATTTTTATGCTGAAATTTAAAATGAAAGATTTTTCGCTTGATATCGGGAAAAGAACATATATAATGGGAATACTAAATATAACCCCCGACTCATTTTCCGACGGCGGGAGGTATTATAATCTTGACGACGCCGTTAAGCACGCTCACTACATTGAGGACGCCGGCGCGGACATACTCGATATAGGCGCGCAGTCGACAAGGCCGGGACATACTCCCGTAACGCCGGAAGAGGAGATACGCCGCTTTGAAAATCTTTTAAATGAGATACGCGGCAACATAAACATACCGATATCAATAGATACATATTACCCTCAAGCCGCGGCGGCGGCTTTAGAGCTGGGAGCGTCGATTATAAACGACGTGTCCGGCAAGATTAATGCGGAAATGGCGGGCATAGTCAAGCAAAGCGGCGCCGGCTGGATACTTATGCATAACGGAAATCCGCCGGAGGACATTGTAAGGTCGGTGCATGACGAGCTCGTAAGCATGGCGGCTGAGGCCGAGGCTTTAGGCGTAGATAGCAGCCATATCTGCCTTGACCCCGGCATTGGCTTTGGCAAGGACGAATATATGCAGAATATAGAGTTGGTCCGCCGCACCAGCGAGGTAAGGCCGGATGGATATGCATATCTTGTAGGTCTTTCGCGCAAGCGCTTTGTGGGCGAAGCGACGGGAGTAATAATAGCCGACCAGCGCGATGTGGGCACGGCAGTGGCCAACGCTGCGGCGATAATGGGCGGAGCGGACATAATACGCGTACATAATGTAGAATACGGCGTACAGACGGCGCGCATGGCGGATTTGCTTTATCGCTGTGATGACGGAGGCAAGAATGGATAAAATAATTGTAAAGGGACTGAGATTTTACGCTTATCACGGCGTAAATCCGGAGGAGAAAGAAAAAGGACAGCCGTTTATCGTGGACATAACGGCATATGCAGATTTAACTAAGCCGTCAAAGACCGATGATTTAAAAGACACGGTAAATTATTCCAAAATGTCGAAAACGGTGCGAAGAGTAGTTGAAGAAGCAAAGTATAATCTCATAGAGAAGCTCGCAGGGCGTATTTGTGAAGAAATTTTAGCGGAGTATACCGGCGTAAGCGAGGTTGAAGTTACGGTAAAAAAACCGCGGGCTCCTATGTCCGGCGATTTTGACTATGTTGCCGTAAGTATAACAAGGAGAAGATGATATGGGCGTTGCATATTTGTCATTGGGCTCCAACATCGGCGACAGATTAAAAAATCTGCAGGGAGCGGTTGATGCGCTGACGCTGCTCCCGAGAACAAAGGTAACGGCTGTTTCGTCGGTATACGAGACGGAGCCGGTTGGGCTGAAAGAGCAGCGCAGCTTTTATAATATTGCGGTAAAGGTAGAAACATCCCTTTCCCCTCGCTGTCTGCTCGGCGCATGCCTTGGTATAGAAGCGTCAATGGGAAGAATAAGGAATATAAAAAACGGTCCGAGGATAATAGATATAGATTTAATATTGTATGATAATGAAAAGTATAATGACGAAGAGCTGACGCTGCCGCATAAAGAAATGAATAATCGCGCCTTTGTTTTAGTGCCGCTCACAGAAATAGGAGGGGCGGAAAAATGCGATGTTTTTAGTGGTTCAGAGGTAATAAAAACAGAAGAAAAAATTGTCATAAAAGGCATATAAAAAAATTTATTTGGAAAAAGTGAAAAAAAGACTTGACTTTATGCTTTCAAGTGCGATATAATAACAAGGCTCTCTTGAGAGGGGGAGCGGGAAGCACATTGAAAATTAAACAACGATAGGACCCGGAGATTTAGATTAGCCGTAA
>JABLTR010080497.1_pt1 | contig 14355 bp, 9 predicted proteins | sample 7160071 | NCBI WGS metagenome assembly JABLTR01 (sample SAMN14651230, study PRJNA627086) | human gut metagenome | isolation source: feces | host: Homo sapiens
GGCGCCCCCTTAAACGGTACGTTTAAATTATCTGCTGCTTTATCATTTTTATTTTTTTAATATTAATCTATTAATCTTTACCAGCGCCGCAGCATTTTTTATACTTTTTACCTGAACCACATGGACATGGATCATTACGGCCTATTTTTTGTGATGCAGTTTTTCTTACAGGACGTTTAACGTCAGTACCATCATGACCTGTATCCATAGGCTTTGCAACCTGTTCACGTTTAGGTTCTTCGTCTTTACGCACTTGTATTTTCATAATCATTCTGGCAGTATCTTCACGAATAGAAGCTACCATATCGTCAAACATATCTGAACCTTCAAGACGGTATTCAACTACAGGATCGCGCTGTCCATATGCACGCAATGTGATACCACGTTTGAGTTCTTCCATAGCATCAATATGATCCATCCATTTAGTATCAACCATACGTAAAAGAACAATACGTTCAACTTCACGCATACGATCGCTGCCAATTTCTTCTTCGCGCTGCGCATAAAGCTTTTTAGCACGGTCTATTAAAAGATTTACTATATATTCTTTATCACAATCTTCAAGTTCTTGATTTGTATATTTAAAATCATTTTCATCAGTAAGCCAACCCATATAATATTCACGAAGTCCATTAAGATTCCATTCAAGGCCGTTTTCACCTGAAAGATATCTTGCTGATACGTCATGGATAGAACCTTCGACCATTTTCCAAATACTTTCATGAATGTCAGCACCTTCAAGAACTTCATTACGCTGTGAATATATAACTTTACGCTGCTGATTCATAACATCATCATATTCAAGAACATGTTTTCTGATAGCAAAGTTACGGCTTTCAAGCTTTTTCTGAGCGCTTTCAACAGAATTGCTTATCATACCATTTTCAATTGGAGTATTTTCATCAATACGCAAAGTATCCATAAGACTGTTTATACGGTCGCCGCCAAATAAACGCATAAGATCATCCTGCAATGAAAGATAGAAACGGCTTTCACCAGGGTCACCTTGACGTCCGGCACGTCCGCGAAGCTGATTATCTATACGGCGGGATTCATGGCGTTCTGTACCAATTATAAATAAACCGCCGGCGTCTATAACTTTTTTAGCTTCATCTTTTATTTCTTCTTTATATTTAGCATTTAACTCAGCAAATGTTTTACGAGCATTTAAAATATCTTCATTGTCAGTCTCGCCAAAACCAGTAGATTCAACAATAAGTTCTTCTTCGATACCCATTTTACGCATTTCTGATTTAGCTAAATATTCAGCGTTACCGCCAAGCATAATATCAGTACCACGGCCGGCCATATTAGTAGCAATAGTGACAGCGCCAAATTTACCAGCCTGGGCGACAATTTCAGCTTCTTTATCATGATATTTAGCATTAAGTACATTATGAGGTATTCCGCGCTTTTTAAGCATTTTACTTAATAATTCAGAACGTTCAATAGAAATTGTACCAACTAGAGCTGGCTGGCCTTTTTCATGACATTTTATAATCTGGTCAATAACAGCGTTAAATTTAGCGTTTTCTGTTTTATATACTACATCTGGATGATCTTTACGGATCATTGGCTTATTAGTTGGTATTGATATACAGTCAAGTTTATAAATAGTACGGAACTCTTCTTCTTCAGTAAGAGCAGTACCAGTCATACCGGACAATTTATCATATAAACGGAAATAATTCTGGAAAGTTATTGTAGCAAGAGTTTTTGATTCATGTTCAACATGTACGCCTTCTTTAGCTTCAATAGCCTGATGTAAGCCTTCATTATAACGGCGTCCATACATCAAACGTCCTGTAAATTCATCAACTATAATAACTTCACCGTCTTTTACAACATAATCTACATCACGTTTCATGATACCATATGCCCTGATAGCCTGGTTGATATGATGCAAAAGAGTCATATGCTCAGCATCCATAAGATTGTCAATATTAAAAGCTTTTTCTGCTTTAGCAACACCGGAAGAAGTAAGGGTAGCAGTTTTTGCTTTTTCATCAACAATATAATCTCCATCGACATCATCATTCAATTCTTTATCATCAAGTTCTTTTACCTTATACATTTTAAGACTTTTAGCAAAATGATTTGCAAATTGATATAAATCAGTAGATTTATCACCTTTACCAGAAATAATAAGAGGAGTACGAGCTTCGTCTATGAGGATGGAGTCAACTTCGTCGACGATGGCAAAATTATGCCCACGCTGAACCTGGTCGGCTTTATAAATTACCATGTTATCTCTTAAATAATCGAATCCTAATTCATTATTTGTACCGTATGTGATATCGCAGGCATAAGCCTGGCGGCGCTGTTTATTATCAAGATCATGAACGATAAGACCGACAGATAAACCTAACCAACGGTATAATTTACCCATCCATTCGGAGTCGCGGCGGGCAAGATAATCATTAACAGTAACAATGTGTACGCCTTTGCCTGTTAAACCATTTAAATATGCAGGAAGGGTAGCAACTAAAGTTTTACCTTCACCAGTTTTCATTTCAGCTATTCTACCTTGATGCAAGACAATACCACCTATAAGCTGAACAGGGAAATGCCGCATACCAAGTACGCGGTCACCGGCTTCGCGGCATACTGCAAAAGCTTCCGGTAAAATATCGTCAAGCGTTTCGCCTTTTGATAACCGTTCCTTAAATATTGCAGTCTGTCCTTGAAGTTCATTGTCAGGCATAGCACGATATTTGTCTTCAAGCGCTATAATCTTTTTTAATATAGGATCAATACGCTTTAGTTCTTTTTTACTGTAATCACCAAATAATGCTTTTAAAAAACTCATAAAAAATACACCTCAGATGTTATATTGGGTTTATATATTAATTTGTGTATGCATTATAAAATAATATAATTGTCAAAACAATTTTAGATTTTATTATAGCACAAACTAAGATAAATACAATGAAATTTTGGTAAACAGATATTTTACAAACAGACTTAGGCAATATAAACTAAAAAAATTGTTATTTTATTATCAATTTTCTGTTTTAATATCATTAAAGGGTTGCTAAATTACGACAAAATAGTTTATAATATATTTGTCTATCATTAATTGATATTATAAATCTATTATTTTTTATTATGGATTTATCGTGAAAGGAGAACCCAAATATGAACTATTCCCATGAAGTGGAAAGAATGTGTACAGTAGCTAAAGGGCCAAAACATGGTCCTGCTCCAATTCCTGAAGAGGGTAAATGGGTAAAAGCTTATGAAATTAAAGATATTTCCGGCCTTTCCCATGGTGTTGGCTGGTGTGCTCCTCAACAGGGTGCATGTAAGCTTACTCTTAACGTAAAAAATGGTATTATCCAGGAAGCTTTAGTTGAAACACTCGGTTGTTCTGGTATGACCCATTCAGCTGCTATGGCTGCTGAAATACTCATGAATAAAACATTACTTGAAGCTCTTAATACTGACCTCGTATGCGATGCTATTAACGTAGCAATGCGCGAAATATTTAAACAGCTTGTATACGGCCGCAGCCAGACTGCCTTTTCTGAAGATGGCCTTCCAATAGGCGCTTCTCTTGAAGATTTAGGCAAAGGTCTCCGTTCACAGGTAGGTACAATGTTCTCAACAAATCTTAAAGGTGTACGTTATATGGAAATGGCTGAAGGCTATGTTCTTAAAGTTGCACTGGATGAAAATGATGAAACATGTGGCTATCAGTTTGTAAAATTAGGAAAAATGCTTGAAGATATCCGTCATGGCGTAGATCCAGCTGATGCATACAAAAACAATATCGGTACATATGGCCGTTTTGCTGATGCGCCAAAATACATCGATCCAAGAGAAGAATAAGTCATACAAGATAGGAGGACACATTAATTATGGCTAATGAAATAAAATTTGAAGGCAAGGAAAGAAGAATTGCCAAAATAGAAAAGTGCCTCGAAGAGTATGGCTTTGCCAGTCTCGAAGAGATGCGCGACTATGTTGCTTCTAAAGGTATAGACGCTGATGCAATTGTAAAAGGCGTACAACCTATCGCTTTTGAAAATGCTGTATGGGCATATATGCTCGGTATGGCTATTGCACTTAAGAAAGGTGTAAAATCAGCTGCTGAAGCTGCTGAAGCTATTGGTATTGGCTTACAAGCATTCTGTGTACCAGGTTCTGTTGCTGAACAGCGTAATGTTGGCTTAGGCCATGGTAATCTTGGTGCTATGCTTTTAAGAGAAGAAACAGATTGTTTCTGCTTCCTTGCAGGACATGAATCTTTTGCTGCTGCTGAAGGCGCTATCGGTATTGCACGTACAGCTAATAAAGTACGTAATAAACCTCTCCGCGTTATCCTTAATGGTCTTGGTAAAGATGCTGCTCAGATCATTTCCAGAATCAATGGATTTACATTTGTTGAAACTGATTATGATTTTTATACAGGCGAACTTAAAATATTATTTGAAAAAGCATATTCTGATGGCGAACGTGCTAAAGTAAAATGTTATGGCGCTAATGATGTGCTTGAAGGCGTTGCTATTATGAAACATGAAAAAGTTGATGTTTCTATCACAGGTAACTCAACAAATCCAACACGTTTCCAGCATCTTGTTGCAGGTACTTATAAAAAATGGGCTATTGAAAACGGTAAGAAATATTTCTCAGTTGCTTCCGGCGGCGGTACAGGACGTACACTTCATCCTGATAATATGGCTGCTGGTCCAGCTTCTTATGGTCTTACAGACTCTATGGGCCGTATGCATGGTGATGCACAATTTGCAGGTTCTTCATCTGTACCAGCTCATGTTGAAATGATGGGCCTTATTGGTATGGGTAACAATCCAATGGTTGGCGCTACTGTTGCTTGTGCTGTTGCTGTAGAAGAAGCACTCAATAAATAATTAATTATAATTAAAGATATAAATAGGAGTGGTATAGGAATGATGTATGTTGTTCGTACATTATTCCCATACCGCTCCTATATTTATATCCCTATAAAATATTTAATCATTATTTTATGGTTACAAATTTAAATTAATATAAAACTAAATTGAACTTTACATGTGGAAAGTTTACAGTATTAGGATCTTCTGGAGGAAATAAATCAACAGTAGCTATTAGTACTGTAAGATTGACTTGAGGTATATTTAAAGAGATTTCAAGAAACACCTCATTTTTCTTATAGAAAAAATGAATATTATCAAAAGTATACCATGTTTTTACCGTAAAAAGGGAAATCTTTTTGTTTTAATTCAGGTGCAATCATCAATTGTTCTAATGTTGTTATTTTATAGTTGATCTTTACAAGGGCAGACATAAATCCTAATGTACGCAATAATGAGGCACCTACATAAAGTGTTAAACATAGTACTAATGCAAAATCTGTCAAAGTAGAATATCCTTGTAGAACAAAAAACTCGGAAGTATAAGAGTGAAATATAGTAAAAGAATTTTTAATATTTACTAAGATAATTTAAATCACTCAAAACAAAAGAATAGATAATAAACTAAGATAAAAAAGTAATAGATAATGAAAAAGTACCGCTGATGAGGGGCGCCTGCGCAGCACATCCAAAGGATGCGCTTTATGCAAAATAATTTATTAAATTTTTTAGGCTGAGTTATAAAGAGAAACAAGTAATATATTAAATACTCATCGTCTTTATATAGAAAATTATTTTGCATTTAGCAACCATATTTCATATGGTTGCACGCAGGCGCCCCTTTAAGGTAACGTAACCAGAGATGTTTTCTTTAATGCAAATTACATATTTTTACGCTTATTTTTATATATTGTTTGAATTAGGATAATATAGAGCTTGGATAAATTATTAAAAAGGTTATTTTATGTACTTTTATCTTATATATAAAGAATCTAGCTTTATGTTTATATTGACATATTTTGATAGGATAATGTTAGATTGAAAAACATATAGTTTTATGATATACTCAAATATCAATGCAAAATATGAATGGTAATAGAATTTATATGTTTATGAGTGTTTAGAAAAATACAAATAAAAAAGAAAATTATATGAATAAGTCATATTGGATAAAGGAAAGTGCTTATGAGTAGCCAAAATAATGAGGGAATATTTAAATTAGTTTCATCTTATAAACCGACAGGAGATCAACCTGAGGCTATCGCTAAGTTAGTCGAAGGTATAAAAAAGGGAGATAGAGAGCAAACTTTGCTGGGAGTTACAGGATCCGGAAAAACATTTACTATGGCTAATATAATTGCCGAGGTACAAAAACCTACTTTAGTATTGGCTCATAATAAGACTTTAGCAGCTCAGTTGTGCTCAGAATTCAGGGAATTTTTTCCTGAAAATGCAGTCGAGTATTTTGTCAGTTATTATGATTATTATCAGCCTGAAGCTTATATACCTACAACTGACACATATATAGAAAAAGATTCAGCAATAAATGATGAAATAGAAAAATTGCGACATTCGGCTACAGCATCGCTTTCAGAAAGACGTGATGTTATAATAGTAGCATCGGTTTCATGTATATATTCTTTGGGTAATCCTATTGATTACCGTGAAATGGTTATATCTCTGCGTCCAGGTATGCAAAAAAACAGAGATGAACTTTTGCGTAAGCTTATAGATTTACAATATGAACGCAATGATATAAACTTTATACGAAATAAATTCCGTGTGCGCGGCGATGTAGTGGAAATATACCCAGCATATGCTAGTGATGAAGTTATACGAGTAGAATTTTTTGGTGATGAAATTGATAGAATAAGCCTTATTAACCCTTTAACAGGTGAATTAAAATCAGTTGTCAGCCATGTTGCGATTTATCCGGCATCTCATTATATTGTTCCAAAAGAAAAGATAGAAGTGGCTATTAAAGATATAGAACAAGAATTGGAAGAGAGAATATCCTTTTTTAATAGCCAAAATAAATTAATTGAAGCTCAACGAATATTACAAAGAACACGTTATGATATAGAAATGCTAAGGGAAATAGGATTTTGTAAAGGTATAGAAAACTATTCCAGAGTATTATCCGGTCGAAAACCTGGCAGTACGCCGTTTACATTATTAGATTATTTTCCAAAAGATTATCTTTTGTTTGTGGATGAATCTCATGTTATGCTTCCGCAGCTTAGAAGCATGTATGCAGGGGATAGAGCAAGAAAGACTACGCTTGTTGATTATGGATTTAGGCTCCCGTCTGCATTTGACAACAGACCGCTTAATTTTGACGAATTTTATGAAAGAATTAATCAGGCAGTCTATGTAAGTGCAACGCCAGGTGAATTTGAACGCACAAAATCTACACAAATAGTTGAACAAGTAATACGTCCTACAGGTTTGCTTGATCCGGATATTATCGTCAAACCGACAGAAGGCCAAATTGATGATATAATAGGGGAAATAAACGCTAGAACGGTTAAAGGTGAAAGAGTATTAATAACAACTTTGACTAAAAAGATGGCAGAAGACCTTACTGCATATTTGGAAAATCATGATATAAAAGTAAGATATATGCATCATGATATAGATACTATAGAACGTATGGAAATAATACGCGATCTGCGTTTAGGGGAATTCGACGTATTAGTAGGTATTAACCTCTTGCGCGAAGGTTTAGATTTGCCGGAAGTATCATTAGTCGTTATATTAGACGCTGATAAAGAAGGCTTTTTGCGTTCAGAAACTTCCCTTATACAAACTATTGGACGTGCGGCAAGAAATGCTCAGGGCCAGGTTATTATGTATGCCGACACCGTTACGCCATCTATGGAAAGAGCTATCAGCGAGACCTTACGACGCCGTGAGATTCAAATGAAATATAATGAGGAACATGGTATTATACCAAAGACTATAACTAAAAAGGTAGCGGATATATTAGAAATTTCTACTCATGAAGAAGACAATGCAAAAGGCCGAGGAAAAGGCAAAAAACTTACTAAAGCTGAACGTGAAAAACTTATTGAACAACTAACTAAAGAGATGAAAGCAGCTGCTAAGATATTAGAATTTGAACATGCTGCTTATTTAAGAGATAGGATAAAGAAATTACAAAATCAAAAATGATATAGTAAAATTAATGTATAATAATATAAAATAAATAACATATAAACATCTAAATATTTTTCTATACAAATAAAAAACTGATATATAAAACGTAATAGATACCGTTACGGTAGGGGCGCCTGCGCAGCGCATCTTTTAGATTCGCTAAATGCAAAATAATAAATAATAAAGCAGGCAGGATGAAGATATAAAATCGGTATTGTCTTAAAAAACAGGGTCTTATTTAAACAAATTATTTTGCAGAAAGCAGCCATATGAAATATGGCTGCACGCAGGCGCCCCACTTTTGAGACAACATAATCAGTAGCGCTATATATTATTGTTATAATAAAAAATGTATATTGTTATTATTGTTATGATTATTATTAATTACAAGAGCAATATATTCACGTGTATTTAAGGAGGCAAAATATTTGTCAAGAAAAAATATATTTATAAAAGGTGCAAGAGAACATAATTTAAAAAACATAGATTTGGAAATACCAAGAGACAAGCTTATAGTTTTTACCGGATTATCCGGTTCTGGTAAATCTTCACTTGCATTTGATACCATTTATGCAGAAGGTCAGCGCAGGTATGTTGAATCACTATCGTCATATGCAAGACAATTTTTAGGACAGATGGAAAAACCGGATGTCGATTATATTGAAGGATTATCTCCGGCAATATCTATAGATCAAAAGACTACTTCAAAAAATCCACGTTCAACAGTTGGTACTGTTACTGAAATTTATGATTATTTAAGGCTGTTATATGCACGTATTGGGATACCACATTGTCCGGTATGCGGACGGGAGATAAAACAGCAGACGGTAGACCAGATAGTTGATCAGGTTATGAAACTGGATGAAGGAACAAAAATACAAGTATTAGCACCTGTAGTACGCGGAAGAAAGGGACAGCATGTAAAAGAATTGGAAGCTGCACGTAAATCCGGTTATGTACGTGTACGTGTGGATGATATTATATATGATTTGTCTGAAAAAATTATAATAGATAAAAATAAAAAGCATAATATCGAAATTGTAGTGGACAGGCTTGTGATAAAAAATGATATAAGAGGCCGTGCTGCTGATTCAATAGAAACAGCTACCGCTTTATCAGGCGGTATAGTTTTTATTGACATAATTGATGGCGAACAATTAACATTTTCACAAAATTATGCATGTCCTGAACATGGAGTAAGTATTGATGAACTAACGCCTCGTATGTTTTCATTTAATAATCCATTTGGCGCATGTCCGACCTGTACTGGTATGGGTATTTTTATGAAGGTTGATCCAGATTTAATAATTCCTAATAAAAATTTATCAATAAGACAAGGAGCTATAAAGGCTAGTGGATGGTCATCTGCTGATAGTGGCACAATTTCACAAATGTATTTTGAAGGATTGGCACAGCATTATAATTTTTCACTTGATACGCCATATAAAGATCTGCCTAAAAAAATAAAAGATATTATATTATATGGTACAAATGGCGAGCGGATAAAGATGACACGTGTTCAGGAATACGGTACGGGTACTTATTTTGCTGCGTTTGAAGGTATTATAAACAATCTTGAAAGACGGTATAAGGAAACCACCAGCAACTGGATGAAAGAAGAAATTGAAGCATATATGAGTGTATTTCCATGTCATGACTGTAATGGGGACAGGCTTCGTCCGGAATCTTTAGCTGTAACAGTCGGCGGGATTAATATTGCTGATTTTGCAAAAATGTCTGTCTCAAAAGCATTAGAATTTATTGAAAAATTACAGCTTACTGAACGTGAAAGAATGATAGGAGGAAGAATATTAAAAGAAATAACCGAACGGTTAGGTTTTCTTAACAGCGTTGGTTTGGAATATTTAACTCTTTCTCGCAATTCAGGAACTCTTAGCGGCGGAGAAAGTCAGCGTATCAGGCTTGCAACTCAGATTGGTTCTTCGCTTATGGGTGTATTATATATTTTAGACGAACCGAGTATAGGACTTCATCAAAGAGATAATGATAAACTTTTAGCTACTTTAAAACATCTTCGCGATATTGGCAATACATTGATAGTTGTCGAGCATGATGAAGATACAATGTATGCAGCTGATTATATAGTTGATATAGGTCCAGGCGCGGGTATACATGGCGGTGAAGTTATATGCTGCGGAGATGTAAATGATATCAAAGCGTGTGATAAATCGATTACAGGGGCGTATTTGAGCGGAAAAAGAGAAATACCAGTACCAAAAGAGCGAAGAAAAGGCAATGGTAAATATTTAAAGGTTATTGGAGCTAGTGAAAATAATCTTAAAAATATTGATGTAAAATTTCCTCTTGGTAAACTTATATGCGTTACAGGGGTATCTGGTTCAGGTAAATCTTCGCTTGTTAATGAAATTATATATAAACGGCTTGCGGCGGACTTAAATAGAGCTAAATGCCGTGCAGGCGAGCATAAAGATATAGAAGGTATATCCGAGCTTGATAAGGTTATTGATATTGACCAATCTCCAATAGGACGTACTCCACGTTCTAATCCCGCGACTTATACAGGGGTATTTAATGATATCCGTGAATTGTATGCATCCACTCAGGAAGCTAAGATGAGAGGATTTTCTGCAGGAAGATTTTCTTTTAATGTTAAAGGCGGCAGATGTGAAGCATGCCAAGGCGATGGTATTATAAAAATTGAAATGCATTTTTTACCGGATATATTTGTACCTTGTGAAGTATGTAAAGGAAAAAGGTATAATAGAGAAACACTGGAGGTAAAATATAAAGGTAAATCTATACATGATGTTCTGGAAATGACTGTAGAAGAAGGATTGGAATTTTTCTCAAGTATACCAAAAATACAGCGTAAACTTCAAACATTATATGATGTAGGATTAGGTTATGTAAAAATTGGACAGCCGGCTACCACTTTATCAGGCGGTGAGGCTCAAAGAGTAAAATTAGCAACTGAATTAAGCAAACGTTCAACTGGTAAAACTATGTATATTTTAGATGAACCACCAACTGGTTTGCATATTGCTGATGTGCATAGATTAATTGATGTATTGCAAAAATTAGTTGATAATGGTAATACCATGATAGTAATTGAGCATAATCTTGACGTTATTAAAACAGCCGACCATATTATCGATTTAGGTCCGGAAGGCGGAGACAGAGGAGGTACTGTTATCGCTGAAGGTACTCCTGAAGAAGTTGCTTTAAATGATAAATCATATACTGGATATTATCTTAAAAAAATTCTTTTTAAAGATAATATCTAGAAATATTATTTACAATAATATATTAATATGGTATATTTTGATTGGAGGTGATAAAATTGGCAAAATATGAATGCACAATATGTGGCTTTGTTTATGATGAAGAACTTGGCTATCCTGAAGCAGGCATTGCACCAGGTACAAAATGGGAAGATGTTCCTGATGATTTTGAATGTCCATTATGTGGAGTAGGTAAAGATTCTTTTGAAAAAATGGATTAGTAAAAATAAAAAATGGATGGATTATTAATCCATCCATTTCTTATTTTTATATTAGTATTTTATATAAGAACTAACTTTTAGATTTTTCTTCATCCGCTAATGCTCTGTGAAGCCAAATTGAACCAATATCCATGGCATTATATAAGCCTTGCTTTTCACTTTTCTTTATAACACGTTCTCTTGGACGAAGGTTTGTATCTGTACTAAGTAGTTGAATTAAAACTCTATCTGAAGATTCAAAACCATCTACTATTTTTGTAGTAAGAATTTGTAACATAACAACATATTTATCATTCATATCGCCATAATACAAAGTATTACCGCAACGAACAAGAGGTTTACCTTTATATTTTAAAAATTGATCCTTTTCTATTTTATTTGCCATATGCAACATTCCTCCTGTTTTATTTATTTTATATCTTTATTTAGTATTTACAAGTATAGGTGAATATATATTATAACATACCAAAATTATCAAGTAAAGTAATAGTAATATAAATTTTAAAAGCAGAGTAAAAAATCGCTTCTGATTATTATAATCAGAAGCGATTTTAATTATAATACGAAATTAATTAGCATCCTTTACAGTCTGTGAACTCATTTGATAAATATAATTGCCATCAGACTGATTGATAAAATAAATCATATCGCCAACAGTACAAATTCTATAAGCTTGTGCATCAAATACTTTAGCCATGCCGGAACCATCTAATTTACAACGGTAAATACCATTACCAGTGCTTCCTGTGATAGAAGCTACTATATAGTCATCAACTAAACAGAAGGAATCAATAAGGCCTTCAAAAACTAAAGTTGCATTATCAGTAACGCCTGATTGGTCATAAACATAAATACCGTTTTTATCTTTACCATCGTTTTCGCCGAGGTTAGCATAGTATTTGCCATCTTTACCTTTAAATTCAGTTGGACCAAAGTAATCAAGAACCATCTGATTATTATCTACACGGTTCTTACCGTTTTTATCCATAGTAAAGAAGTTAGAATCCATACCTTCTTCTTTATTAGTAGTGAATTCTAATAAGCCTTCGCTGTTTATATCAACAGTTGAAACTTTATCATCACAAAGTTTTTGTGGAGTTCCGGAACCATCAATTTTTACTTTATATATAGCTTCATCATCATTACTTACATAATAGAAATATTCTTCATCAGCAGTAAAATATGTTGTAGAAATATTTGCAGAAGCTTTTTCAGTAGGAATATTATTAAGCATGGAGCTTCCATAATTTACGGTAGGATCACCAGGAACACTTACAGGAGTACCGCTCTGTTGTGGAGTAGTACCGCCTGATGTGCCGTCAGCAGTACTGCCATTTTGATCGGTTGAGCCGCTTGTGTTTCCGCTTCCACTAGCGTCCTGTATAGATATACCACCATTAGAAGCATTTAAATCATCTGAATTTCCATCGTTTTTACATGCCGCGAATGATGTTACCATCAAAGATGCAATACAAAGCATTGCAATTATTTTTTTAAACTTCATAAGATATTCCTCCAAATAACATAAGTAGAAAATTAAATATTGGTGCTACTTAAAAAATCTTTATTGATATAATACCATTTTAGAAAAATAATTACAAGAGTATAGATTAACGGTTCTTTTGCGAAATTGTAAACATATTGATAACAATTGCAATTATGATTGTTTTTTGTTCAAATTTTATCATTTTACCCTTTGACTTTTGTAAAAATAAGGTTACAATATATAGTTGGATTGAATTATAAAGGAGTTTTGTTAATGAGGAAGATTATCGATTTTCATAACCATATTTATCCTGATAAAATTGCTATAAAAGCTACAAACAGCATAAAACGGTTCTATGATATTGATATGGACTGTATTGGAGATTGTGCAAACCTATTAAAATTTGGCGATATTGCTGGTATAAATAAATTTGTTGTACAATCGGTTGCTACCACTCCGGAACAAGTAACAAAAATTAATGATTATATCGCTGAGGAATGCAAAGAATATCCAGATAGATTTATTGGATTTGGTACTATGCATCCTGATTTTGAAAATATTCCAGATGAAATTGATAGGATAATCTCTTTAGGATTAAAGGGAGTAAAACTTCATCCGGATTTTCAAAAATTTAATATAGACGATAAAAAAGCATTTGAAATATATGATGCATGTAATGGCCGGCTTCCTATTTTAATGCATACAGGCGATTTTAGATATGATTATTCTCATCCTAAACGACTGGTAAGTGTATTTGATAATTTTAAAGATTTAACTGTAATAGCCGCACATTTTGGCGGTTGGGGTATATGGGATGAAGCTGAAAGCTATATGAAAAGATTTAATTGTTATATGGATACCTCAAGTTCATTTGATTTTATGCCAAGAAGAAAAATCCGCAGACTTATTGATGAATTAGGTGCAGATAGATTTGTATATGGTACGGATTTTCCTATGTGGAATCCTAAATATGAACTTATTTACCTTGATTCAATTGATTTAAATGATGAAGATATGGATAAAATTTTATATAAAAATGCTGAAAATATTTTAGATATTAAGCTTTAAGATAAATTATAATATTTATTAAATTATAAAAAGGTTTACAGTTAATTTGGCTGTAAACCTTTTTATATAGAAAACTACTCGCAAGTAGATAGAAAAAAAGAAAGAGAAATAGAGAAGAAGTAAAGAAAAAACTACATTAGAAGTAATAAGAAAGCGGTCAGTCAGATGCATGAAAAAGCACAAGAAGGATATTCAAATGAGTTTTAAAGGAGACAAACAGCTTAGCAGATACAAGCAGGAATAGCAAATACCACATAGTATAGATTATAGTAACCTAAACAAACAAGAGCCATGGATAAATCAAA
>JABLTR010021419.1_pt1 | contig 14340 bp, 10 predicted proteins | sample 7160071 | NCBI WGS metagenome assembly JABLTR01 (sample SAMN14651230, study PRJNA627086) | human gut metagenome | isolation source: feces | host: Homo sapiens
CACCCTTGCCGATGATGAGGACAGTGACGGGCTGGAAGTTGCCCTTGGAGAAAATCCATCAGAAGACGGTGAAACAGCTCAGGTATATGATGATACAGGTGCAGCTGTATATGTAAGTGCCACACCGGATACATATTTTGTACAGGCAAAGCTTGAAAGAGAACAGTCCAGAGCAAGCCAGAAAGATATGCTTACGGAAATGATAAATAATTCAAATGTCGATGAAGCAAAAAAACAGGAATGTGCTGACAATCTTTTAGAGATACAGCAGAGGATAGAAAAGGAAACAGCTGCTGAAGCCATGATAGAGTCTAAGGGCTTCAGTGAGGCATATGTAAGGATAGACGATGACACAGTTGATGTTGTAGTAAATAAAAGTGAGCTTTCCGATACTGAACTTGCCCAGATCATGGATATTGTAACAAGAAAAACTGGAATGAGCGAGAGCCAGGTAAGGATAAGTCCCCTTAAAAGCAGCACATCGAGCAGTACATCGAAGTGATAATAAAAATATTTAATGGCGGCTCCTATTTATTTATGAGCCGCCATATCATTTCACTTAATATCAGCGTATAATTTGATTTCTTCTGACCATATGGTTATAAGTTTATCAAGGGAATATGCAGCGTTTGCCGGACTTGTGGACGGAAGCTTTATGGCAGAAACTCCGGTTTTAGGATAAATGAGTTTCATATAGAGCTTATGGGACACAGCACCATTACAAAAAACAGCCTTTATGTCAGCAGATGATAAAATGAGATTTATATCTGTTGGAACGGCATTCTTTATACTGCTGTCATCGGACCCCATTATATCGCAGCTGTCAATGGTATCCCACAGTGCTATTTTGTTCTTTAATGCGAATTCCTTCTTTTCCTCTATGGTCTCAGGCAGGGGACAGTTATAAATTGAGCTTATGACCTTCCAAAAGCGGTTTTGTGGATGTCCGTAGAAAAATTCCACTTCTCTGGACTTCACTGAAGGAAATGATCCAAGAATAAGTATCTCTGAGTTTTTATCATATAATGGTCCGAATGTGCGGGTCAAATGCATGTATTTTTCATCTTTTTTCACTGGTATCACTCTTTCAATTTTTTATTGATTTTTATATGGAAATATGATAATATAAATTTTGCTTGTTAGGTAAATTTCTGTATCTTATGGATAGAAATTTAATGATGATTTATTAAGGTAATATAAATCATTACTGTCAAAAAATCAATAGTTTGCCGAAATAGCTCAGTCGGTAGAGCAGCTGATTCGTAATCAGCAGGTCGCGTGTTCGAGTCACGTTTTCGGCTCTTATAAAAACGGCTAAAACCTTAGGTTTTAGCCGTTTTTATAATCGTTAATTCAGATCATCAACAATAATATTTTCATCAAAAATATATGGCTTATCTGGGTTGCTTAATAATGTGTCCTGTAAAGATTCTTTTAGTTTTTCACAACAGGGCTTAAAAGATAGGTATGTAATACCTCCGCTAACAATGCCGCCAACGACAGGTACCGCCTTTTTAAAAAATCCAGCAAATACCTGTTTGGTCATGTTGATTCCAAACCATCTGGACACACTTTTTACTACTGGATAGATAGCTCCTTTTGTTAAAGCTGCATTTAACAGCTTTTTTTCAATACCTCTTCCAAGTGCAGCTGCCATAGTTTTAATGGCTGTATTTGCTCCTTTGACACCATACATGACCCCTAAACATAATATTAAAATATTCATGGTTTCAGAATCAAATTTTTGTTCTTTTTCAGTTGTATCTATTTCAGGGAAACCATAGAGATACATAAGCTTTTGTGCTGCTCTGAGCATATACCCATAGTACTGTATCAAATCAGATGGAACAGTTGCAGCTATAGCTGCTCCACCAGGCGTACCGAGTACAGCTGATATGCCAGTTACACAAGTTCGCTCATATTTAATAACTTGGTCTGCTATTTTATCAATTTCTGTAACAGGAATATTAGCATAAGCAGGATTATGAGAGATTGCCTTATCAATAGTATCTTGAGGATATTTTTTAATGAGTTCTTTCTTTAAAAATTCAGCTCGGTTAACTTTTATACCTGGCATCTTTAATCCTAAAATTATGAGATCCTCAATGTCTATTTCACCATTTCCATTAGTATCAACAGCATTTATTACGGTATTACGTGATTTTTCCATGGTTGATTTTGTTTTATCCGCCGTTGAGGAAAGCATAGACATTGTGCTGTCAAGAGTACCTGAAAGATTTTCTTTTAGAGATTTACGAAAATTATTGTTTTTCATTTTGTGTCCCCCTTTTCATAATAATGTCTGTAAAATTCGCGTGATTAAGACAAATATATTTGGTAACGAAATTTATATTTTCATATTTACAAATGGTGGTGTAAATGATTTATATATAGGTTTTAATAAATTTTTAGACATTAATAACTAATTATAACATTATTTGTTAATAAATGATATAAATATAAATTTTAAAAAACGATAAAAACATATTCCCAATTAAAATATTGACAATTAAAAACTCTGCCAATATAATCCCATTTGGGATTATATATTTTATCAATTGATACCTACCATATTCAGTTTAAGGGGTGATATTAGTGGAAAAGGATATGATGGCTGCGCTGGCTGATATCAACCGTGCCATAATCAAATTTAGAGGAGTTTATTCTTTATGGTCAAAAAAACATGGCATAAGCTACAATGAGATGCTGGTCCTGTATACGATTCGTGATGATGGGTTTTGTACTCAAAAAAAGATCTGTGACAGCTACCTGTTACCAAGGCAGACGATAAATCACGTTATAACTGATATGAGAAAAAGAGGGCTGCTGGAACTGAGTCAGACTGACTGTAAGGGAAGGGAAAAAGCATTTATTCTTTCTGATAAGGGAAAGGATTACGCAGAGCCTTTTTTAAACTCATTAAATGATATGGAGAAACAGGCAGTTGATCTGGTCGGAACGGAAAATATAAGAAACATGGCTGATGCAGTCTTAAAATACAGCAGAGCACTCCAAAAGGCCGTTGAGGATAACGTTTGATATATTGACAATGACTTGATCTATAGAGGAGTAACATAAAAATGGAAAATATATCCGAGCAGTCCAAGTTTTTTGGACAGGAAAAAATATCTAAAATACTTTTTAAACTGGCTCCGCCTGTAATGCTGGCACAGCTTATACAGGCTCTTTATAATATCGTAGACAGCTTATTTGTCGGCAGATATTCGGAAAGCGGTTTAACGGCTCTTTCTATCATATATCCCATACAGCTGCTTATGATAGCCTTGGCAGTTGGAACGGGAGTTGGGGTAAATACGGCCATGGCGGCAAGATTCGGTGTCGGACAGAAGGAAAAGGCGGATGAGTTTGCTGGTATAGGGACGCCGCTTGCTGCGGTGTTATGGCTTATATTTGCGGTCGTTTGTTTTATTTTTATGCCATTTTATGCTGAGATATCAACGGAGTCAAAAGATGTTATCAATGATGTAGTAATATACGGAAGAATCGTTTGTGTGTTTAGTTTTGGCCTGTTTTTAGAGAGTATATGGACAAAGATACTTCAGGCTGAAGGCGATATGAAGACACCCATGAAGGCTCAGATACTTGGAGCAGTAACAAACATTATTCTGGACCCGCTGCTTATATTCGGCCTGTTTGGCCTGCCGGAAATGGGTATAGCCGGGGCTGCGGCTGCAACGGTCTCAGGACAGATAGCAGCAGCCTTAGTTGTAATGAAAAAAGGGTTCAGAAAATCTCCGGCATTGGGTATTTATAAAAAGAGGATATTTGAAATATTTAGGCTTGGCATACCTAATATATTGATGCAGTCAGCCTATACATTTTACATATTTGGACTGAATTTGATACTTTCCGGATTTTCAGACCAGGCCGTAACGGCTCTTGGATTGTACTATAAATGGCAGACGTTCTTTTTCATACCGTTGGGAGCCATGCAGACCTGTATCGTACCTGTAATAAGCTTTAATTACGCGGCAAGAAAGATACGGCGGTGTAAACAGACACTGACTGCTTCTGTGATTTTTGGAATGGCGCTTATGACTGTAGGTGTATTGTGCTTTGAGACCATACCGTCACAGATGCTAAGTGCATTTACATCAGATGAACAGGTGATCGAAATAGGAAGCTTTGGTTTTCATATAATCGGCATAAGTTTCATACCAATGGTAACATCCCTCATATTTCCTGTATTTTTTCAGGCGGTCGGTTCAGGACTTAAAAGTTCACTGTTGACGATCATTCGTACGGTCGTGCTGTTTGTGCCATTGGGATTTGTTTTTTCACGATTTGGGCTCAATTGGTTCTGGCTTACATTCCCTGTGACAGAAGTGCTGACGACCCTGTCTGGTTTTGGATTTTACAGGCAGTTTCTGCAGTATCCCTATGTCAAAGAAGCTCCTGTCATTGACTTATCCGATCCACGCCAGATCATAAAGCCGTCTAAACCTGGAGTAATACTTACCATAGCTAGAGAACATGGCTCATCTGGAAAAGAGATAGGAAAAATGGCTGCTGAACATCTTGATATACCATTCTATTATAAGGAAATGACAGCTCTTGCAGCCCAGGAAAGCGGCTTGGATAAGGAATTCATTTCAGGAATAAATAAAAATGCTCCCAAAATACTTTATAATCTTTATCTAAGCACGAGGGTGGTAAGACTTGCCGTAACAGCCCAGCATAAGATAATTGAAAAAATAGCCGAAAATGGTAGCTGTGTCATTGTTGGAAGGGCAGCGGATTATGTGCTTAAGGATCACAAAAATTTGGTCAGGATCTTTATCCAGGCTCCGGAAAATTACAGAATAGGAAGGGTAATGGAGGTATACGGAGATACCCGTGAAGAAGCTGAGGAAAATATCCATAGGTCCGATAAAGCCAGATCCGCTTACTATCATCATATTTCCGGTAAAAAATGGGGAGACACTAAAAACTATGATTTAGTGATAGACTCATCCTGTGGCTTAGAAAATTCCTGCGAAAAGATCTTAGAATATTTACATAAGAACGAGCTGATTTAAGATATTTGAAACTAATAAAAATATGATTTAAAGTAAAAAACTGCCCATTTGGGCAGTTTTTTATATGGCTGTTTATTAGGATCAAGACCAGAGACGTTTTATCAATGGTTCGATTATGTATTTAGTTATCTGCTTTGATACCAATCCGACAAGAAGGGCGGCAGCAACGGTTCCTTCTCTGACGCCTATAAGTTTTCCCTGACAGAGGAATCCTATGATGCAGGAAGCAGCTACAAGGGTACAGTCGAAGCATACTTTGATTATTGGAAACTGGAATGAAAAAGCTTTACATACAGCCAGGGTAAATCCTTCGCCGGCCAGAGGTATTACATTGGCGTTTACTTCGCAGCTTACTCCTATGGCGACCAGCAATACTCCAAGGAGACATAATACCCATTGTTCTATGTAATTACCAGGATTCACATTTTCCATGGTCATCAGCGTAAAATCTGTTAAGTATCCAAAAATAAGTGCTATGGGGAGCTGAAGGAGCTGAACAGGATTATATTTTTTCCTTAAAATTAGTATCTGGAGAACTATCAGGATACAATGCAGAAAAATAGTAGCGGTCCCAACGGTAAGGGGAACGAGTTCACTTACTGTATATGGAAGGCTTGAAATAGGGGACGTTCCCAATCCTGCCTTAATGGAAAAAGATACTCCATAAGCCATTATAAATAATCCAAATATCAGCATTATACAGCGTTTTAATAAGTTTTTGCTTTTAATAGTTGTCATATAGATATTCCTTCTTTCTCAGGAACGTGTGAGCATAGTTTATTTAGAAGCCTTCTCAGTTCAAGCTGCTCTTCATCGGTAAGTACTGAGCACACTTTGGCTTCTTCTCTTGTGAATACATTTTCCATCCTTTCAGCTGCTGCTCTGCCCTTGGGCGTAAGGACCACATATAATGAACGGCGGTTGCCCTGATGCTGCGAGCGGATTATCAAGCCAGCAGTTTCCATACGCATCAGAATGCTCCCAACAGTAGCCTGTTCTATTTCGCAGTAGTCGGCTATTGTTTTTTGATTGCTTTCTCCGTATTGTAAAAGGTACTCCAGAATTTTAGGCTGTCCTGAAGTCAGTCCAAGTTCTGCGGCACATCCACGGATACGGCGGTGCATACGGGTATGGGCCTTCATTAACAGATAATGTAATGACTCCAAGCATATCCCTCCTTTATAAAATAATAAGTATTCTTATAATATTAATGCTTATTATATTCCTGTACATGACTGGATGTCAATTTAATTTATGTCTTAAATTGAGAAATAAGAAAGAGAAACCTCAGATAACAGATAAATGTCTGTTTGCCAGGTTAAAAGAATATGGATTGCTGATTCAGCAGGATAAATAACAGTAGAAAAACATAATAAAATACCGAAAAAACAGCGGTCAAAACCTTGTGGCCCTGACCGCTGCTTGATGCCATTTTTCAGAAAGGAATTAAAATGGCATCGGTATTATTGTATAGGTAATTGTGGAGAAATTTTAATAACTGTTTTATATCTGTCAATCAGATAAGGGGGTGCTCCTAAGCTTGCGGTAATAACGGTCAACATAAATGATGAATATTATTCCGCCGACAATATAAAATACGGCTGTGAGCGCAAAACCGTTAGTAAGGCCGATGGGTTCCTGTAAAAATCCCATTAAAAGAGAGCCGATACCTATGCCTATATCATAGGAAAGCATATATGTAGCGTTTGCAACGCCTCGTTTTGGAGCAGGTGTCGTTCCAGTAACGAAGGACTGGAAAAGAGGCTGAAGTATGCCGTATCCAAGTCCGAAGAAGAAACCTGCAATGAGAAGGTGTACTCCTGTTGAAAGGAATAAGTAGCTTGCCATAGTTATGATAAGAACAATAAGGCTTATATATACAAGTACACGGTGTTTTCCAGCGTCTATCATTTTCTGTGTTGATATTTTGGATATGAGCATACCAACTACAAGGCATATATAAAAGTAAGGAAGAACGGTCATAAGATCTTTTTCCTGGGCTAATATTGATGAATATGCTATTACGGCTCCATAGGGTATTATAAGAAACATCATATTAAACATAAATGGAAGCGCAGGAGCATATATAGAATCCTTGATAGAAAACTTTTTGCGCTGAATCTTAGGATATTTGTTCCTGCAGCAGGAAACGCATATAAGAGCAATGATAGTTATGGCAAAAATAGTAAGGAAAGATGCTTTGCTGCTCAAATAATTCTGCACCTGGATTCCAACATATGGACCGACAGCCATACCAATGGATATGGTAAATGCAAAACGGCTGATTCCTTCGGTTATTTTGGTGGGAGGAAGCACGTCGCTGGCCAGGGTCATGGTTGCTGAACCGCAGACTGAATATACAGCACCCATATAAAGTCTGACGATTATAAGCAGGCCAAATAAGGGAAAGGCAATGAATGCCGGGAATGATAAACAGAATAATGCCAGAAATACAAGATATACATGATAACGGTTAAAATTATCGAGCAGGTATCCAGCTACTGGACGGAAAAGAATTGTTGCCACTGACATGGCTGTAAGTACGATACCGATTTTAGAACCGGTTATTCCTATTTCCTGACAGTATACGGGGATTATGGGAATAGATGCATAAAACGCAGCCAGTACAAGCAGATTGGTGATAAATAGAAGAACAAATTTTTTGTTCCAGATCTTATTTGGTTTTTCCATATAAATGCAGCTCCTTTTATTATAGCAAATAAATTGACAAAGTCAATAACTGGTTGCAACGTCCACCAAATTGTTTTATAATGATCACAAATAAAAGGAGGTCTAAAGTATGCCTAATATTGTTGAGAGCCCGTTCAAATCAATTTCTATTTTATATAGGAAGTCACATATATGGCTGAACAATGGATGTGCCCAGTATGATCTTACGGCCGCGCAGGCTGTAGTAATATTGATAGTCTGTGACTTTGAGGTATTGACACAGGATGAAATAACAAAAAGACTGGGTCTTGATAAAAGCGTCATAGCAAAAACAGTAACAAAACTTGAAGATTTAGGATTCCTTGTGCGTTCTACAAATGCCAGGGACAAAAGAACGTATGATATAAGTCCGACTGAAAAGGCGTGGAAAGCATATCCCTATGTAAAGGAACAGATAGATATATGTTTTCAGCGTATGACACAGAACATGACAGATGATGAAAGAAATGAATTCAGGCGTCTTTTGGCCATGGCGGCGGAGGCGACCATATCGCTGGAAGACTGATTATTAAGGCTGAAAGGATAAAATTAAATATGGATAAATATTCATTTTAGATCTTATATGATGGCCTTGATTATTTTATGTAATCAAAATATTGACAAATAAAGTTATGGCTGTTAAAATCTGCACCATGCTTTTTGTATATCAGGCAGCAGTTTATAAAACACATATGGGGCATATAGGCCTTTTGGCCTGCGGCGGATTTTAAGATGTATATATAACAGGTGGGTATTATAGCCGCTTATGAATGTTTACACCGTACTTGTCAGTAAAATCAAGTACAATTAATTTTTAAATGAAAGGAATTCCATATGAAAAAACTAATTGTATGTTTTGTTTTATTAACAGTTATGCTTACAGCCTGTGCACCGAAAAACAAAAAAGAAAGTTCAGAAAACGCTTACAAAAGGACGTCAAATTTTACAGACGAAATGAAGATACCCTATGAAACTGACCTTTCTGAAGAAGGAGCTGACAGTGCCGAAGGACAGGCTGACCACAAGGACAGTCCGTATTTTACAAGCCTGGATTATTACAACATGGAAAGCACTGATACGCTTACGATACTGCCTAAATTCAAGACACAGCAGCAGACCAGCCAGTGGTCATGCGGACCCAGCGCAATGGTTATGTTTCTGGAATACTATGGCCTTTTAGGCGACAATAATGAAAGAACACTGACTGAAATGCGCTCCAATGGACTGGAAGAAGAGGGCACCTCATTAAGTGATGTGGTAAATATACTTGAAACAGTTACAGGAAGGAAGACCGAGAGCTCCTATGATTACCCCGGTGATGAAATTTATGATTTTATGACCCTTGACCAGATCCAGGAATATTTAAAAAACGGACAGCCCATAATGATAGGCTGGAACGACTGGGGCGGACACTGGCAGATAATAATAGGATATGATACCATGGGTACGGATACATATTCTGACGATGTAATAATAGTTGCTGATCCATACGATACAACAGACCATAATCAGGATGGATATGGCGTTTATCCTGCTGAAAGGTTTTATTACGACTGGACGATGTATGACTCCTTAGGAGATTATGGAGTTGAAGAAAGATATATGCTGTTCTGTGTTTTAAAGTAATTTTATAACTGCCTATTTACAAAAAAGCATACAGCAGACATAATGACAACAGCACATTAGAAAATCAAGGCTCTTTTACAGATAAAGAATGTAAAAGAGCCTTTTCAGTTTAATATGTATGTAAGTATTGTTTTACTGAGATGGTTTGTCCAATATATTTGCAAAACACGTTAAAAATATGATACTATTGTTTATAAGTAGTGGAGGAAGGGACAGATGATAAAAAGATTATTTAAAAGATCGCTGGCTGTATTGATTTCACTGTGTTTATACGGGGAAGCATTTCCAATAGAGGCGTTTGCCGCAGCATCAGCCGGTGAAAGGGCATCTATTCAGATAGTACATACCAATGATATCCATGGATATTATAATTCAACGGAGAATGGAACCCTTGGATTTGCCTATTTAAAGGGCATAATCGACAGCGAGGGTGCTGACCTGGTGCTTGACGCTGGAGATACATTCCATGGCCAGGCTTTTGCCACAGTGGAACAGGGCCAGAGCATAGCTGAGCTTATGAGATCAGCTGGCTATGATGCGGTCACAGTTGGCAACCACGACTGGAGCTATGGAGCGGAGAGGCTTAAGGAACTTGAGAAAATAGGCGGATTTAAAATACTTGCATCAAATGTCGTAAATGGAGACGGTACAAGTTTCTTTGATAATGATTACATAGTAAAAGAAGTAACAGCAGATGACGGCACAAGTTTAAAGGTCGGCGTGACAGGCGTTATAGACGATGTCTTTTATTCCTCAACAGCATCAGAAAATGTAAGCGGATTGAAGTTTGAGGAGGAAGCAGCAGCTGCCTCAGAAACGGCGTCATATTTAAAGGATGTCCTTGGCTGTGATATAGTAATAGCCCTTACCCACCAGAGCGACTGTGAGGCCTTTATTAAAAATACCAAAGATATAGATGCGGTAATTGCTGGACATGAACATATCATTATTGATGAGACATATCCGGACAGCGAAGGAAAAAATGTATATGTGGCTGAGGCTGGATGTTATTTCAATGATGTTGGAGTAATGGAGATAACCGTTGACCCTGAGACCAAAGAACTCGTTTCAGCTGAAGAAACGGTTTATGACATTGAAAACATTGGAAATATAACGGAAAATGCAGATATAAAGTCACAGATAACATCCATAGAGGAAAGACAGCAGGGTATATTATCTGAGGCTGCAGGTCATACGGATAAGGCATACCCATACAGCTGGGAAGAAATACGAGTATCCCAGCAGGATATAGGCAGGCTCGTAACGGAAAGCTACCTGGATAAAACAGGAGCTGACATAGCCTTTGAAAATGCCGGGGGCATAAGGGCAGGGCTCGAAGGCGGAGATGTAACTTATAAAGACATAATAAGTATCTCTCCCTATGGAAATGTACTTGTTACTAAAAAACTCACTGGAAAAGAAATTTTAGATATACTCAGCCAGTCACTGGCCATTGGAAAAGCGTGCAGTGATGTTTACGAAACGCAGAAAGAGGCTGCTGCAAAGGGAGAAGACCCTTACCAGTATTCTTGGCCGGATAACAGTGGGTCATATCTTCAGTACAGCGGCATAGAGATCAAAACCGATGATAATGGGCAGATAATTTCAGCTGAGGCAGGAGGCACTGCCTTAGATGAAAATAAGATATACACCGTTGCCACAAATAATTATGTAGCTGAGAGCAGTGACTATGGTGCTTTGGCAGCTGCTCCCCTTGACAAGGAATACGGAACATGTGAAGAGGCTGTTCTGGCTTATATAGAAAAGACATCCGGTGAAGTATCAGAAACACCAGAGGCAGCCGGCACAAATAATGGAGAAGATACGTCAGGAGAGACTGAAACAGACAGTACTGGAATTGAAACTGCTGACGGTGCGCTTACCAGAGGCGGGGCAGTACAGATGCTCATAACTGCGGCTGATGATTATAACCCGGGAGTGGGAAAAGAAGACATAATAAAAGGATATGAGAATGGAGAACTTGATGAAGAAAAGACTGTAACAGGAGCTGAGGCCCTTGTTATGCTCAGACGTGCCTTTGGTGAGCTCCCTATGCCATCGGTGAATAGAGGCTGGCAGAGCCTTGATATTAATGAAGCTGAGGGTGTGCCGGAATGGGCTGTGGCTGAGCTTGAGAATATTTTTGAAATTGGTCTTATTACTGAAGATGAGATAGGTCTTTTAAATAAAAATATTTCAAAGGACCAGATGGAGTTATTCATACAGCGTGTATTTTCACTTTTTGGAACAAATAAAAATGATGATTTTTATACTACAGTAAATAAGGAATATATTGATAACTATGTTTTTGAAAATGGAAATGAGTTAGGTGGAAAAATCTATGACATCGCTTATGATGTTGAAGAACAGCTGTCACAAATAATAAATGATGTGATATCTGAGGAGCATCCAGAGGGTACTGAAGAAGATAAAATATCTGACTTTTATGATTCAGTAATGGATATTGAAGGCAGAAATAAGGCAGGATATGGACCTATAAAGGAATATCTTGATATGGTAGACAGTGCTGAAAATATAGGGGATCTTATAAAGGTGCAGAATAAAGTCCTTCAGGATACAGGAACAGATATTTTTATGTGTTTTGATCTTATCCAAGATCCATATGATTCAACTAAAAGACTGCTTAGTTTTGAAGTAATGCAGCCTGAAATGGATAGCAGCTTTTATTCATACAGCGGTGAGGAAGCAAAGCAGTTTTACCTTGATTTCATAGATGGCCGTATGGCGCTTATAGATGATGATGGCAGTATAAATTCTGAGGATATATATGAGTTTGATAAAAAGCTTTCGGAAAAACTTTTATCCCTCGAGGATGCGGCTAGTGTTGAAAATACATATAATAAATTTACATTTGATGAGATAGCTCAGCTGTTTCCCGGTGTTGATATGGAATCGGTATTAGAGGCGAGCGGCCTTGAAAAGGAAGACACGATCATCGTTGAAGAAGCCGAATTAATGAAAGAATTTGCCAGCTTGTTTAATGACAGTAATTTGGAATTGCTTAAGAAAAGAGCTAAATTAGCAATCGTAGGCAGCTTTACGGATGTACTAAGCACCGATTTTATCGATCTTTATGATGAATTTCAGCTGAATGTTTATGGTTATGATGCAAGACAGAGCAATGAGTCAATAGCTATCCAAAGAATAAAAGATAATTTCAGCGAATATATTGGAAAAGAATATGTAAGAAGGTATTTTTCAAAGGAAGATAAAGAAGCAGTCACTGAAATGGCCGAAAAGATCATAGAGGTTTTCAAGGAAAGGATAAATAAACTTGACTGGATGAGTGATGAGACAAAGGCCGAGGCAGTAAAAAAACTCGATACCATGAAGATAAAAGTTGGATATCCTGATGAATGGGATGAAGAAGATAAAACATCATCAAATAATGATTTAGATATTAGATCCCCTGAAGAAGGAGGCACATATTTTTCAAATCAGATCGCCGTAAATAGGGCTGTAAGGGAAGCTAGAGTGGCTTTACAGGGTAAACCCGTTGACAAAACAGGCTGGGCTATAAGTATATTTGAAGTAAATGCCCTCTATGATTCAGGAAATAATGATATCTCTTTTCCTGCAGCCTTTTTGCAGAAGCCTGCATATGACCCTGAACAGTCATATGAATATAATCTTGGAAGCATTGGATATGCCATAGCCCATGAGGTTACCCATGCATTTGATAATGATGGAGCTTTGTATGATGAAAATGGAAATATATCCAACTGGTGGACGGATGAAGATTATGCGGCTTTTGAAAAATTGTGTGATAAAGCTGTCAAAGCCTATGATGGATATGAATATGTCCCGGGCATAACAACAAATGGTAAAATGACACTTAGTGAAAATGTTGCGGACATTGGAGCTGTCGCCTGTCTAATTGATATGTTATCTGAAATGGAAGACCCTGATTATGATGAGTTATTCAGCAGCGTTGTCCAGACAATGACATTTGTAACCAGCAGAAATAACGCATTGTATTATTCAAAAAATGATTATCATGCCATGGGCAGAGCCAGGATGAATCCGCTGCTTTCAAACTTTGATGAATTCTATGAGACCTATGGAATAGATGAAACGGATGGAATGTATGTGGCACCGGAGGACAGGGTTGTGATTTGGTAACATATATTATGTTTTTGCAGATGATTTAATAATAAAAACGGTCAAATATATATTTGACCGTTTTTATTTATACTTACTGAGCAACAAGGAATACAGAATTGTTTAAAAAATTAATTTGATACATAAATTAAGCATTACGAATTCAGATCCCTTATTTTTTTATATAGAGTTGGCCTGCTCATTCCTAATTTTTCAGCAGCCTCTGTTTTATTTCCATTACATTCATCTAGTACTTTTTTTATTAGTATCAGTTCTTTATCTTTTAATAGTTTACTATCATCATTTTCACCATAAAATTTATTTTTGGAATGAGGAGTCTTTAATAGTAATTCGCCCATGGCTTCTTTTATTATTTTTACATTCACATCCTTATTCGGAGAAATAACAACCAGCCTTTCAACAATATTTGATAGCTCTCTAATATTACCAGGCCAGTCATAGGAATATAAAATATTCATTGCATCACGACTGATTTTAATCATTGGGCGTTTCATTTTTGTGCATTCTTTAAAAAGAAGATGGTTTGTCAGTATTTCTATATCCTCTTTTCTTTCCTTAAGAGATGGAATATCTATGGCAAGAACATTAAGCCTGTAGAAAAAATCTTCGCGGAATTGACCGTTTTTTACCATTTCCTGAAGATTTTTATTTGTAGCAGCAATAATTCTTACATTTATCGGGATGATCTTGTCGTCTCCCAGTCTCATTATTTTTCTTTCTTCTAGGACTCTTAGAAGCCTTGCTTGTATAGACATATCAACTTCACCGATCTCGTCAAGGAAAATGGTCCCATTATGAGCGAGCTCAAAAAGACCTAGTTTAC
>JABLTR010023514.1_pt1 | contig 14336 bp, 15 predicted proteins | sample 7160071 | NCBI WGS metagenome assembly JABLTR01 (sample SAMN14651230, study PRJNA627086) | human gut metagenome | isolation source: feces | host: Homo sapiens
CCCGTTTCGGCGGCCGCACCCGCCGCGGCATCCGTTGCCGACGAATTCGACCAAGGGGCCGCGACCAGCCCAGCCATGCCCGCACGCGGGGATACCTCCCCCGACGCGCACGAATAGACAGTACCGGACCGAACGACAGGAGTGAACGACATGGGAATGCTTGACCGCTTCGCTGACATCATCAAGGCAAACATCAACGATCTGCTCGATAAGGCAGAAGATCCAAGCAAGATGATCGACCAGTACCTGCGCGATCTTACCGAGAACCTGGCAGAGGTCAAGCGCGAAACTGCGGGCGTCATGGCCGAGGAGGCGCGCACAAAGCGTCTGGTCGACGAGAACGCTTCCGACATCGCGAAATACGATGGCCTGGCGCGCAAAGCGCTGTCTGCCGGCAATGAGGACGATGCTCGCACGTTCTTGTCCAAGAAGCAGGAGCTGGAGGCGAAAGCGGCCAGCCTCAAGACCACGTTCGACGCCGCGCACGAGAACGCCGCGAAAATGCGCCAGATGCACGACAAGCTGGTGGGCGACATCGAACTGCTGAACGGTCGCCGCGAAGCCATCAAGGCGAAAGTCGCCGTCGCTCAGACGCAGGATAAAGTCAACGAGTTCTCGGCCGGCGCCAACAAGGCTGCCGGCGCCGTGAGCGCCTTCGACCGCATGGAGGCGAAAGCCGACCAGATGCTCGACCGAGCGAACGCCATGCACGAGCTCAGCCAGCAGCCGGTCGACGAGGCCGCTGCGCTCGAAGCGAAGTACGCCGCCGCCGGTACTGACGCCGCCGTAGATGACGAGCTGGCTAAACTGAAGAAGGAAATGGGCCTTTAGCTCGGCAGCTTTGGTCGGTCGCGGTCAGAGCGAGAATGCTCCGGCGTTCGCGGTGCCGCGTTCTTTGTTCAGCAACGAAATAGCAACTTAATCATAGAACGCTCGTGTTTTCCATGCCGGCGTTAGATAGGTGCCCCTATAATGAGGTCACCACAAACGTCCAGGATTCCAATTAGGAGGCAGACATGGGCAACAAACTCGGATCTTTCCTCATCGGCGGTTTGGTTGGCGCCGCCGTCGCGCTGCTGTACGCTCCCCGCTCGGGCAACGAGACGCGGGCCATGGTTACCGAAAAGATGAGCGACGCATGGGGCGAGGCGCAGGAGCTGGGTTCCCAGGCGTCCGCTAACGTGCAGCAGGCCTACCAGGAGGCCACGAGCAAGGGCCAGGAAGTCATGCACGATGTGGCTTCCAAGGGCCAGCAGGTGGCTCAGGAGGCCCAGGCCAAGGGCCAGGAGCTGTACGGACAGGCCGCTTCGCGCGTCCAGGAGGCTGCCGACACCATCAAGCCGGCGTTCTCGCAGAAAAACGACGAGCTGCGCGACAAGATCGAGGCCGCGCGACAGCGCATCGCCTCGCAAGTTGCGCAGAACGCCGAAGCTGCCCATGATTCCGTGAGCGACACCATTCCGGTTGCGGCTGACGCGGTGCAGCATGCTGCCGACAAGGCGAAGGACAAGGCCGACGACGTCGCCGACGCGGTGGCGGGTGACGACAAGCCCCAAGCCTAGAGCGAGCAAGCAGGCGACGAATCGAAGCGGCAACGCGGGCGGCATGTTCTCAGCCGCGCCGCGTGCCGCTTCTCGAGTATGCGACGGCAGTGCAGCGTTGGGGGGTTGCCGCGGCAAAGCCGTCGGACAACGCGCCGCGTAGCCGTGGAGAAGAAGGATATGGCTAGCAAACTCATTACCACGCAGGAGCTCACGGGGGTGCGCGTCCTCGGCGGCAAAAATGGCAGGAAGCGCATCGGCAAAGTGCGCCGCTTCGTCTTCCATCCTCAGGAAAAGCGCTGCATCGGCTTCATCGTGAAGCGCCCCGACCTTCTGTGGATGTTCCGTCGCAAGGACCAGTTCGTTTCCATCAATGGCTACGACATCGTGGACGGGCGCATTATCGTACGTCCCGTGCCCGAGGCGACCGGTCGAGCGGCATGCAAGGAACTTGGCGTTGATTGGGATCGCTGCGTGCTGTGGGTGGGCCTGCCTGTGATGACCGAAGACGGCGAGGCGTTCGGCATCGTGGGCAATGTCACGTTCAACCGCGCCACGGGTGCGGTCGACACTATTGAAACCGACGGGGGCATGACCGCTAACGCGCTTTTGGGCAAGCGTATCATCTCATCCGATATGATACGGGGTTTCCGGCGCGGAATGGGGGCAGCCCTCGCGCAGACGGGCGACGAGGCCCAGCAGGACGACGAGCCCGTGCTCGGCGCCATCCTCGTGGACAATGAGGTGAAGCAGCTCGCGGCTGAAGGCGGCGTGGCGGAAAAGGCAGGCGCGGCCACGGCGGTTGTCGTCGACAAGGCCAAGACCACGGTCGACAAGGCGAAGCCCGTCGTAAGCGAGGCCGCCAAGAAGACCGGCGAAGCAGTGAACAAGGGGGCCTACGCGACCGGTCGACAGATCGCGAAGTCCAAGACCATGTTCTCGGACTTCAAGGAGGAGTACGACAAGGCTCGTGGTCCTAAGCCCTCCAAAGACGAGCAGGCGATCGAGAAGGCGGAGGATGCGGCGACGCCAGATGCGCCCAAGCCGGCCGCCAAGAAGAAACCGGCCGAAAAACCTGCTCGAAAGAAGAATATGTTCTCGGCGTTCAAAGACGAATTCGATAAGGCTCGCAAAGATGACTGATACGTTCCACGCGGGAAAGAAGAAGCAGGCTGCCGACGAGCAAGCCATCGACGAAAAAACCGCCGGCGAGAAAGCTGCCGGCGAGTGCGATGGGATGCCGCTCGGGCGCCACGAGGCCCAGCGCAAAGAAGCTTCGCGCGAATGCGATCAGGAACCGCGCGAGAAAACCCCGCGCGATAATCGCGACGGGGTCCTGCATGAAGGGGATGGAGAGCACGTAGTCGTTCGCGGTCGCAAGATCGAGAAGGCCGATATCTTCAAATTCGTTGGCCTCATCGCCTTTTTCGGATTGATGGTTCTTATCTGTGTGCTCTTGTGGCCGTATTTCCACGATCTGTTTGAGCCTGGCGGCATTGACCGCATCATCGACGACGTGCGCGGTGCGGGTCCGGTCGGCTTCCTCATCTTGTTGGGGTTGCAGTTCCTGCAGATCGTCGTAGCGTTCATCCCGGGCGAGGTGGTGCAGGTGGCGGCCGGCATGCTGTACGGCCCGTGGCTCGGCGCGCTCATCATCTTTATCGGCTGCGTTTTCTCGAGTGCGTTCATTTTCGCGCTTGTGCACAAGCTGGGTGCGCCGTTTGTTCAGAGCATGGTGCCAACGCAGCATCTGGAGAAGTTCCGGCGCTTCGAGCAATCGGGTAAGCTCAACGTCATCGTGTTCGTCCTGTTCCTCATTCCCGGTCTGCCGAAGGATGTGTTCACCTACCTCGTGCCGCTCACGGATATGCGGATGCGGACGTTTCTGGTGCTGTCGAATATCGGACGCATTCCGGGCATCGTTGTTTCGACGTATGCCGCCGACGGTTTGGTGGAAGGCCGCATCATCGAGAGCGTTGCCATCTTCGCCGTAGCGGCCGTCATTGCGCTTTTGGGGGTCATATTCCGCGAGCGTATCATGGGATTGCTCGGCAAATCGCACAACAAGGACAAATAAGACTGCGTTTGGCCGGTCGGTAGGATCGACTCGTATCTCGCGGATGACGGGGAGTCGACGGAAGGCGACGGGCAGAGGTTCGCGGCATGCGCGCCTCGTGCGGGCGGGGCGCGTGAGCATGCGTGTTGCCGGTGCGTCGGGCTTCTTAAGAATCCATCGACACGTTAACGGTATTGTGACGAATCCGCCCCGGTGGTCGGCGTGCACGTACTATGACGGTACAAACGCCATAGATGCAGTAGAGAGAGGCGCGTATGGACACCAACAAACCTTTGAACGCAACGGACGAAGTTGCTGCAGCCGAAGCTGAATTGAAGGCGGCGCAGGAGCGGTTGGATGCTGCGAAAGCCAAGCTTGCTGCCGTAGAAGCCTCGGTTTCCGAAGCCGATGCACCCGAGAACGCGCTCGTCGATGCCGAGGCTGGCAATGCAGGCGCACGCGGGCTTTCCGAAGCCGAAGATACATGCGATGCCGAGCCTTCCGTTGCGGCTGAGGCCGCAGAGGCTTTCGAAGTCGTCGAGATCGTGGAAGTGGTTGAGGCGGTCGAAGGGGCAGGCGCCTGCGACGGGGCCGAGGCGCATGAAGCCTCTGATGCAGATGCTTCCGACGGAAACGTTCCCGATGCAGATACCTCGGGGATAGGCGTCGCCGACGCCGCTCCCGACAGGGCCGACAAACCCGCTTCGGAATCTGGCGCGAACCGTGCGCCCGACTGGATTCCCTATTCGACGCCCCAGACTCCGACTTCTTCGCCGGTGTACGGAGATGCCCAGCAACCGGGTTACGATCCTGCAACCCGCTCCATGCCCCAGCAGCCTCCAGCAACGCCTTTCGGTGCGGCTTCCGGCTCGCCGTACCAGCCTCCAGTTGGGTATGTGGCACCCGGATATGGGCAACCGCCCCATGTGGGGCCGAATGCCGTGCCGCCCCAGCAGGCTCCGTACGGTTACCAGCAGCCCTACCGTCAAGAGCAGTACGCGCCGCCGGTCGTGGGAACGAAAGACCATGTAGCGGCTGGTTTGCTGGCCATCTTCTTGGGGTGGTTGGGCATCCACAAGTTTTATCTGGGCTATAACACGGCAGGGTTCATCATGCTCGCGGTTTCCATCGTGGGAGGCATCTTCACGGTGACGCTTGCCACGTGGGTCATCTGGGTCATCGCCATTATTGAGGGCATTCTGTATCTCACGAAGTCTCAGACGGAATTCGAGCACATGTACGTGCTGAACAAGAAGGAATGGTTCTAGCTTTCGTTCACCGCTTTTTCGGTGAATAGACGCAGGCGGTGAAGGTTTTTTAGTTAGAATTGCGCTATCGATAAGGCGCTGACATACCGTGCAGTATTCCTTAAGGAGGACACCATGCCCAGCATCACCCGCGATCAGGTGAGAGTTCCGGCCGACGTCATGCCGGAGTCCCGTGACGAGTACATTGAGAATTATCTGAAGGCCACCCGCGGGACCGGCCGCCTCATGCTGTTCGCGTGCGATCAGAAGATCGAGCACCTGAACAAGGATTTTTACGGCGAGGGCATCGACATCGCCGACGCGAAGCCTGAGCACTTGTTTGAGATAGGCCGCCAGGGCGTGTGCGGCGTGCTTGCCGGTCAGCGCGGTCTCATCGCGCAGTACGCGGCGGATTATCCCGAGATCAACTACCTTGTGAAAATGAACTCCAAGACCAACATCGTGCCCGGCAGCCAGGACGATCCCTACTCGCCGCAGCTTTACGATCTTGACGCCGTACTTGCTATGCGCGAGGCTGGCGTGAATGTGGTAGGTATCGGCTATACCATCTACTTGGGCAGCGAGTACGAGTCCACCATGATGGCCGAGGCCGGCGAGCTCATCGCGCAAGCGCATGCGAACGGTCTACTCGTGGTGCTGTGGATCTATCCGCGCGGTAAGGCCGTCAAGGCCGAGAAGGATCCGGCGCTCATTGCAGGTGCTGCGGGCGTAGCCCTGTGCCTCGGCGCAGACTTCGTGAAGGTTAATCCGCCGAAGCCTGAGGACGGCACTGCGCCGGCCGAGGCCCTTAAAGTGGCCACGATGGCTTCCGGTCGCACGGGACTCGTATGCGCGGGCGGCTCGACGGTGGATGCCGAGACGTTCCTCACCCAGCTCTACGACCAGATCCACGTGGGCGGCGCCGTGGGCAACGCTACCGGCCGCAATATCCACCAGCGTTCGCTCGACGAGGCGGTGCGTCTGACTAAGGCTATCAGCGCCATCACGCTGGCCGACTATTCCGTTGCCGATGCTCTGGCCGTGTTCAACGGCGAGAAGGATTTCTCGCTGTAGAGCAGTGGCAGCAACGTGCACGTACCGCAAGCGCCCTTGCCCTTTTCCGGCAGGGGCGCTTGCTTGTTCCTGGGCACCCATGTGGTGAAGCGCGACCCGCAGCTATCATGCCGATTCCCGAATACGGCCATCGGCTGGCCGAGGCACCGCGCTCCTGACACCAATGTTTCACGTGAAACATTCGTTCGCTATCTGGGGACTCTGGCCGATACCTGACCGACCAAACCGATGCCGAACCGACCGTATCGACCGGATCGACCGGACCCGATACGGCCGTTCCGTATGCCGCTGCTTCTATCCATGCGTGCAGGAGCGCGTTTTTTGTTGCAGGAGCCCAATCAGCGGTTGATCAACATGCCAAGGAGTAGGAGGATTCCACGGTTTCCGGTTGACGTCATTGCCTTAGATGAACGCTATTGTTTCAGGCGGTAGCCATCAGACGATCGATCAGGTCACGGAATGCTTGTTGCCTGCCGCATCAGCTATCGTCGCGCATACAATCTCCTTTTCAGCGGTGAAAGGAGCAGCGATGCGCGAGATATCGGGTTTGGCGAAGTTCGGCTACTTCTGCGTGGGCCTGTTCGGTGGACTATTCGGCGTGCTGGCCGCGTGGTTTATGGGCAAAGACGGCTGGGGGTGGAGCGAAGGCGGCAAGCTGTTCGCTTGGTTCGGCTGTCTCTTCTGGGTTATCGTGTGGGCGATCGTGATCGTCACCGGCGGAATCGCGACGTTTCTAGCCGTTCTGCTGTAGAGCTGCCTAGGCCTTCCTCCTTGGCCTGAAGCCTGCGCTTGGACGCACGGTGCCGAACCGGTCGCCGAAAACCAGTGGTATTCTGCAATCGTATTTTGCATGACGTCATACCATGGCACCGCAAACATAGGATTTCGCATTTCGAATCGGTTTTGATTCGTTGTTCGAACCGGTTTCGAGCTGCTTTTCGCAAACGCCGGTTCGACGATAGAGGAACGACCGGGAAGCGCGAGCCCGCCGATGCGGAAGAGGCGGTTTTGCGTCTCTCGATCTTGCGAGGGGGCATCGTTAATGTATACGTTTTTGATCGGCCTTGCCGTACTGCTGGTGGGCGGCTGCCTGTACGGGAGGTTCTGCGAGCGGGTGTTCCAGCCCGACCGCCGTACGACGCCGGCATATGCCCAGGCTGACGGCGTGAACTACGTTCCGATGAAGCGCTGGAAGAACGCACTTATCGAGCTGCTGAACATTGCGGGGACCGGTCCCGTACTCGGCCCCATCCAGGGCATCCTGTTCGGACCTATTGCGTTCGTGCTCATCCCGATAGGATGCGTGCTGGGCGGCGAGGTGCACGATTACTTCAGCGGCATGCTCAGCCTGCGCCACAAAGGGGCTCAGATGCCTGGTCTTATGCAGCGCTTTATGGGCAAAGGCGTATACCAGGTCTACAATATCTTCGTGTGCCTGCTCATGTTCCTGGTGGGCGTCGTGTTCATCTATACGCCGGGCGACATGCTGGCCGGCTCGGTGCTCGGGCTTTCGACCTCGTTCGTGAATGCCGAGACGGGCGCCTCGCTCGGATTCGAGGCCATGGCTCCGGTGCTCATTATCTACGCGATCATTCTTGCGTATTACCTGGTGGCGACCTTATTCCCCATCGACAAGATCATCGGGCGAATCTATCCGGTGTTCGGAGCCGTCCTGCTGCTGTCGGCGGTGGGCATCTTTGCCGGGTTGTTTTTGGGCGGAGGCATCTTCCAGCTTAACGAGGTGTGGGGCGTTTGGCCTATCTGGGCAAGTATGGAGAACCTCGTCCCTATGTTCTTTATCACGGTGGCATGCGGTATCGTGTCAGGCTTCCACAGCACGCAGGCGTGCATCATTGCGCGCTCGGTGAATAGCGAATTTGAGGGCCGCTCAACCTTCTACATGATGATGATCTTGGAAGGGTTTATCGCCATGATCTGGGCGGCTGCAGCTATGGTCGTGTACAACGCAGGCGTCGCCGAAGCGGGCGTGACCGGTGCGGTGGCGGTAGTGGGTATCATTGCCAAGGATTTCCTGGGCGAAGTGGGCGGCATCATTGCCATTGTAGGGGTTATCGTCCTGGCCATCACGTCGGGCGACACGGCATTGCGGTCGCTTCGTCTCATGCTGGCCGACTACTTCCACATCGACCAAGTGGCCCGAGTGAAGCGGGTGGGCCTCGCACTCGCCATCTTTGCGCCGGTGGCGGCGGTGCTCGTGTATTCGAAGTTCGATCCGAACGGGTTCAATGTGCTGTGGCGTTACTTCAGCTTCGCGAACGAGACCTGCGCCGTGTTCGCTTTTGCGCTGATCAGCGTGTATCTGTTTGGAAAGCGCAAGCCGGGCATCATGACGCTTGTGCCGGGCTGCTTCTACATGTTTGTGGTGTCCAGTTACCTGCTGAATGCGAAGATCGGTTTCGGCCTGGACTGGTCGCTGGCCTATGCGCTGGCAGGCGCGTTGACGGCGGTGTACTGCGTGCTGGTGGTGCGCGCCGGGCTCGTGCGTCGTCGTCGTATCGAAAGCGGTGCGCTTAATCCGGTCGAGTACGAGACGCCCAACGATGTGCTCGAGGCCGGTGCGGCAGAACGTGGCACCGAAGGAGCGGGCGATGACCGCGAAGACGTGCCCGACTTCGTTCTGTAACTCCGTTTTGGCCGACCCTGGAGTTCGTCTTTACCAACTCCAGGGTCACTTTAGTGTTCTGAACAGTGGTTATGATGTTATGTAGGGTACATGTTTTGGCCTATAGCCCTCAAGCGCCGTCTCTGCCTGTAAAACAAAACCCCCGCCACGATCGTGACGGGGGTTCATCATGTAAAGTGGTGCGCCGTGAGGGATTCGAACCCCCGACGTACTGATTCGTAGCGCCATCAAGTACGCCATCCACAAGCAAAAACCGATTTAAGTATGATACATGCAATCAAACCCAGATGCAACGATGATGCAGGAAAACGGCCATATTTCACAAGTTTTCGAAAAAACGGGTGATACCATGCCTCCGCCGCGCCGAGAAGGTTGCCGAGCCAATTTGCGAGCCAATTCCATCGGCGTCGACCAAGACACGAAAAATCAATCATCGAGGCTTTTCTAGGAGGAGAGCATGGGCTACGAAGTGAGCGGCGTGTCCGTCTGCGGATCGCGATACCGGGCAGATTTCAGGTGGAGAAACGAAGACGGGAGTTTGTCTCCTCGGATAAGGCGCATGCTCTCGGGCACCGACCGCGAAAGCGCCGTCGAGGAAGCCGAATGGATGGCCTTGCACGACCTGTCGCCCATAAGCGACTCCTCGATCTCCTTGGGCGAGGCGATCGAGGAGTACATCGCCTCGAAGGAAGGGGAGGTGTCCCCTCTGACGGCCAAGGGCTACCGTGGTTCTTTGGGCAAGATCGCCCGCGCCTCGCGGAGAATCGTCGCCATGCCTTTGCGGGAACTCGAACCTTCGCATATATTCGCAATTACGAATATATGCGTTTGCGAAAAGGCGTATCGCCCAACACGGTGCGCAAGGAGCATTCCCTTATGACTGCCGCCCTCGACACGGCGGTGGCTTCGGGCGGAATCAGGAGCAACCCGGCGAGGGAGGTCAGCCCCCCCTTTTTTTTGAAAAGCGCTTGCGCGAGAGGGCGGTGCCATAAGACGCCGGGCGCGCGCTTTCGCTGGTGTCCTCCTTGCAGGGCAGGATCGGGCTGTCTGCATCCCTCGCGGTCGACGCCCGTGCGATGGCATGCCGGGTTGCCGCCTTAGAATGGGGCGATCTCGACTGCGGGTTCGCAGCGGGACGCATTGTGTGGCGCATATCGCCCGAGCATGGGGAGGTTGTCGCCTATGCGAAACCGCGAACATTCGAAACATCTCTTGTGGCGCGCAAGAAGTTGGATCTGGCCTATGCGGTATCCCGTCGCGAGGGGCGCGCCTGCTCTGGCGACCGGTTGTTCGACATCTTCCCTGAGGCGATGGCTCGAGAGTTCAATGCCGTCGCCAAGGTCGTCGGGCTGAGCGCGTTCTTCTCGACGCTTCTTCAGCTGAGTGGTGACTGGGGTGCATTACGTCAGGGATTCCCTCGTGCAGTGAGGGAAGACGAGTTGGCGCGCGAGCTACCACCCCGTGTTCGATGACTAGACTTTTATCTGTCTTATCTGTCGTGCTATCAGGAGTTCGAGAATTCGCGCCCTTCCTCAGGAGCGGGGATTCTCGGCGTCTTCTTCGGGAACCCATGATGCGCCGAACTCGGCGTCTTTGAACAGGGCCGCCAACCCCGTAATCTGTTTGAGGCGCAGGATCTCGTCCTTGTCCATGCCGAGGTGCTTCGATATCCATGCGTCCGAGCGGCCGAGCTCGTGAAGGTCGGCGACGATTCTGCTCATGAGGTCGACGTTGTGGGATCCCCGTGCGCGGTTGTGCCTGATCGTCGATGCCATGCGGCAGTCGAGCGGCTTGTCGATCACGGATACCGGCAGCATGCCGTTCTCCCTTTCGTGGATGTCGGGGTGCTCGAGCATGACGCGGTAGCGGTGAAATCCGTCCACGATCACGTATTCGTCGCCCGTTTCGTCGAAGTAGCACACGATGGGCATGGTGTAGCCGTCTTCTCTGATGCTGTCGTAAAGCAGATCGAGTTCGGGTGGAGCCACCGAGTTCGGGTTGTACGAATTCGGCTTCACCTTTTCGATCGGTACGGCGATTAAGTTGTATACAGGGCTTCTAGGCTCCATTCTCTCCTCGCTTTCCGATTACCGCCCGGTATTCGCGCTTGAGAGCATCGACGCGCCTTTGCTGCTCGCGCGTCAGCCCGAATCCCATGAAGCGGCAGTTGTGGTCGTTCTTCAGGATGCAGTAGCACATTCTCTTCCAGCTGGGGATGTCTTTGGTGCTCTTCACGTCGTCGGTGTGGTCGGGGAGATCGCCCTCGAACACGATGCGGGAGTTCTTGCGAAGGGTATAGCTGGAAACGCCGTTGCGCCTTATGCGGTAGCCGTGCTCCAAGAGCTCGGATATAACCTCTTCGCTCAGGCCTCCGCCCGTTTCGTACCAGAACTCGATCGAAGTTTTGAACTTGCGCACGTAGCTTTCGCGCAGATGGCGGGGGAGCGTTTCGAGAAGGAAGAACGTGAACGATTTCCACGTGTGCCCTTTGGGGAGTTCCAGGTTTCGATATCCCATGGCCTTGGTGCGGCAGTAGATTGCGCCGAAGTTTGCACCCTGCACGCGTCCGACGAGCTTGGCCCATATTTCGGGATCGATCACGCGGTAGAGGTTGAGGCTGTCCTTCGCCGAATCTCCGAAGGGGGAGGCGACCCGCATCTGATCGGGCGAGAGGCCCGCCATGTGGTACAGGTCGTAGAGCCGGTTGTAGTCGTACCCGAAGAGCGCGTTTGCGTGCCAGACGTCGGACACCGACCAGTCGTAAAGGGGGCTTGCGGCCCAAACGTCCTTGAATTGCGAAGTGATCCAGCATTTCCCTTCGTAGCCGTGGCGCTTGTTGAGTATTCCGCTGTAGCGGTGCAGCGATTCGTCGGTGCGGATCCCGAGCAGGCAGACCGTTTTTCCGCCGCCGTGCGCCATCCGGTACCATCTTCCGAACTGCTTGGCGAGGTCTTCTTGGTGCATCCTGTAGCAATAGGTTTCGATGGGGTTCTTTTCGAGGCTGACGACGTAAGGGCGTTCGGGCATGGGACGAACCCATGCGTCCTCCTTCTCGTCGTCCCACGGGTACCAGAACATCTCGTAGCTGCTGAGGGCGGTTCTCGTGGCCATGGGCAGGCACACCCAGTAGGGTTCCGTTTCTCCTTCGATTCTGTCGAAGGTGCGCTCGACGTACTCGGTCGTGGCCGAGTACTGCGCTTCGAAATCCTGATGGAACACGCCGACGATCTTGTTGGGGAAGTGCTTGTTTCTGAAGTCGAGCACCAGGTTGAGCAGAAGGCCGCTGTCCTTGCCTCCAGAGAATGACACGAATACGTTGTCGAACTCTTCGAACACGAACCGAAGACGGTCCTGCAGCGCTTCGAAAACGTTTTGTTCGGTGTATCTTCTGATCATATGGTCGATGCCGTTGGATGCCGTTTTGCGGCTTGCGCGGCGCATTCGCGAAAGCTCCATTAGACGTTTAGCATAAAATAGTTTTGATTGCCATAAAAACTGACCTATCGGCATCGTTAATCTACGGTTTCATCGATTTAGGGCCTTAGGCCTTGTCGGCAGATGATCCTGGCATGCGGGACGACGATATGGCTGGCATCGCCTCGCGGGGCGAGCGCGCGCTTTCGAACAAGCGATTCCTCGCACGCACGAAGACATCTCATCGCGACTGGATAGGTAAAAACGCCGTCGAGGTCACTCGGCGGCTGCTCTGCTTTCTGCGCGATCTTTGATAGTGATTGCGCATATGCAAAACTGCTATATTGCGGGTTTTCGCATCTTCGCATCTTCGCAGAAAACCGAGGCGTGGCCGTGGTGCCACGCCGCCCTCGGGAGCTAGGCGCTTATTCCGGCTCGCCGCAACCAGGCTTCGAGCCATCTTCCTCCATTCTCTTCTTGGCGAGGCGCGCCACCTGCATGACGACCTTCTGCTCCTGGTCGCCGAGCGACGCGAACACCTCCATCAGCTCCTGCGCCCGCAGCGAGCTCGCCTTGGCGCGCGAAGGGTTGTCGACCGTCTCCCAAGGCTCGGTGAAGGCGTCGTCTACGGCGACCCCGTAGAAGGCGAGCAACCGGAACATGTCGACCGGGCTTGGGGACGTTGCCCCGCTTTCGTAGCGGTATATGGCCTGGTGCGTCTTCCGATGACCTCGGCCGCCCCCTTTGCAGTGATTCCCGCCTTGGAGCGGTAGTAGCGCATGTAACGTCCGAGCTCTTTCGGGGTAAGGCGTCTATAGGGGTTTTCCTTCTCTAAGGATTCCGCACAGGGCGAACCATGTCGCGCCTGCGGGCGGTTCCCGACGCGCCGGCGTGGCGGCCTCGCGCCTTCTTCCTTCCATTTGATAAATAAAAACCGACGAAGTGGAGCGGGAGCGCCGGTCGGAGTGTGGTAAACGCGCAGCGTTTTCCACACGGAGACGTTTGAAGGCGCGGAACGGTCGTGCGGTTGTGGGAAACCCGGAGCGCAGCACAGGGTTTTCCATGGCCGCCAGGCAGCCTCCGGGATAGACGAAGCTGGTTCGGCGGATGGCCGAGAGGGAATCGAAGAGGGTTTCCCCTCGGCTCCGATAGCCTATCTGAACAGCTCGTCGTGCGTTCCGGTTCTCTGCATGACCGCCAGATCGCCCTTCACGCTCCAGACGAGAAGCCAGTCTCCGGCGTTGCACACGTGGCATTCGTTGCTGCCCGACCACTTGCCGGACAGCGTGTGCATGTTGTGGCGCCTTTTCAGCTCCGATATGGACTCGGGGGTGTTCTCGAGAATGAGGGATACGACCTCTTCGAGCGGCTTGATGCTGCGGTGGGACTTGATGATTCTTTTGGTATCGCGCTTGAACGCCGGGGTGTAATCAGGCTTCAGCATCGTCGTTCCTTATCGCGGCGAACATCGCTTCGGCGCTGTCGAAGCCCTTGCGCTCGCCCGCCTCGTAGGCCGCGAAAATCTCTTCCGTCTCCCTGATCGCCTCCAGGCTCTCCTCGTTGGGCTCCTCGCTGCGCAGCGTGAGCGGGATGCTCTCGGTGCGGACCATCTGCTTCCAGAAGGCCCTCGTGACGCTGGCGAGGTCGAAGCCGTAATACTCGGCGACGCGCGCCGCATCGCCCTTGAGCGCATCGTCGACCCGTATGGGATACGTCACGGATGCCATAGCATTCTCCTTTCGGTAATGATGTATATATAGCGTATATACATTGTATCACAACCGATTGATTGTATTCAACCATTCGCAACAGCGCATCTTCGCAATTGCGAAACTGCGAAACCGCCATGGGCAAGGATTCGACCGTCGAGGCTGGGGCGTTCGAGAAGCGGCGCGCTGTGGAATTCTTGACGAATCTGCTCTTCCCAAGAAGGCTGGAAGGCGGCATTTCATTGGAGACGGCCCGATCTCGCCAAGGGTGCCTTGACCCCGCCCCAAGGTCATGGTTTTCCATGGGGATGAAACCCAAGTGGAAAGGAGAATATGGTGAGAAGGCCGGGCGTGTCTGCGCGCTACATCGTTTCGGGGGGAGCGTCCCTCATGGGGAACTCCGTCGCCGGGGTCGTCATGCCCCTCGTCCTCCTTTCGAGAACGGGCGACGTGCTCGCTGCCGGATGTCTCGCCCTGATCTGCGCCGTCCCCCAGGTGCTGGCCGGCATCGTGGGAGGGGCGCTCCTCGACCGCCTGAACCGCAGGGACGTGGCGGTGGCGTCGGATCTCGTGTCGGCCGCCTGCGTCGCCGCCCTGCCCGTGGTCGATGCCGTCGCAGGGCTCTCCTTCGGCTGGTTCGTTCTGTTCGGC
>JABLTR010044747.1_pt1 | contig 14322 bp, 10 predicted proteins | sample 7160071 | NCBI WGS metagenome assembly JABLTR01 (sample SAMN14651230, study PRJNA627086) | human gut metagenome | isolation source: feces | host: Homo sapiens
ACGTCCGTCTGCGGGCTGCTCACGCCGCAGATGTTTCCCGCGTTCGCGGTGCTGTGCGCCGTCATGGCCATGGCGTGTGCCTGGTTCAACGGCCCGCTCATCACGCTGGTGCAGAAGAACGTGCCGCCCGAGAAAACGGGGCGCGCGCTGGGCTTCACCACGGCGGCCAGCGGCTTGGCGTCGCCGGTGGGCGTCGCGCTGGGCGGCGTTCTGGCAGAGGCAATCGGCATCGCGCCCTTCTTCGTGGTGGACGGCCTGGTGTGCATTGTGCTGGGCGCGGTGATATACATGCCGAAGAGCGTGCGCGCGCTCGATTGCGACAAGGCAGCCACCGTGCGCGACGGCGCCGACGAAACCGCCGCGGGCTGACGCCGACCGCGTGCGAAGGGAAGGAGGCATCGTGGACAACGAACGACCCTCCGCCATGAACCTGCTGGTCGAGGTCCATGCGGGGTTGGAGCGGCAGGGGCCCGGCAGCACCGAGACGACGCTCAAGGCGCTGGGCTTTATCGACGGCATCGAGCGCATATCGAAGGTTGCGGACCTGGGATGCGGGACCGGCCCCCAGACGATGGTCCTGGCGAGCCGGCTGGCCGCGACCGTCGTCGGGCTGGATATGTTCCCCGCGTTCATCGACGTGCTGACCGCGAGCGCCCGGGCGCGCGGCGTCGCGGACCACGTGAAAGGGGTCGTCGGCCTGATGGACGACCTGCCGTTCGACCGGGAGTCGCTCGACCTCATCTGGTCGGAGGGCGCCATAGACAGCATCGGCTTCAAGAGGGGGCTTGCGCATTGGCACGGCTTCCTCAAGCGCGGCGGCTACGTTGCGGCCACCTGCCCCTCGTGGCTCACGGACGAGCGGCCCGCCGTCATCGAGTGCTTCTGGCTGGACGCCGGCAGCAGGCTGGACCCCGTCGAGCGCAACATCGAGGCCATGCAGCAATGCGGCTACGCGTTCGTCGCCTCATTCGCGCTGTCGGAGGCTTGCTGGACAGACAACTACTTCGCCCCGCGAGAGGCCGCCCTCGAGGGGCTGCTGAAGAAGTATCCCGGCGACGGGGCGGTGGAGGCCTTCGTCGCGGAAAACCGGCGCGAGGTGGACCTGTACGCGCGCTACCGGCGGCACTACGGGTACGTCTTCTATATTGGCAGGAAGATCTGACAACGGCTTCGCGGAAGGCGGCAGTGCTCGATGCCGCCTTCCGCCTACACGCGCAGCTCCACCATCTGGTCGCAACCACCCTGGACATGATCAGTCTACGGCACGTTCAACACGGGTGCGTTCGCAGCGAGCAGCTGGTCCGCACGCTCGCGCGGCAGCGACCCTTCCTCGACAAGCCGCTCTATCAACGCGCCATACGAGTCGCCCGGCGTCTCGCCCCTGCGGTCAAGCGCCGCAGGGTCGGCCCCCGCCGCGAGCAACACACATATCGCCTGCTCTTGCTCGGCGCAGGCCGCTTCCACGCTATCGGGTTCCCAAAATCGTATGTCGCTTCCCTCGCATACCAAATGGAGCGCCGTAGAGCCGTCCGCATCGAGCAAGCTGGAAACGTTCGGATCAGCCCCTGCATCGAGCGGCAGCGCCAACATACGGGACGAGCTGGAACCCTCGCCGGCCGCGCGGATAAGTCGACGGAGGAAAACGCGTGTTCGAGCTCATCCATTAAGGGTGCAAGCGCATCGCCTAAGATGATCAGCGGGGGCAGGTAGAGCGAGAACGCCTCTTTCCCCAGCTCCGTTCGAACGTCTGCCAGTTGGGCAACGTTGAGGTTGAACGTGTCAACCCGCGCGCACAGATCGATCGCCAACTCACGCAGCGCCGAACCCTTATCGTTGAGCACGAGCCCGTTCTTCGAACGCTCGAAGAACGTCATGCCGCATTCCTTCTCGAGAGCGGTTATCGCCTGACTCAGTCCCTGCGGCGAAATGAACAGATTGCTCGCTGACCTCGTAAGTGATTGCGTTTGGGCCACATCGATGAAATAGCGCAGCTGCTCGATTCTCATACTCGAATCGCCTCCCCTGCGATCGTGCAAGTTTGATGATTCTACCACGCGAGGCCGATTGAGCCCCTATGACCTTCGGCTGCTCCCGTAGGCAGCGTTCTTGCGGTTGCCGAAGGCGCTGCCCTTGCGGGCGCCCTTCTTCAGATCTTTCAGCACGTCCTCCTCGCTTGAACCCTCCACACTCGCGCGCAGCTTCACCACTTGGTCGCGCAGGCGGGCCGCCTCCTCGTAGTCCATGCTCTGGGACGCCGAGGCCATCTCGTCCTCCATGGAGGCTATGATGCGCAGCACCTCCTCGCGCGAGAGCGCGGCCAGCTCGGCGTTCACCTGCTCGGCCGTGGTGTTGCCCACCTCGTCGGTCACGTAGTCCATGATGTCGTTGATGGCCTTGCGGATGGTCTGCGGCTCTATGCCGTGGTCCTCGTTGTACTGCATCTGTATGGAGCGACGGCGCTTCGTCTCGTCGATGGCCAGGGCCATGGAGTCGGTGATCTTGTCCGCATACATGATGACCTGGCCCGACACGTTGCGGGCAGCGCGGCCGATGGTCTGGATGAGCGAGCGGTGGTTGCGCAGGAACCCCTCCTTGTCGGCATCGAGGATGGCTACGAGCGAGACCTCGGGCAAGTCCAGGCCCTCGCGCAGCAGGTTGATGCCTACGAGCACGTCGAACTTGCCCTGGCGTAGCTCGCGCAGGATCTCCACACGTTCGAGCGTGGCGATGTCCGAGTGCATGTAACGCGCCTTCACGCCTTGGTCCAGCAAGTGGTCGGTCAGGTCCTCCGCCATCTTCTTCGTGAGCGTCGTAATGAGCACGCGCTCGTCGCGGGCGGCGCGGTCCTTCGACTCGTCGATGATGTCGTCGATCTGGGAGGCGCTCCCGCGCACGATGATCTCGGGGTCCAGCAGGCCGGTCGGGCGGATGATCTGCTCCACCTGCTGCTGCGACACCTTCTGCTCGTAGTCGCCCGGCGTGGCCGACACGTACACGAACTGCGGAATGCGCTCCTCGAACTCGTCGAAGCGCAGCGGGCGGTTGTCCAGGCAGCTGGGCAGGCGGAACCCGTGCTCGGCCAGCGTGATCTTGCGCGAACGGTCGCCCTCGTGCATGCCGCGAATCTGCGGCACCGTCACATGGCTCTCGTCGATGATGCAGAGGAAGTCCTTCGGGAAGTAGTCGATCAGCGTGTAGGGCGGCTCACCCGGCGAGCGCCCGTCGATGTGGCGCGAGTAGTTCTCGATGCCGGAGCAGAAGCCCATCGTCTCCATCATCTCCAGATCGTAGTTCGTGCGCATCTCCAAACGCTGCGCTTCGAGCAGCTTGCCCTCCTCCTTGAACTGCTGCAGGCGCTCGCGCAGCTCGTCGCGGATGGTGCCGAGCGCGCGGTCCATCTTCGGGCGCGTGGCCACGTAGTGCGACGCGGGCCAGATGGGCAGCGCCTCAAACTCGTTCACCACCTCGCCCGTGACGTTGTCCACTTCCGCGATGCGCTCTATCTCGTCGCCCCAGAACTCGATGCGCAACGGGTTGTCCGCATAGGGCGGGAACACGTCCAGGTTGTCGCCGCGCACGCGGAACGTGCCGCGCTTCAGCTCGTAGTCGTTGCGGTCGTACTGGATGTCGATGAGCTCGTGGATGACGTCGTCGCGGTCCATTTCCTTCTGTTTGTCCACGAACACCGCCATGCCGGCGTAGTCCATGGGGCTTCCGATGCCGTAGATGCATGACACCGAGGCCACCACGATGCAGTCGCGCCGCGAGAGCAGAGCCGACGTGGCCGCATGGCGCAGCTTCTCCACCTCCTCGTTGATGGAAGCGTCCTTCTCTATGAACGTGTCGGACGAGGGCACGTAGGCCTCGGGCTGGTAGTAGTCGTAGTACGACACGAAGTACACCACGGAGTTGTTCGGGAAGAACTCCTTCAGCTCGCTGGCCAGCTGGGCCGCGAGCGTCTTGTTCGGCGCCATGACCAGCGTGGGCTTCTGCACGGCCTCGATGGTCTTGGCCATGGTGAACGTCTTGCCCGAGCCGGTCACGCCTAGGAGCGTCTGGTAGCGCAGGCCCTCCTCGACCCCGCGGGCCAGCTTCTCGATGGCCTGCGGCTGGTCGCCCGACGGCTCGAAGGGCGACACCACCTTGAGAGGCGTCGTTGCCAGCCGCACCTCCGGCAGCTTGCCCTCCATTTCAAGACCATCGATGTTAGAGAGATGCGCCATGCTGCTCCTTCCCGCATAGGTAAGGGAACCAGTGTAGCACAGCCGACCTGACATGAACATATGTTCGTGATAAAACCGTAAGGAGCGGGAAGCTTCCGCGACAAGCCTGCACCGGTCCCATCGCTGATCCAACGTGAGTTGTCGCTCGCCCGACGTGCGCTCCATCTTAAATCGATATCGATTCTCCACCCTGTTCGAGGCGTACCGGCATGCCGTGGTATACTCGATCGCCGTCGGCGGCGGACAGACGAAAAGGAACCGGCATGAGCACAATCAAGAAGCACCTCCCCGGCGTGGTCGTATGCCTGGCCATAGCCCTGCCGTGCTGGTTCGCCGGGCAAGCGCTTCCCCTCATCGGCGGGCCCGTGTTCGCCATCGTGGCCGGCATGGCTCTGGCCGTGTTCTGGAAGCAGCCTACGCGCGGATCCGTGCAGCACGGCATCGCATTCACCGGAAAGAAGGTGCTGCAGGCCGCCGTCGTGTTGCTAGGCTTCGGTCTGAACCTTGCTCAGATTGCCCAGGTGGGCATGATGTCGCTTCCCATCATCGGCGCCACGGTCGCCACGGCGCTCATCGTTGCGTTCGCGCTCCATTCAGTGCTGCACATGCCGTCGGAAACGTCGACGCTCATCGGCGTGGGATCGTCCATCTGCGGAGGCTCAGCCATCGCGGCCACCGCGCCGGTCATCAAGGCCGACGACAAAGACGTCGCTCAGGCCATTTCTGTCATCTTCCTGTTCAACGTGCTGGCAGCGCTCATCTTCCCCTCACTCGGAGGTGCGCTCGGTATGTCGAACGAAGGCTTCGGCCTGTTCGCCGGCACCGCGGTAAACGACACTTCTTCGGTCACAGCCGCTGCCGCCGCGTGGGACGGCATGCATCCGGGATCGAATGCGCTCAATCAGGCCACCATTGTGAAGCTCACGCGCACGCTCGCCATCATCCCCATCACGCTCGTACTCGGTATCTGGGTGGCACGACGCGAGCGTCGCGATCCAGCCGCACTCGAGGCGCAGCAGCACAATGTGGTCATGCCCTCGGGCAAACTTGGCGGGTTTAGTTTGCGCCGTGCGCTGCCAGCATTCATCGTGCTGTTCCTACTCGCATCCGTCTTCACGACGCTCGCTGCAGCTGCCGGCGTCGACATGATGCTGTTCGAGCCGCTCAAGACGCTGTCGAAATTCTTCATAGTCATGGCCATGGCGGCCATCGGTCTGAACACCGATATTGTGCATCTGGTGAAAACCGGCGGCAAGCCCATCTTTATGGGGCTTTGCTGCTGGATCGCCATAGCCGCCGTCAGCCTGGGGATGCAGCACGTCCTCGGGCTGTGGTAGCCGGAACATCGAATATCGCCCGAGAAAACGAAGCCCGATTGCCGGGCTTCGTTCGCTTTACAGATCCTTCGAGTACTCGCTCCACCAGGCTAGCACCTTGTTACGCATCTCCTCGGGGGTGCCGTCGTTGTTGAATACCACGTCGGCTGCCTCAATGCGCTCGGCATCGGTGATCTGGCGGGCAATACGGCGACGCACGTCGTCCTCGTCCCAGCCGCTCTTGACCGCGCGCTCAATGCGCATGTCGAGCGGAGCAAGCACCGCGATAACCACGTCAGCATCGTAGGCGATCGATGTCTGGCGGTTCTTGAACACGGAGTATTCGACAACCACGGCCTTGTGGCCCTCGTTCTCCAGATCCTTCAGACGGTCGGTGAACGACTCCTCAATACGGGGCATGGTGAGGCGATTGAGCTTGCGTGTATCTGCCGGGCTGACGAAGGCCTTGCGAGCAAGAGCGCCGCGATCGATCTCACCGTCGGAACCGATGATATCCTCCCCGAACGCTTCCACCAAGTCGCTTTTAACCGTATCCCACAGAAGGATATCGTGGCCGACCTTGTCGAGGTCGATGAACGGCAGGCCCTGGTCTACCAGCGTCTTGCGCGCCGTCGACTTGCCCGCGCCCATACCGCCGATGATGAACAGCTTCCTCATGCTTGCTCTACCTCCTCGATCATGCCGCCTCCGAGCACCGTGTCACCCTCGTAGAGGACCGCATACTGCCCCGGCGCCGTTGTTGGCTGCGGGCTTCTCAGCGCGATGCGCGCGCCGCACGAACCTTCCGGTTTAATGATACACGGAACCGCTCGGCTGCGGTACCGCAGTTTCACGAACACTGCGCGCGGCTCAGGAGGACGACTAACGGCTTGCCACTGCAGCCCGCGCACGCGTACTGCGCCGATCTGCGCATCTTCGGCAAAACCGACCACAAGCTCTCCCGTTTCGACATGCTTGCCCACCACATAGTACGGCTCCTCCGCCGCCACGCCGATGCCTTTGCGTTGCCCGACCGTATAATTCGCAAGTCCCCCGTGTCGGCCAAGCTCCCGCCCCGTACGATCCACGATAGCGCCCGGCGCATCCACGACGCCTCGCTCGCGGAGAAAATCCCGATAGTCGCCCTCAACGAAGCACACATCCTGGCTCTCGGGCTTCTCGGCCACTGGTAGATCCAGATCAGCCGCCGTCAAGCGCACGTCCACCTTCGTCGTGCCGCCGAGCGGCAACACGAGGCGCGCAAGCTGATCCTGCGAGAGCAGAGCGAGCATGTAGCTTTGGTCCTTGCGTATGTCGAGCGCCGTCTTCACAGCGAAGCGGCCACTCGCCCGCATGCGCACAATGCGCGCGTAATGCCCCGTAGCCACGCGATCGCATCCGCACGCATCGCCCGCTTCCAGGAGAGCGGGCACCTTGCACAGCGCGTTGCAGCCCACGCAAGGACTCGGCGTGAGGCCTTCAACGTAGGCCGAGACGAACGGGCAGATCACGACGCGCTCAAACATCTCGACGCAATCGCGCTCTATATGCTCGATGCCCAGGTGCGCGCAGACCGCTGCCGCATCAGCCGCTGCCTGCGCGTTCGCCGCGTCGTCTCGGAACCGGCACGTGACGCCGATCACCTCGTATCCGGCACGAAGCAGCAGCGCAGCCGAAACCGCACTGTCGACGCCCCCGCTCATGCCGAGCGCGATACGCCCGACGCTGCGCCTTTGAGACACCCGATTCCTCCTCCTGGAGAAAACGGGGCCGACGCTTACGCATCGGCCCCGCCAATCGAACAATCTAAACTAAGCAGATGCGTGCTATTCCGCTGCGGCCTCCTCGGCAGGAGCTTCCTTCTTCTCGGCCTTCTTCTTGGCCGGACGCTCCTCAGCCTGGATGGTCTCGTCGACCTCGATCTCGTAGCCCAGCTCAGCCGCGGCGGCCTTCATGGACAGGGAGATGCGACGACGATCCGGGTTGATCTCCATGACCTTCACCTTCACCTCGTCGCCGGCCTTGACGACCTGGGCCGGGGTGTCGATGTGGCGCATGGCCATCTCGGAAATGTGCACGAGGCCCTCGATGGACTGGCCGAGCTCGATGAACGCGCCGAACGGCACAATCTTCGTCACCTTGCCGTCGACGATGGTGCCCACCGGGTAGCTCTCGACGAGCTTGATCCACGGATCCTCCGTCGTCTGCTTGAGGCCGAGCGAGATGCGCTCGCGCTGCAAGTCGACGTCCAAGACCTCGACCTCCACCTCGTCGCCCACCTTGACGACCTCGGAGGGATGATTGACATGGTTCCACGACAGCTCGGAGATATGCACCAGGCCGTCGATGCCGCCGAGGTCGACGAACGCGCCGAAGTCGACGATCGAGGAAACGGTTCCCTTGAGGCGCATGCCCTTGGAAAGCTTCGCGAGGATCTCGGCGCGCTCGTTCTTGCGGCCTTCCTCGAGCAGCACGCGACGGGACAGCACGACGTTGTTGCGGTTGCGGTCCATCTCGATGACGCGAGCTTCGATCTCGGTGCCCAAGTACATGTCGAGGTCCTTGACGCGACGGAGGTCGACCAGCGACGCCGGCAGGAAGCCGCGCAGGCCGATGTCGAGGATGAGGCCACCCTTGACGACTTCGATAACCTCGCCCGTGACCACTTCGCCGGCCTTGAACTTCTCTTCGACGCGAATCCAAGCACGCTCGTACTCGGCACGCTTCTTGGACAGGATCAGACGACCGTCCTTGTCCTCCTTCTGGAGCACGAGAGCTTCAATCTCGTCGCCCAGGTTCACGATGTCGGACGGATCAGCGTCCTTGCGGATGGACAGCTCGCGGGAGGGGATGACGCCCTCGCTCTTGAAGCCGATGTCCACGAGCACCTCGTCGTGCTCGATCTTGACGACCGTGCCGTCGACGAGATCGCCCTCGTCGAAATCGGTCAGCGTACCGTCGATCATCTCGTTCATTTGAGCGTCGGAGATGTCTTCGAAGTCGATGACGGACGTGTTTTTGATGTCGGTCAAAACGGACCCCTTTCAATTCCTACCAATCGGGGACCCTTCGTCATGATTACTTGCTACTTCACCATGTTCGCTTGTGCAAGAAACTTGCCCGTGCAGCGGTGTAACAAACATGTCTCGGGGGCCTACATTACAATGCGCTTACAGCTTGTGCGTTATAAGCCATAGTAGTATAGCACAGAGGTACCAGAGCTCCGCACTCTTTTTAACGAACCCTCACGATAATTCCGACCGTGCGTCATCGCATGATCGGCCGAATGCTCGGTGTTCGAATTCGTCCGGCGGCACCGGCCGAGAGAACAGGAAACCCTGGATCATGTCGCATCCCTCTTCGGCGAGAAAGCGACGCTGCGCCTCGGTCTCCACGCCCTCGGCAACCGTCTTCATGCCAAGGCGCTTCGCCAGCTCAATGACGACGGCGATGATGTCGGTTGCACGCGCATCACCCGCCTCCGACGCGTCGAAGAACACCCGGTCGAGCTTGAGCACGTCCACCTCGAGGTTCTTCAGCACGTTGAGCGACGAGTAGCCGCTGCCGAAATCGTCCATGGAACAGGTGTATCCCGCTTGATGGATGCGATCGATAACGCCGGACAGCATCTGCGGGTCCTCGAACACGAGCGTCTCGGTGAGCTCGAACTCGATGAGCGCAGCAGGAACGCCGTGGGCGATGCGGATGGCTTCGAACCGATCGAGAAAGCGCGGATCGCGCAGATGCATGCGCGACAGGTTCACCGACACGGGAATCGGTCGCATGCCTGCATCGGCCCACGCGCGCTGCAACCCGCACACCTGTTCGAACACGTGCAGATCGAGGTCAACGACGAATCCGTTGCGCTCGAAGAGCGGAATGAAGTCGTTTGGCGGTACAAGGCCCTTCGAAGGATCCTGCCATCGCACGAGTGCCTCGGCGCCCCCCACCTTGCCGCTGCGCAGATCGAGCTTCGGCTGAAGGTGCACGACGAACTCGCCCGCCCCGAGCGCTTCGCGCATACGATTCTCGATATCCTTCTCGTTCGCAAGGCGCACGCGGTCCTCGTTGCTGTACAGACGACACGAGCACAGGCGTCCCGCGCGCCGCGCGCCGGCTTTCTTGCGCGCCACGTTCGCGCGATCGCGAATGCGGATCATCGGCAGCGCAGGATCGTCCACCACGTACACGCCTGCGGTGGCGGTCAGCAGGTAGGTGTTCACGCCGTCGAACACGAGCGCGCGATTCGCCTCGGCGATCATCTCCTCGAGTCGCGCTTCGAGGCGCTGGGAAGCGTTCGTCTTGAGCAGCAGGTTGAACAGATCGGCGGAAATGCGCCCGACGAACTCGCCCGCGTCGAGCTGCCCCGCGATGCTGTCGTACAGCACCTTGAGCACCGCATCGCCCTGCTCAAGCCCGAATTGATCGTTGATCACCTTGAACTTGTCGACATCGAGGGAGACGAACGCGTACGCGCCCTCAGATGCACTTTTCAGCACGGAGGTCGCATCCGACTCGAAGCTCACGCGATTCCGCCCGCCGGTCACTGGATCCACGTATGCGAGCTCCCGCAGCTGGGCCATCGCCCGTTCCGTCAAGTGCCGCTGCTCGACAATCTCCGTCATGTCGAGATACAGCACGAGGTACACCGGATCGCCTTCGATGCGGTTGACGCATTCGGCGTAGATCTTGAATGCGGCGCGATTCCCTTGAACGCTCAACGCCTCCGCATCGAACGATACGGGCTCGCCGTTGCGCATACGCTCGTATTGAGCGCCAATTACCGCGTCGTTGATCTGGAGATTCTCTTGCAGCAGCGAGTTTGACGAAACGTCGCCGATCGGACCGAAGAAATCGACGAATCGCTTGTTGCCGTACAGCAGCATGAGCCCGTCTCGCGCCACGCGATAACGCGCCACGAACCCGGGAATGTTGTCATAGGTTATGGAGCGCTCGCGTTCCATCTGCACCACGTCGTCAACGTTCACAAACGTGGCGTAGATGACCGGCGCGCCGTCGATAATCTCGTTCGTGAACATGCCTACCACGCGAATCCACGTGTACACGCCTCCTTTGCAGGGCATGTGCATGAGAAGCTCGTAACCCGGTTCCCCCGCCTCGTACGCTTCCACGACCGCCTTGCTCAAGGCGGTGTACTCGTCGGGCTCGCTCGCGAAATACGCGGCGCAGCAGTTGTCGAACAGGTCCTCGTACTCCTCACGCGTGTACCCGGTCATGGCGTAGTAGTAGTCGTTCGCCCACACCACCTCGAACCGCTCGGTGAACAGATGCTTGCTCACCGAGACATGCAGCGCGCTCATCAACATGTTGTACTCGCGCAACAACGCGCTCTCCCGCGCGCGCACGATATCGTCCTCAAGCGCTTCGCGCCCCAACCGATCCGCGTCTTCGTAAGGCAGCGCGTTCGCCAGCGCTCGTTCGGCATGGAACGAGCGCTTCTTCTCGTACATATCCTGATCGGCTGCGGTCAACAACGCCTCCACACTGCTGCAGTCCGGCGACCATCTCGCACCCACCGAGACGAAGAGGCCCGCTTCGCCTTCCTCGACCTTCAGTGTCTGCTCGAGGCGGTCCACCATAGCGACGAACACATCCTCCTCGACATCGACAGCGAGCGCCACGAACTCGTCGCCCCCAATGCGGTACAGGTCGGCTCCGCCAAGCGCCGCCCTCATCTTCGCCGCGCAAATGCGCAAGGCCTCGTCTCCGCGCCCGTGGCCGTAGCGGTCGTTCACCAGTTTGAGGTCGTTGACATCCATGAACACAACACCGAGCGAGCCTTCGCGCGCGCCGAGGAAAGCGATATCGCTCATATAGCGGTTGCGGTTGTACAGTCCGGTCAGCGCATCGTGAAAGCTCAGCAAAGTGAGCTTCTTCTCGTTCTCGATGCGGTGCACCGTGCTCATGTAGAAGTAGCAGAGCGTTTGCAGCGAAGATCGGGTGTTCTTGATGAGGCTTTTCTGCGGGTTCTCGATCACAAGAAACCCCGAGACCCCGCTCAACCGCCCCAACGCAACGGCCGCCACCGCATCGATACCGTGGTCTTTCAGGAACGCGTACTCGACGGGCTGAGCTTCACGGAGCTCTTCGATATCGTCGATCACCACGCATTCGCCTCGCGAGAAGAAGCGCTCCCATCTGCGAAGCGTAGCTTCCTTGATGGTTTCGAGGTTGCGCAAGCGAGAAGGCCCTCCGATAGCACACCACTCGCGCACGCCGAAAATGCGGTCGCCCCGCACGCCGAACATGTGCGCACGATCGGCACGCAGAAAAGCCCCCAACCGGCGCAACATGCCGTCCGTCGCGCTGGCAAGTTCGTGCGCCGCATTCAGATCGCGAGCACACTGCAGCACCATGCTCTCGGCATCGAGCGCAATGCGGAAATCGGCCTGCCCGTTCGAGCTTGCCGTCATGTCGAACGCGACTTCGAGCCGCGCCGTGCGACCCTGCCAATCGATGAGTCGATCTTTCAGCAGGTAGCGATGGTTCGTCAGCGGGTTGATACGCTCCCACGTGTAGTTCTCCTCGTGCCGGAGCCGGGTGTTCGTGCAGAAACAACACGGAGTGTTGGATCCCTGCAGCACTGCGTGGCATGTGCGCCCCGCGATATCCTCCACGCCGAACAGGCGACGCCCGGAGTCGTTGAGGTACAGCAGCTCGTGAGTCTCAATATCGGCAACGTATACGATCTCGGATATATCATCCATGTATTCGAACACGCGGTACCTCGCCATCTCAATCGACTCATTCGGCGAACGCCGCTTTCGTCTATAGTAGCTTTTTCTTTCAGCGTTTGCTACCGCGGTTCCTCGGTATCGAAACGGGTTGAACCCCTAGTTTTCAGCGCTTTTCTTACAGCGTGCGCATACGCCTTCGAAGATGATCTCGTGGTGCTCGATGGTGAAGCCGTGAGCGTCGGAAACATGCGACGCGATGTCGTGTTGGTAGGGCATATCGATGTCGTACACGCCGCCGCACACGCGGCACTTCGCATGGTAATGCGGCTTGTTGTGGAAATCGTAGCGATCGGCGCCGTTGGGCACTTCGACACGAAGCACCTCGCCCCTCTGCGCTAGCACCCCGAGGTTGCGGTACACCGTCGCACGCGATATGTTCGGATGGCGCTCGCGCACGACGTCGTATACGTCGGCCGACGTTGGATGGTTGTGCAATGATCGCACTGCCTCCAGAACGAGCGTCCGCTGTATGGTGTTGCGCGTCGCCGCGCGGTCCTGCTTCGCCGTGGTCGCCATGTCGCATCCTATCCTGACACTAACTGTACTGCAAACCAAATAGTATTGTATATCATTAGCGGCAGACACGAAACACCCCCTGCAACCAAGTCCTGCGGGCCGCGGAATCCACACATCCTTCCGCTTGTCCGATCGCACAGCAAACCGTCTTCACGCGATCAGCTACCGCAGAACCCCTCTTGCGCGAGGGACAGAGCCGTGCGTGCGAGACCCCGTCAACCGAACCTCGCACGCAGCAGCTCTGACGACTCTGCATGGCGGTTTCCGCCAAGACCATTCTACACCGCAGCTTCCCCCGTCTCGCCGGTACGGATGCGGATGACCTCGTCCACCGGGAAGACAAATATCTTTCCGTCCCCCACCTCGCCGGTGCGCGCCGTGGCGCGGATGAGGTCGACGAGCGGGCCCGCCTCCGCGTCGTCCACCACGAGCTCGAACTTCACCTTGGGAATCGTGTTCAACATGACCTCGGTGCCGCGGTAGTATTCCTTCCACCCGTGTTGCTTGCCGCAGCCCTGCACCTGTGAGATGGTCATGCCCGACACCTGCGCAGCGAACAGCGCCTCCTTGAGCGGCTCAAGCTTCTCGGGCCGCACGATGGCCGTGATCTTCTTCATAACAGTGCTCCTTCCGTTAGTCGAGGTGCCGCCCGGGCGGCAACTCGACAGCAATCGTCGTCAGTCGAGGCCCACGTAGGCTGGATAGGCGCTCTCGCCGTGGGTGGCCACGTCGAGGCCCTGCGCTTCCTCGGCCTCGCTCACGCGCAAGCTGCCCCTGAAGCACGCCTTGATGATGAAGCCCAGCACCACGTCGAGCACGCCCACGAACACGACCGTCACGAGGATGCCGAGCACCTCCGCACCTAACAGAGTGGGATCGCCCGTGTAGAACAGGCCGCCGAAGTCGGTCCACGAGAGCTCGGGCACGCAGAACAGGCCGGTGAGGACGCCTCCTGTGACGCCGCCGACCGCATGGATGCCGAACGCGTCGAGCGCGTCGTCGTAGCCGAGCTTCCGCTTGAGGAACGACACGGCGACGTAGCACACGGGCGACACGATGAGGCCCATGACCACCGCGGCCCACGGCTCCACGAAGCCCGCCGCCGGCGTGATGACCACAAGACCCGCCACCAGCCCCGTCGCCGCGCCCACGAGCGTGGGCTTGCCCGCACGCCCGCGCTCGATGAGCATCCACGACACGAGCGCCGCGCCCGACGCCACCACGGTGTTCACCAGCGCAAGCGCCGCTACACCGTCGGGAGCGAACTCGGAGCCCGCGTTGAAGCCGAACCAACCGAACCACAAAAGCGTGGCGCCCAACGCGACGAACGGCACGTTGTGGGGACGGTAGCTCACCAGGCCGAACCCGCGCCGCTTGCCGGCGATCAGGCAAAGGATGAGACCCGTGAGGCCGGACGAGATGTGCACCACGTCGCCGCCCGCGAAAGCGAGGGCCCCGATGGTGTCGCCCACGAGGCTGCCCTCGCCGCCCCATACCATGTGCGCGAGC
>JABLTR010093472.1_pt1 | contig 14277 bp, 12 predicted proteins | sample 7160071 | NCBI WGS metagenome assembly JABLTR01 (sample SAMN14651230, study PRJNA627086) | human gut metagenome | isolation source: feces | host: Homo sapiens
CGTGGGGGAGGCCCTCGGCTCCGACGACTACGCGGCTGCCCTCTCTGCCCTCGCCGCCCTGCGCGCGCCCATCGATGCGTTCTTCGAGGACGTGCTCATCATGGACGAGGATCGGGCCCTGCGCGAGAACCGCCTGCGCCTGCTCAACCGCTTCGTCGCCGCGTTCGCCCACGTAGCGGACTTCGGCAAGATGGCCAAGGGACAGAAGTAGGGATCCATGGACTTCGACGATCTCGTCATCTGCGAGAACCTCACGTCGCTGCCTACCATCCATGTTGTCAGCGACTCGGTGGGCCTCACGGCCCAGGCGGTGGCCCGTGCGGCTGCCGCCCAGTTCGGCGTCACGAACCCTTGTATTGAGGTTCTGCCGAAGGTTCGCACGTTCGCCGAGATCAAAGAGTTCATCGATGTGCACAGCGCTTTCCACCGCAAACTCACGGGGGATGGGCGCATGCTCGTGTTCTATACGCTCGTAGATGCGTCTCTCTCGCGCAGCCTTGAGAACTACGCCGCTTCGCGCGAGGACATAGTGGCCGTCGACCTCATGACCGAAGCTATCGGCGCCATTGCGGGCATGACCGGGCTCACGCCTTCCACGAAGCCGGGCGGACTGCATGTAGCAGACCAGTACTATTTTCGACGTATCGAGGCCATCGAGTTCACCATCGCTCACGACGATGGACGCAATCCCCAGGAGCTCTCGCGCGCCGATATCGTCCTTCTTGGCGTGTCGCGCTCCTCTAAGACGCCTACCTCGATCTACTTGTCCCAGCAGGGCTACAAGGTGGCTAATATTCCGCTCGATCCCCATACCGAGCCGCCGGTCGAACTCGAGCAGGTTGAGCCTACGCGGCTGTTCGGGCTCATGACCACGGCCGATGTGCTCGTAGGCATCCGAAAGCGCCGTTTGGGCAACGCCGGCGTCGTCGCGTCGAGCTATGCCGATCCCGAATATGTGTACCAAGATCTCGAGCAGGCTCGTGCGCTGATGCGCAAACTCGGCTGTATCGTGATCCACACCGAAAATCGTGCCGTTGAGGAAACAGCGCAGGAAATTTTGCGTTACTATGAGCGGGCGCATCCCCCATCTGCTGATATGATGGGCTAGGCCTGTGACTTGGGTTTGAAACGTTAGATACGTCGGTTAAAGGAGAAAAAGGTGGCCGAAGAAGTCAAACGAGTCTATGCGTTCGGCAAGGACGCACAGGGCAACAACGTAACCGAGGGTAACACGCACATGAAGGCCCAGCTGGGCGGCAAGGGGGCGAACCTCGCCGAGATGGCCAACATCGGGCTGCCCGTGCCTCCGGGATTCACCATCACGTGCCAGACGTGCATGGAATACGCCAACGCCGACAACACCTGGCCCGAGGGCGCGCTCGACACCATCCAGGCCTATCGTGAGGACCTCGAAGCCCGCATGGGTAAGAAGATCGGCGATGCAGCCGACCCGCTGCTCGTATCCGTGCGCTCCGGCGCCCCCATGTCCATGCCGGGCATGATGGACACCGTTCTCAACCTCGGCCTGAACGACGAGTCCATCAACGGCCTCATCGCCCAGACCGAGAACCCACGCTTTGCGTGGGACTCCTACCGCCGCTTCATCCAGATGTTCTCCAACGTGGTCATGGGTCTTGACGGCGACCTGTTCGAGAACGCCATCACGGCTATGAAGCACGCTCGCGGCGTCGCGTCCGACACCGACCTCTCGGCCGACGACCTCAAGGAGCTCGTGGCCGAGTTTAAGCAGATCTTCTCCGAGAACGTGGATGCCGCAGCGTATCCGAAGCTCGTGGTGGGCGGCTCCGTGCAGTTCCCGCAGGATCCCAGCGTGCAGCTGCAGTTGGCCATCGAAGCCGTGTTCGGCAGCTGGAACAACCCGCGCGCGGTCCTTTACCGCAAGCAGAACAAGATCGCCGACGACCTGGGCACCGCCGTGAACGTGCAGTCCATGGTGTTCGGCAACAAGGGCAACACGTCGGCCACCGGCGTCGCGTTCACGCGCAACCCCGCCAACGGCGAGAAGGAGTTCTACGGCGACTACCTAGTGAACGCCCAGGGCGAGGACGTCGTGGCCGGCATCCGCAACACGAGCCCCATCGCCGACCTCAAGCACGTCGACGGTCTGGAGGACGCGGGCCGCGAGCTTGAAAAAGTGTTCGTGACGCTGGAAAACCACTTCCGCGACATGTGCGACATCGAGTTTACCATCGAACAGGGGAAGCTCTGGATGCTGCAGACCCGCGTGGGCAAGCGCACCGCCGCAGCCGCGCTGCACATCGCCATCGAGATGGAGAAGGAGGGCCTCATCTCGAAGGAGGAGGCCGTCATGCGCGTCGACCCCGAGCAGCTCGACCAGCTGCTGCATCCGCAGTTCGACAAGAACGCCTCCTACGATGTGGTGGCCAAAGGCCTGAACGCCAGCCCCGGCGCCGCTGTGGGCGAAGCCGTGTTCTCGGCCGCCGATGCCGTTGCGTGTGCGGAAGCAGGTCGCAAGTGCGTGCTCGTGCGCTGGGAGACCAACCCCGACGACCTTGCCGGCATGATCGCAGCCGAAGGCATCCTCACGTCGCACGGCGGGAAGACCTCGCATGCCGCCGTTATCGCGCGCGGCATGGGCGCGCCGTGCGTCTGCGGCGTAGAGGCGCTCAAGATCGACGCCGAGAAGAAGCAGGCCGTCGTTACGGGCACCGACGTCGTCATCAAGGAAGGCGACATGATCTCCATCGACGGCACGACCGGTTCGGTGGTGCTGGGTGCGGTCGAACTCGTGCTCCCCGAGCTCACGGGCGACCTGGACACCATCCTCGAGTGGGCCGACGAATTCCGCACGCTCGGCGTGCGCGCCAATGCCGACAACCCTGAGGACGCGGAACTCTCCCGCAACTTCGGCGCCGAGGGCATCGGTTTGTGCCGTACCGAGCATATGTTCTTGGGCGATCGCAAGCAGATCATTCAGACGTTCATTCTGAACGAAGACCCCGCCGTGCGAGACAAGGCTGTGAACGAGCTGCTGGAGGCCCAGACAGGCGATTTCCTCGGCATGTTCAAGGCCATGGACGGGCTGCCGGTCATCGTGCGGCTTCTCGATCCGCCTCTGCACGAGTTCCTGGAAAGCCCGCGCGCGCTTGATGTGGAGATTGCGAAGCTTGAAGCCATGGGCGGAGACGCTGCGGCCATCGCCGAGAAGCGCCGACTCATGGAGCAGATCGACGCGATGAGCGAAGCGAACCCGATGCTCGGCCTGCGAGGCTGCCGTCTGGGCATCGTATACCCCATCCTGCCGATCATGCAGGTGCGCGCCATCGCCACTGCGGCGGCTGAACTGAAGAAGCAGGGCCTCGATCCGCGACCTGAGATCATGATCCCGCTCGTGTCCGTGGTGCCCGAACTCGAGAAGCTGCGCGGCGTGGCCGAGCAGACCATTGCCGAGGTGGCCGCTGAACAGGGCGTCGAGCTGGACATCCCTGTGGGCACCATGATCGAGCTGCCGCGCGCTGCCGTCACTGCCGATGAAATAGCCGCCCAGGCCGACTTCTTCAGCTTCGGCACGAACGACCTCACGCAGACGACGTTCGGCTTCAGCCGCGACGATGTGGAGGCTGAATTCGTACCGCAGTACCTCGAGCAGCGCCTGCTGCCCTACAACCCCTTCGCCACCATCGATCCGGGTGTTGCCAAACTGGTGAAGATGGGTGTTGAGCTGGGTCGCGAGGGCAATCCCGAACTCGTGTGCGGCGTGTGCGGCGAACACGGCGGCGATCCCGATTCCGTGAAGACCTTCCACGCCATCGGGCTCGACTACGTGAGCTGTTCCCCGTACCGCGTGCCGCTCGCACGGCTCGCGGCCGGCCAGGCGGCGCTTGCCGAGCAGATGGATGGCGCGCGCGACAAGTAGATCGCGGTCGCGTATCGGTTTCAAGCTTGAACGAGGCGCTCCTTCGGGGGCGCCTCGTTTTCGGTGTGGGAGGACGGTGCGTCAGCACGGGGCGGATCTCCCGTTCGATCTCCCGCCCGATTGTTGGACGGGGGGGGGCTCCGGATTCCCCCTTTCGCGCTCCGAACTGCCGGTTTCGCCGGGGGGATTGTCGGAAGCGCAGCGCCGGGGCTAGGATAGGGGTTCGTTTCGATTCCGACGGAAGGGGCTTCATGGCTTCGGGTAAGGCGCGCAACCGCGCGACGGTCGTTGTTCTCGCGGTTCTCGTCGTCGTGCTCGCACTAGGGGCGACGGGTGCCGTTGGCTTCCTGGTCTGGCAGCAGCAGAGCGCAGCTGCGGCGCTGCGCGAAGCGAAAGAGGCGCCCCTACCGGCCGCCGAGCCGCTCTATGAACCCAAGGAAGACTCCCTTCCCTTGAATCCGATCGATTTCGAGGAGCTTCGGCAGGAGAACCCCGACCTGTATGCATGGGTCTACGTGCCGAACACGAACGTCAATCTGCCGGTGGCCCGCCGCGAGGGCGACGATCTTTTCTATCTCGATCACGATCGACACGGCGCCTACGATGCCACAGGCACCGTGTTCTCCCAAACGGCGAACGCGGCGGACTTTTCCGACCCGGTCACGGTCCTATACGGACACAACATGGCAAACGGCGCCATGTTCGCCACGCTCCATGATTTCAGCGATCCTGCGTTTTTCGCCGAGAACGAACTGTTCTACGTCTACGTGCCGGGACATATCCTGACCTACCGCGTAGTGGCGGCTTACAACTACGACGACCGCCATATCCTGTATTCGTTCGGCTTCGCCGACGCTGCAGTGCGCGAGGGCTACTTCGCCTCCGTGCTGGCGCCCGACGACCCGCAGGCGAACGTGCGCGAAGGTGTCGTGCTCGACGCCGACAGCCGGATCGTGCAGTTGAGCACCTGTCGATCGGCCTATGCCGACGATCCGGTGCGCTACCTGGTCACCGGCGTGCTGGTGGACGACCAACCCACGACATGATGCCGGGCGGTCGGCAGGCCGGTTGCGCACGGCGCAACGTCAAAGTCCCGCCCGAATTCGCGAAGAGCAAGGCTGCTTTCGCCCGACGGGTCGAATGGCGCGGAGGGGTGCAGTAGTATGAGGAGGCTGTGGTTTGCCGAGCGCTTTTCTGCGAAAGCGCGACGACGAGAGAGGGTTTTACGGTGAAGAAGAGACTGACAGCGCTTTTGTGCGCCGCGATGCTGACAGCTGCCCTGCCCGTGCTCGCATGGGCGGAGGAAGAGGCCGAGGGGCCGACCGAGACGGCCGACGGGGGTGCTGCGCCTTTGGCGGATGCGCAGGATCGATCGATCGGTTCGCGCCCCGCCAACGCCGATAACAGCGACGGCTCGTGCTCGCTCTTCGGCGAGACGACGGCTTCGAGCTTCACCATCATTAGCACCACCGAAGTGGCTGACGAATACGATGAGGCTTTGAAGGGTATGCCTTCGTACCAGGTGATCGCCCAGGAGGCGACTAAGAAGATGGAATTCCTCGTTGTGCTTTCAGGTGCGTACGCCGACTGCAACACGCTCGAGGTGCACGTGAGGCCGAATACGGGCAGCGCAGGCGTTGCCAAAACGTTCGAAGTGACGAAGCCTGCCGGCGTTGAGGCCTTCGACTTCACGTCCGAGATATTCAACCTGGGCGATCAGACGGGCGGCAACACCTACGGGGCCGATCTCATCTTGACATTCGTTCCTTCGAAGGTCGATGCAGGTTCGGCACCGTCGGCCGAGGCCGGATCCGCCGACGGCGCCGGCGTCAAATCTCCCAAGACCGGCCAGGGCGCTGGAACGGCAGCGGGCACCTCGGCTGTGCTGCTGACGGGCGCCGGCGCTGCGGCACTCGCCCTGCGCAGGAAGATACGCGGCTAGTCGGGAAACCCATCGCATTTCGATCGGGCCCGCCGCATCGAGCGACGGGCCCGATCCCGTTGTCGCCGAATTCGCTCCCCTGAGTGCCGAATTCGCACCGTGCCTGCTCCGAAGCCGGGGCTTCGCTACACTGAAAAGCTGTTTCGCAGTTACGCGTGCATGGTCGGACGAGGGGCCGCCGAACGCGCTGCGCGTGGGGTCGAGGTTGGAGGAGAGAGGAGCGCGAGGTCGATGAAGCTTGCGCTATGTGAGGACGATGCCCGGGATCGGACCCTGCTTCGCGATGCGGTCATGCGCTGGGCGGAGCGTCGTGGCCTCCTCGTGTCGTTTTTCGAGTACGACGCCGCAGAACGACTCGTCGAGGATATGGAGGAGGGCGTCGAGCGGTTCGATGCGTTGTTCCTCGATATCCTGCTCGGCGGCATGTCGGGCATCGATGCCGCACGGAGGGTGCGCGCCGTCGATAAGCGGGTCCCCCTCGTGTTTCTCACGGTGACGCCCGAATACGCCCTCGACGGCTACGAGGTGCGCGCCGCAGGCTATCTCGTGAAGCCGCTCGACGAGGCGCGGCTCTCCAAACTGCTTGACGAACTCTTCGAAAAGCAGTCGCCTCCGCGCCTCGCCTTCCGTGCGGGGTCGGCCTGGCGGTACTTCGATCACCGCGACATCCTCTACGTCGAAAGTCGCAATCATGCTGTCATCCTGCATACGGCTGACGGCGCGACGCACAAGGGCTACAGCAAGCTCGACGACGTGGAGGCGGCTTTGGATGATCCGCGGTTTCTGCGCTGCCATCGCAGCTACCTTGTGAACATGGACCAGGTAGCCGACGTGCAGGGCGACTTCGTCCTGCACGATGGGTCGCGCGTGCCGATCCGCGTAAAGGAACGCAAGCGGCTGACCGAGGCGTACTACGCGTACTTCGTCGACGCGAGCTGCTCGCCTTCTTAACCCCTTCGAGCATCTTTCCGCAGAATGATCCCCGCGAGGCAGACGAGCGCCATGGCGACTGCGAGCGCGACGAGGGCTCCAGGGAGGCGAGAGGCTGCTTCGCGCTCTGATGGCGTGCTTTGCCTGTCGCCCGCCTCGGTAGGCTGCGCAGCATTGCCTTCCAACGGCCGTGCGCTCAAGATTGCCGACGAAGCGTCTTCCTGTGCGTCATCAGCATCCGAAGCGCCCTCCGATCCCCTGTTCGACGATCCGTTGGATTCCGAACGTTCGCTCGACGCGTCGGGTTCTGCTGATGCTTCCGTCTCTGCTTCTTCGCCTGCATGTGCGCCCGCATTCTCGCCGTATCGCTCGGAGGGAAGGAAGCTCGGCGTCTCGATGACGGGGCGTTCGTGTTCGCCCTGACCGATGCCGCCCTTGTCGCCGCCGCTGCCTCCGCCGTCCCCGGCATCGGAAGGAGGTCCATCAGGTTTTCCATCGTCGGGCACGACGAAAAACACGGGTGCGAACGAGCGCGTCGCTGTCTTGCCGTCGACGACGATGCCGGCGTAGGCTCGCAGATAGAACGAGCGGCCGGAGCACTCGGTTTCGAAGTAATCGACAAAGGGGACGTCTTCTCCCGTGTCGTAATTATAGTAGCGGATGGTTTGGAATGGATCCTCCAGCGCTGCGAACTCGGCCCAACCCTCATTCCAAACGAACGTGTAGAGCGGCTCCCAGGCATGGGGATTGTCAGCCCAGGCGCGCTCGACGCGGAGCGTCTCCAGCTCGGGGCGATTCGGCAGCTCTGGCAGGTATAGCCATGCGAGCAGCCTGCCATCGTCGGTGATCTGCGGACCGGTGCCGTAAGATTCGCCCGTCGAGCCGTCGGGTTCAGCGGCTGTTGCGGCGAGGAGAGGGCAGGCGAGCAGGAGCGAGGCGGCAAGCAGTGCGCAGGCTGTGAGCGGCGCAGCATGGAAGTAAGGGGCTGCAGGTTTGCTACAATGACAAGGCAAGGATTACTCCGATGGATCGTTCGAGGGGCTATGTCGTCGTTGAGATGCACTCGTACGCTGGCAGCTTGCATTGCCGTTCTCGTGCTCACAGGGGCCGTTTTCGCTGCGGGCTACTTTTATGATAACAAATATGCAGTTTCATGCCCGCGTGGCGCGGATGCCGAATTCGCTTTCACAAGCGACGAACTCGATCGCCCGCTTGTGCTGATCGACGGCTGGCTCATGGACCTCGAAGGCGTCGGCGTTCGCGAGACTTTCATTGGGCAGTACTCCAACTTCTCCTACGTGCCCGGAAGCCCCTCGCCAGATGGGCGGGCCGTGTATACACTCGCGTTGCGGGCCGTCGATATGCAGCAGCCGGTGGCGCTCACGCTGTTCGTACCCGAAGTGTTCGGCGATTACGTGCTGCGTGTGGACGGCGAGGAGATTGCTTCGCGAGGAAGCGGCGCTTTCGCGGGCATCGTGGTGGACGGTACGGCGTTGCTGGAGTTTGATGTTGAAAGCGCGGGCGGCTATTACAGCGGGCTCGTGTACCCGCCGGTTGTGGGTACGGCTCAGGTTATGGGGATGTGGCAAGCGGTGCGCACGGCGACGTCGGGAGCAGCCTGCTTCGCGCCGCTCGTGCTTGCAGCGCTTGCCTGCGCGGTATGGGCTCCACGACGCAACGATCACGTTCTCGTGCTCTTCGCGGTTCTGTGCTTGTGCATGTCGGGCGCCTGCTTCGAGCCCTTCGCCTGGCAGCTGGGCTGGTCGGGCCCCTGGCTGCACGCTGCCGTGGACGCGCTGTGGACGGCGGTGCTTTCGTGCGCGACGGCCATGGCCCTCATCGTGTCAGGACTTGCAGATTCTGCGCGACGCCGTCGAGTCGTGTTCTCATTGCTTGCCGTAGCGCCGCTTGCCTCAGGGCTTCTGGTGGGGGCGGGTATCCCCGCTTTTCCTGCGCTCATCGGCGTGAACGAGGCGTTCCAGATCGTGTTCCGCTTGACGGCGTGGGCACTCGTCATGGCGGCCGCCGCCGCGGGTTTGCGTTCGCGGTTGGCGGATGCGCCCTACGTATTGTGCGCCGCAATGGCCATGGCGCTCGCATTCGCGGCGAACTTGCTGGACGCCGGGGCTTACGAACCCCTCTACGGTCTCTGGCAGAACGAGTATGCGGCGCTTGCGGCCATGGCCGCGTTCGCCGCCCTGATCGTGGCGCGCGGACGGCGCATGGTGGCGCACGAGGCCGCAGCGCACGAGCTCGACGTGCAGTTGCGAGCCGCCGAGCAGACGCTGGCCCACATCCGTGCTAGCGAGGATGCGACACGCGTTATGCGCCACGACCTCAAGCACCATGCGAACGCGCTCGCGATGCTCGCGACCGAGGGCGAGTGGGATCGTGCAAGGGCATATGCATGCGAGCTGAGCGAGGGGCTTGCCGTTATCGCGCCCGTGCGCTACAGCAGAAACCTCGTGGTGAACGCCGCGTGCGCGGCATACCTCGCGGCGGCAACCGAGCAGGGTGTGGAGGTGCGTTGCGACGTGCGTGTGCCCGAGAAACTGCCCGTGCGCGATGGCGATCTGGCGGTGCTCCTCTCGAACTTGCTGTCGAACGCCGTGGAGGGATGTTGGCGCGCGCCCGAGGGCAGCCGGCGTGCGCTGCGCTTCGATGCCGACTGGAACGGAGAGGCGCTGTGTATGCGCTGTGAGAACAGCGCCCCCGAAGGGACGCCTTCTGGCCGCACGAGCAAGCGCGATCCCGCCGAGCACGGTTTCGGTCTGACGTCCATGCGCCAAATAGCTCAACGTTACGGCGGATCAGTAACCGTTCGGCATGCAGACGGCCTTTTCGTCGTACGCTGCGTGCTGCGCCTAGGGCGGCAGGGCGGCGCTGCCCAAACAGACAAAAGCTCCGCTATGAGTGGGAGGATGCGCAATGGCTGATGCACGCTTCGATCGTTTGCCCCGCACGGTAGAACTCGTCCGCGACGGTGACGGTCATGCAGGCTTCGCATACGTCGACCAGCGCCTGCTTCCCGCCCGTCTGCATATTGCGCGCACCGGGGACTGGCGTGCGGTTGTCGAGGCGATCAAGACGCTCGCCGTGCGCGGTGCGCCCGCTCTTGGAGCGGCAGGGGCGGCTGCGATGACGCTTTGGGCCTGCAACGAAGGCGCGGTTCCGTTGCAGGCGGGTGGATGCTGCGAGATGCGTCCGCGCTTCTTCGAAGCGCTCGGCCGCATAGCCGACGAGGTTGCGGACGCCCGGCCGACAGCGGTGAATCTGGCGTGGGGCGTTCGTCGCCTCGAACGGCTCGCCCGCGTTCGCGCTGACGAGGGGGCTTCTCCCTCTGACATTGCCGATGCGCTTTTTGCCGAGGTCAAGCGGATGGAGGTCGAAGACGAGGCTGCAAACCGCGCTCTCGGTGTCCATGGCGCGGCACTGCTTCCTTCGAACGCGCGGGTGCTCACGCATTGCAATGCCGGCAGCCTGGCGACGGTATTCTTCGGTACCGCCCTCGGCGTCGTGTATACGGCGGCGGCGCGCGGCGGGATCGAACGCGTATACGCCGATGAAACTCGACCGGTGGGGCAGGGCGCTCGCCTTACCGCCTGGGAGCTCTCGCGCATCGGGGTGCCCTGTACGCTCATCTGCGACAATATGGCCGCGAGCCTTATGGCACGCAGCCAGGTTGACGCCGTTGTGGTAGGTGCGGACCGTATCGCGGCCAACGGCGATACGGCCAACAAAATCGGCACCTACGGCGTGGCTGTGCTCGCACGCCATCACGGGATCCCGTTCTATGTGGCCGCTCCCGAGTCGACCATCGATCGCTCTATCCCCACCGGCGCAGACATCCCCATCGAAGAGCGCGACCCCGCCGAGGTGCTCCCAGCGCCCATTACTGGTGTGGACGTATGGAATCCCGCCTTCGATGTGACGCCAGCGGGGTTTATCACGCGCATCATCACAGAACGCGGCGCCTTTGATCCGAGCGAGGTGGCGTAGCCGTTTCTGCGCGCGCGTTCTGCTACAATGTCCGTGTCGTCGCAGGCCGGCCCTGCGCGCAGCTCGGCTGGAGCCGTTGTGAGGAGGGTGTATGCGCATCATTCACCGTGAGGATCAAGAGCAGCGCGAGCACGAGATCCTTTCGTCCGATGCTTCGTTCGCCGATGAGAGCGAAGGGCGCGCCCGCTCGGCCGAGCCCGATATCCTGCGCACCGATTTCCAACGCGATCGCGACAAGATTCTCCACACGAAGTCGTTCCGCCGCCTATCTCATAAGACGCAGGTGTTCTTGGCCGCCGAGGGCGACCATTTCCGCACCCGCCTCACGCATACCCTCGAAGTGGCGCAGATCGCCCGTACCATCGCGCGCGCACTCGGTCTGAACGAGGACCTCGCGGAGGCGATTTCGCTCGGGCACGATCTGGGCCACACGCCCTTCGGCCATACCGGGGAAGAGGCGCTTGCCAGTTGCCTGGCTCGTCATCGCGGCATCGACCCCTCCTCTCCGGAGGCGATGTCGCTGTACCGCCACAACGAGCAGAGCCTGCGCGTGGTCGAGCGTATCGAGAACGGCGGTAAGGGCCTCAATCTCACGCCGGAGGTTCGTGACGGCATCGTCTGCCATACCGGCGAGGTGCGCGCTGAGACGCTTGAAGGCCGCATTGTGGCCACGGCCGATAGGATCGCCTACGTGAACCACGACATCGACGATGCCATTCGGGCGGGGATCCTTTCGGAACGCGATTTGCCCGACTCTACGCATACGGTGCTAGGACCCGACCATTCTTCCCGTATTGAGACGCTCGTTCTCGATATGGTGGAAACGTCGGCTGCTGCGGAAGATATCCTCATGAGCGAGCACGTCTGGGCCGCCATGATGGAGTTGCGTGCCTTTCTCTTCGAGCGCGTGTACACCTCGGAGATGGTTATGGCGGAGGTGGTCAAGGCGACGCACCTCGTCAGCGATCTGTTCGATCACTATGTTGAGCATCCTGGCGAGATCCCCCAGGAGTACCATCTCATTTCAGACGGCGATGATCTGCGTGCTGTAGCAGACTTCATCGCGGGCATGACTGATCGCTATGCAAAGAACCTCTACCAGCGGCTTTTCATACCACACGCGCTGCACTAGAAACGACTGCCTGGTTGTTCGCGCAGCTTCTCGTATCGTCTTTGATATGCATCGATAGGCGACGGAACCTGCTTGCGTCCGCGCTTGGAACTTGTATAATCGGGAAGCTGTGCTTTCAGGGGATCACATACGACAATCGCTGTCTACCGCGCTGCCCATCATGCTGGGCTACGTGGCCATCGGCATACCCTGCGGCATCCTGAGCGCATCGATCGGCTTGGACGCGCTGCAGGTGTTCCTGCTGTCAATGCTGTTTTATTCGGGGGCGGGGCAGTTCATGATTCCGAACATGTGGCTGGCCGGTTCTCCTCTCGCCTCCATCGTGGCCAGTGTCTCGCTTGTAAACACGCGACAGATGCTGTATGCCGCCTCGTTCGCGCCCCGATGCGAAGGGGTGAAGAAGCGCCTCGCCTTCCTGTTTGCGGCCACGGTCACCGATGAGAGCTACGGTGTGAACACGGCGAAATTCGAGGCGGGCGGCTGGTCGGTGGGCCGGGCGACGCTGGTCAACCTCATGTCGCAGGGTTCTTGGGCGATTTCCAACGTCGTAGGCGTGCTCGTGGGAAATGCGGTGGGAGTGCCTCTGGCCATCGCATCGTTCGCCATGACCTCCATTTTCATATGCCTGCTCGCCACGCAGAAAGCGAGCGCCGCGAATGTCGTTGCGGCCGCATGCGCCATGCTCGGCGTGTTCACCTGCAAGACGATCGGGCTTTCGGGACCTGCCATCCTCATCGGTGCGCTTGTGGGCGTCATGGGTGCGCTGCTGTTCTCATGGGCGAAGGAGCGCGGCTGATGGAGGCGATGGGTTGGGGCGATTTCCTGATCGTGTTCGCCTGCTGCGCGCTCACGATGCTCGCGTGCCGCGTGCTGCCGCTGTTCGCGCTCAAAGGCAAAGAGCTCCCCGAAAACGTGGAACAGGCGCTCGGTTTCATCCCGCCGGCCGCGTTTGCCGCGCTTGTGGCCAATGATTTGCTGACGCCCGGCATGTTCGATGCGGGCCTGTGGCCGGCTGCCGCGCCGCTCGTTGCTGCTGCGGTGGTGGTCGCCGTGGCGTGGAAGACGAAGTCGCTTCTATGGTGCGCGCTGTCGGGCGTGGCCGCCTATGCGCTGCTCATGATGTTGTAACGATCGAACGACCATCGCTATTTCCTATCGCTCTTACTCAGGCGCATGCCCGCTCCAGTCTTTTCCGTGCGGTATACTAAGGCCATCTCATCGGGCTTTGGGCGGCGGGTTCATGGCGGGCCGCTGTCTCGAACGACCGAGAGTCGGCTTCTCAACGGAACATCTCAGGGCCGGTTTGCGGCGCGATGCGGGCGGAGGTACTGCTATGTCGGACACGAGGCGCGTCGAGCAGGAGATTCCATGGACGCGACCCGCTAGCGCGTGGTCGCTGTACCGCACGGCGAAGCCTACGGCGGCCGATCGTCAGAAACAGCGCATCGCGCAAGCGTTCGAGGAGGTCCTCGAACGACAGTCGTTCGACAAGATCACCGTCATCGAAATCGCCCGAAAGTGCGGTATATCCCGCCAGACGTTCTACAATCATTTTCTTGACAAGTACGACCTGGTCAACTGGATGTATCGTCAGCTCGTCGTCGGGACGACCGGACGTATCGGCATCGACATGACGTGGGAGCGGGCCGTGCGAACCAAGCTTGAGATCATGAGATCGAAGGACTGGTTCTTCTCGAAGGTTTATCGGGTTGGCGATCGCGAGGGGCTGCTCGAGCATGAGCCCCGGCTCGTCTTCAACTACTACGAATCCAATCTGAAACGGCTGACGGGCAAGGTGCTCGACGAAAAGGAGCGCTACGCGCTCATGCTTTACTGCCATGGCGCGGTGCGCATGACGGCAGAATGGATCAGGACGGCCCCGGACACTCCGGTCGACGTCATCGTGGAGGCCGACATGGCGGCGCTTCCTCCGTTCGCAAGGCGGACGTTGCTCGGGAACAGGTGAGATGGCCCGCATGCAACACAGGGGCGATCATCTCCGCTTGAACGGGCATGGATCTGGTTTGGCGATCCGGCTTCTGATCCGCACTGGAGGAGAGGCTGCCTTCAATGATTCCCGGAATTGCTGACAGCGCCGGCGGAATGTACACATTAACGCTTTCGCATCTGTACATTTCCCCTGGCGTGCCGTAATCCAAGAAAGCGAGGCGTAGGTATCATCGGTTTTTTCTATAATTCAGCAACAGGATGATGTTTCGCAGCGTCCAGGCCGTGGCCGTTGATTGCGCTGCGAATACGAGGAAGGAGGTGCGGAAGGGGAATCTTCGCAACCGCAACACGATAAGGAGGAGTCATGTCAGCTGAGAAAATAGCCAGGCAGGGCCTCACCGCCCGCCACATCGGCGTCGTGGTCAC
>JABLTR010053391.1_pt1 | contig 14267 bp, 18 predicted proteins | sample 7160071 | NCBI WGS metagenome assembly JABLTR01 (sample SAMN14651230, study PRJNA627086) | human gut metagenome | isolation source: feces | host: Homo sapiens
CGCCACGGCATCGCCGGGGCCGCCGTCGCCGCGGCCGACGCCATCCATAATGACCAATACGATCGGTTTTTTCATAGGTATGACCTCCATCTGAGAGAACTCTTCTTTTGCGTCCCTATTCTACACCATTTTCCGCCGGTTTACAATGTGATTTTTTGATTTTTTGGATGTGGTCTTCTGCAAGTTTGTAGACGCCGTCGAAATCGACGTGTGGATTGTAGACCGATTCCAGCTCGTCATGCAGCGCCTTGGCCTGACGGAGTTCATCGTAGGCACGGGCGTAGTGCGCGCGATAGCGCTCGGTCAGGCGCATCAGTTCCGGCAATTTGGGGACAAGCTCTTCGCAGCGGTAGAACTGCCCAAGGTCGAGATACGCGCCGGACGCGGCCGGGAAGGGCACCTCGCGCACGTGCGGGGCCGTTCCGTCGACGTAGGCGATCTGCCACGCCGGGACATACACGCCGTCGACCGAGTCCGGGTCGCCGGAGCAGAGCACGTATTCCACTTCCAGCCCTGCGTCCTCCGCTGCACGGCCGATGGCCTTCATAAAGCTCGATTTGCCGCAGCCGGGCCCACCCTTGAGCACCCACAAAAATGTTTCGCTCTCCGGCGGGCAGAATTCATCGTAGACGGAGACGAAGCCGCCGCCGGTGTTCGCGCCGAGAAAATAATGCCGCACAGCCATAAACATCCCTCGATTTCTTAGAAGATACCGATAGGATATGCCGGCTGTGCGGAATCGGTGCATCATTTAATTGAGGGCCATGTCCTGATGCGCGAACAGTGCGTCGATGCGGGCGCGGAGCGGCGCAAACTCCGGCGCATCCAGCGCCTCGGCAGAGGTGATGCAGTCCGCCGCGGCGCGCTGCGCGTCCTGAAGCGTTTGCAGGTCCATCTGCAGGCTGGCCATTTTGAACAGCGGCAGACCGTGCTGCCGGTTCCCGAGGAAGTCGCCCGGGCCGCGCTGCGCGAGATCGGTTTCTGCGATTTGGAAGCCGTCGTTCGTGGCGCAGAGGGCCTTCAGCCGCGCCTGCGTCTCGGGATTGCGGTTCGACGAAAAGAGCACGCAGTAGGACTGCGCGTCACCGCGCCCGACGCGGCCCCGCAGCTGATGGAGCTGCGCGAGGCCGAAGCGGTCGGCGTTTTCAATGACCATGAGCGTCGCATTCGGGACGTCGACGCCGACCTCGACAACGGTCGTGCAGACGAGAATGTCGGTCTCGTGGCGGGCAAAGGCGGCGAGGGCCGCTTCCTTGTCCGCACCTTTCATTTTTCCGTGCAGCAGCCCGACGCGGAGATCGGGGAAGACCGTCGTGCGCAGCGCCTCGGCCCAGGCCTCGGCGCTTTTCAGGCTGTCGTCGTCGGTCTCCTCGACGGCGGGGCATACAATATAAACCTGATGGCCCGCTGCGCACTGCTTGCGCGTGAAGGCGTGGATGCGCTGGCGCATCGACTCGCCAACGAGGAATGTCTCCACCGGGCTCCGCCCCGGCGGGAGCTCATCGAGCACGGAGACGTTCAGGTCGCCGTAGGCCAGCAGCGCCAGTGTGCGCGGGATCGGCGTGGCCGACATGACGAGCAGATGCGGAGAATGTCCCTTTGCCGCGAGCCGGGCGCGCTGCGCAACGCCGAAGCGGTGCTGCTCGTCGGCAATGACGAGGCCGAGATCGTGGAAGACGGTCTTCTCCGAGAAGAGCGCATGCGTGCCGACGATCAGCTGGATGCTCCCGTCGGCCAGCCCGGCGAGCACCGGGCGGCGCTGCGCCGCGGTCATCGAGCCGGTGAGCAGCGCGATCGAAATGCCGAGCGGCGCGAGCAGCCGCGAGAGCGTCGCCGCATGCTGCTCCGCGAGGATCTCCGTCGGGGCCATGAACGCGGCCTGATGGCCGTTTTGTATGACGCAGAAAGCCGCCGCGGCGGCAACCATCGTCTTGCCGCTGCCGACGTCGCCCTGCACGAGCCGGTTCATCGGTACGCCGGAGGCGAGATCGTGCAGAATATCATCGATCGCGCGCTGCTGCGCGCCAGTGAGCCGGAAGGGGAGCGCCACGTCAAACGGAGACATGCAGTCTGTCCGGCAGGGCTCGGCCTCGCCGCGCGTCTGCCGGCTGCGCAGCAGGGCCAGACCTGCGGAGAACACGAAAAATTCCTCAAAGACCAGCCGCCGCCGCGCTTCATTCAAAAGCTCCGCGTCCAGCGGCCGGTGGATCATTTCGTAGGCCATCGGGGCGGGGCAGAGGCGATACTGCTGCCGGACGGTCTCCGGCAGAATGTCGGGGAGCGCACTTCGGCAGGCGTCCAGCGCCTGCGCGATGCAGGCGGCGAGCACGCGGCTGGTGATCCCGGCGGTGAGCGGGTAGATGGGCACAAGGCGGCCCGTGACCTGCCCGGCGGCCTCTGCGGATTCGAAGCTGGGGTTCGCCATCTGGCCGGGATGGTCGGCGCGGACGGCGCCGTAGAAGATGTAGCTTTTGCCGTAGACGAGCTGATTTTTGCGATAGGACTGGTTGAACCACGAGAGCGTCAGCTGCCCGGTCTCATCCGCAACGCGCGCGCGCGTCAGCTCCATGCCGCGGCGGATGTAGGCCGTCGTGGGCTGGGAGATGATCATGGCCTCGAAGCAGGCGGGCACGTCCGGCTCCAGCGCGGCGATGGCGACGCGCTTCGTCCGGTCCTCATAGCCGCGCGGGAAGAAGGCGATGAGGTCGTAGAGCGTGAAGATGCCGAGCTTTTCCAGCTGGCGGGCTCTGGCCGGGCCGACGCCCTTCAGCGCCGTGACGGGAGAAAATAAGTCGATGATGTCCACGCTCCTTTCTGCGGATCGATTGGGGTTATCGAAGGGAGATCACTTCTTATGTACGACAGTGCTTCTACATCCTCTGGACTGGTTGCCCAGCTTGTGGCGAAGCGGATGATCGTATGGGCATCATCATACGCTTCCCAGAAGCCAAATTCCACCTGCTTCGCCAGCCGCTCCATCGCGGCGTTCTCGATGATGCAGAAAACCTGATTTGTCGGGGAATCAAAGCAGAGCGCACAGCCGTTTTGAGAGAGGATCTGCCGGATGCGAGAGATAGACCATGCCGGGCATGACCATGTGGTCGTGGTTGGCGTCGTGCTGGTATTCGTCCAGAAGCGTCCGGATCTGGTCTGCACGGATCTTTCCGTTGTGGTGCGGCAGCGTCAGGACTTTGTGTCCGCCGAACTCGATCGCACCGGCCTCGTGTACGCTGATGTGCCCAGTGCTTGCGGCGATCACGCCCTGATAGCTTTTCAGCATGGCGCCGATCACCGTGGCGTTTGTCTGCATATAGTCACAGGAAAAGGACAAGGAATGCTCCGCATTCGGGTGCTCCTTTTGCGATAAGATTTGTAGGGGCGGGCGTTGGTCGCCCGCTTTTTCGCGACCCCATTTCCTTTTCTCTGCCAGAAAAGGAAACGGGTTCGCGCTCCCAAAGGAAAAGAGGGCTGTGCAAAACCAGAAGTGCGAACCGTGCCGCCATCGCGTCAGAAGAAGCCAGCTCCATTCCGTTTCCGCCGGGGCGGCGAAAACTCCATATCCGCTGGCTCCTTCTGACGCCGCGATGCGCAGAGCGCAGAGACCTTTCGGGTGGTAGGGTCTGGTGTAACGGACAGCTTGAGTCTGAGATTTTCAGAGTCAAATTCAGGACAACGGTTCGCACTGGCCCTCTTTCTTTTCTTGGAAGATTGAAACCGTTCTTTTCTTTCTGGCAGAGAAAGAAAAGAATGGGTTCAAAAAAGGGCCGATGAGTACCCGCAAGGGGCAGGCCGCATCTGTAACGCTCCTTCGTCGCGAACAGCTGTGCTCGGCATCGGCCCCTACGGAGTGCGGCGGAAAAAGATCCGTCATAACAAAAATAACGGGTATCCGGCCTAAAACGGATACCCGTTATTCTGTTACCAGTCTTACCCGGCAGATGTACGATCCGTGACCCCGGCCGGAACCGGTTTTCAGGACATCTGCCTGAGCCAGAGGGGATCATTCGGGAAACATCAGGCCAGCTTGTTCATCTTCAGGGCAATGCTGCTCTTCTTGCGGGCTGCATTATTCTTGTGAATAATACCCTTTTTGACAGCCTGATCGATGGACTTCACCGCAGCCGTGTAAGCGCTATCGGCCTGCTCTTTGTTACCTTCGGCAACAGCAGCTTCGAACTTCTTCAGCGTGGTCTTGAGTGCGGACTTGGCCATCTTGTTACGCTCGTTGTTGACCTTGGAAACCAGAACTCTCTTCTTAGCAGACTTAATGTTGGGCATGACGACACCTCCTCCAATAGCGTTAATACCGAAACAATTACCGTTTCATGCAGAAATACATTATAGCCGCACCTCGCGATAAAATCAATCCCTATTTTCGGTTTTTTTCCAAAAAAATTTCGCATAGGCAAAAGCAGTCTGGGAAAAATAGGACAGAGGTGAGAAATTTTGAATCTGAGGACCGATCTGGCCATGGAGGACCATGCCCTCTGGCAGCGCAGCGCGAAGCGGCAGACAAAGTTTTCCGGCGTGCGCGCGCGGGAAGAGGAGGAAGGCGGCGTAAAGATCACGACTGTGGAGATCCTGGATGAAGAAGGCGAACGCGCGCTCGGCAAGCCGCGCGGGGCCTATGTGACATTGGAGTGTGCGCCCGCGCGAGAGTCCACGGCGTTTGCTGCGCAGGCGATGCTTCTGGCGCGGCGCATCCGCGCGCTGCTCCCGACCCGCGGCCATGTACTGGTGGCCGGGCTCGGCAACGATGCGGTGACGCCGGATGCCGTCGGGCCGGAGACTTTGCGGAACCTGATCGTCACCCGCCACCTCAAGCGTTCGCTGCCCGCTGTGTTTTCTGCATTTTCCACAGTCAGCGCACTCGCACCCGGCGTCCTCGCCACCACCGGCACGGAGAGCGCGGAGCTGATCGCGGCCGCGGTACGGCAGATCCAGCCAGACGCGGTGATCGCGGTGGATGCGGTGGCGGCAAGGGGTGCGGAGCGGGTGTGTGCGGCGGTGCAGCTGTCCACAGCGGGTATCACACCGGGTTCGGGTGTGGGGAACGCGCGGACAGCCATCGACCGGACGACCCTGGGCGTACCTGTATTGGCCATCGGGGCGCCGACGGTGATGGACCTCGGGGGGTATGGCACGAAAGAGGGAACGATCCCGGACGGAATGATCCTGACTCCGCGCGATATTGATGCAAAAATCAGACTTTTGGGGCGCTGGATCGGCCTCGGGATCGATCTGGCGCTGCATGAGGGGCTGGACGTGGAGACGGCGGAGAGTTTCCTCGCATAATGTTCAAAACAGTTATGTAAACTTGATTATGCGGGACGGGAACAAAAGCATGGGAAAAAGTTCTGTGGACAACTGTGTGGAAATGTGGATTCTTCGTTGAAAGACACGAGTTTTTCACAGACTCCACAGAGTTGTCCACAAGGACGCTTTGGACATTTTCGGCGGAAATCGCGGGTGACAGAACATTCCGGCGCGGTAATTACGTCGACAAAAAAGAGAGATTACGGTCAACCCGGCACGGAGAAATTTGAAAAAAAGTCCGCGAAACGGCGGCGCGGACGGCGCGAAGAGCGCCGGAAGGGCGCGTGGCCTGAAAGTGGAGGATGGTTATGCTGGGAAAAGTGGAGATCTGCGGCGTGAATACGTCGCGGCTGCAGACGCTTTCGAACGAGGAGATGATGCGGCTGATCGAGCTGGCGCAGAAGGGGGATCAGGCGGCGAAGCAGCGGCTGGTGGAGGGAAATCTGAAGCTGGTGCTGTCGGTAATCCAGCGGTTTCTGGGCCGCGGGGAGAATCCGGACGACCTGTTTCAGGTGGGCTGCATCGGGCTGCTGAAGGCGATCGCGAATTTTGACACGACGAAAGACGTCCGGTTTTCGACCTACGGCGTGCCGATGATCGCGGGCGAGCTGCGGCGGTATCTGCGGGATTACAGCCCGATCCGCGTGAGCCGGTCGGTGCGGGACCTCGCGTACCGCGTGCTGCAGTGCAAGCAGGCGATGACGGCGGAGCAGGGGCGCGAGCCGACATTCGCGCAGATCGCGGAGCGGCTCGGCGTGCCGGAGGAGGACGTGGTCGGCGCGATGGACGCGGTGAGCACGCCGGTCTCGCTCTACGAGCCGGTATACACCGACGGCGGCGACCCGCTGACGGTGATGGATCAGGTACGGGATGTGAAGAACACGGACGAGCAGTGGCTGGAATCCATTGCGCTGCGGCAGGCGATGCAGGGGCTCAGCGAGCGCGAAAGGCACATTCTGGCGCTGCGGTTTTACGACGGGCGGACGCAGATGGAGGTGGCAGGGAGCCTCGGAATCTCGCAGGCGCAGGTCTCGCGGCTGGAAAAAGGGGCGCTGGCCAGCATCCGGAAGGCCATCCGCGTGTCATAAAGCCGGTCTGCTGCGCATAGGGTAAACAAAAAGGGGGGCGCGGCGCATGGTGGAACGGTTTTCGGAGATCCGCAACAAAGAGGTCATCCATGTCTGCGAGGGATCGCGGCTGGGATATGTCAGCGACTGCTGCATCGAGCTGGAGACGGGGCGCGTGACGGCGGTGGTCATTCCGGGGCCGTGCCGGTTTCTGGGGCTGTTCGGACGGGACAGCGACTATGTTGTGCCGTGGTGCTGCATCCGGCGGATCGGGGAGGATATCATTCTGGTTGATGGGCCGGCGCCGGAATGGCGCGTGCCAAGGAAGAAAAGGGGGATTTTTTGAAGGGCGAAGGTGGGCGCCCAATGGTCGCCCCTACGTGTTCTATATTTGGCGCGGTGGAAAATCGAGAGCCTTAATCCCCTCAGTCATGGCTGTGCCATGACAGCTCCCCTTGATGCAATCAAGGGGAGCCTTCGGGCCGTTGAGTACCCGCAAGGGGCAGGCCGCATCTGTAGCGCTCCTTCGCCGCGAACAGCTGCGCTCAGCATCGGCCCCTACAGACATGAGCGAAGTGCAGCGGGGTGGAGAGAGACGAAAATTGTGGGGGGAAAATTGAAAAAAGGGCTTGCAATTTCAGGCAGATTCCGGTATAATGTCAAGGCATTACGCGGAAAAGCGCGATGACATTCTGAAACCGCACACGGCGCGTGCGCCCTCCCTGTGCCCGCAAGGGTGGAGAGCGATGAGCGGCGTGGAGGTACAAAACAAAAGGAGAACAAACATTATGGCAGTCGTATCCATGAAGCAGCTGCTGGAAGCTGGCGTCCACTTCGGTCACCAGACCCGCCGCTGGAACCCCAAAATGGCAACCTACATCTACACCGAGCGCAACGGCATCTACATCATCGATCTGCAGAAGACGGTGAAGAAGCTGGAAGAGGCGTATTCCTTCGTGCGTGAGCTGGCCGCGAGCGGCCAGAGCATCCTGTTCGTCGGCACCAAGAAGCAGGCGCAGGACGCGATCAAGGAAGAGGCTGAGCGCGTCGGCCAGTACTACGTCAACGCCCGCTGGCTCGGCGGCATGCTGACCAACTTCCGCACCATGCGCACCCGTATCGACCGTCTGGCCCAGCTGAAGAAGATGGAAGAGGACGGCACGTTCGCGATGCTGCCGAAGAAGGAAGTCATCAAGCATCAGGGCGAGATCGCCAAGCTCGAGAAGTATCTCGGCGGCGTGAAGGACATGAAGAAGCTCCCCGGCGCGCTGTTCATCGTTGACCCGCGCAAAGAGCGCAACGCCATCGCGGAAGCCCGCAAGCTGCACATCCCCATCGTCGCGATCGTCGATACCAACTGCGATCCGGACGAGGTCGACTATGTCATCCCCGGCAACGACGACGCCATCCGCGCCATCCGCCTGATCGCGGCCACCATGGCCAACGCGGTCGTTGAAGGCCGTCAGGGCGAAGAGAACACCGAGGCCGCTCCGGCTGCCGAGGCTCCCGCTGCCGAATAATCGACCCGCTATAATTAAAAAGATCATAAGCGCCCGCCGCATGACGGGCGCTTTTCAAAAGATACTGAATGGAGGAAATTACAATGGCATTTACTGCTGCTGATGTCAAGAAACTGCGTGAAATGACCAATGTCGGCATGATGGACTGCAAGAAGGCCCTGACCGAGACCGACGGCGATATGGACAAGGCTGTCGAATGGCTCCGTGAAAAGGGCCTGGCGAAGGCTGCCAAGAAGGCCAGCCGCATCGCGGCCGAAGGCATGGCGTATGCGACTGTGTGCGACAAGTGCGGCGTGGGCGCGATGGTCGAGGTCAACTGCGAGACCGACTTCTGCGCGAAGTCCGCTCCGTTTGTCCAGTTTGTCAAGGACATCTGCCAGGTCGTTCTGGTGGACAACCCCGCTTCTGTCGAGGCCATCATGGACTGCAAGTATCCCGGCACGGAGCTGAAGGTCTCCGAGGTCCTGCCTGAGAAGGTCATGTCCATCGGCGAAAACCTGCAGATCCGCCGTTTCCATCGCTTCGACAAGAACACCTCCGTGGCCTATGTCCACGCGGGCGGCAAGATCGGCGTTCTGGTCAACCTCGAGGTTGAGGGCGGCATCGACGCCACCACCATCGGCAAGGACGTCGCGATGCAGATCGCGGCTTTGAACCCCCGCTTCTGGGACAAGAGCCTCGTGACCGAGGACGTCCTCGAAGAGGAGAAGAAGATCCTCGTCGCACAGATGGACAACGATCCGAAGATGGCTTCCAAGCCGCAGCAGGTCAAGGAAAAGATCGCGGCCGGCAAGATCAACAAGTTCTACGAAGAGAACTGCCTGCTGCAGCAGGAGTTCGTCAAGGACAACTCCATGTCCGTCGAGCAGTACATGGCCTCCGCGGCCAAGGCGCTGGGCGGCAGCGTGAAGTTCGTCGACGCCGTTCGCTTTGAGAAGGGCGAGGGCATCGAGAAGAAGCAGGAAGACTTCGCTGCGGAAGTCGCTGCGCAGATGAACGCTGGTCACTAATTTATATTGTATGAAAACGGCGCGCCGGGAGGTGCGCCGTTTTTTGCTGGATCAAAGGAACTGCGATTGGAGACGAGAGAATGACGACACTGCACTGTGTTTGGGAACACAACGGCGGCGACACGCTGCTCTATGCCGCGGACGCCGAGTTTTTCGGCGTCTATGCGCGCGGCACGAGCCGGGAGGAGGCGCTGCAAAAGATTTCGCGGGACGCGGCGGCCTACTGCCGCTGGCGCGATGTGCCTGTTCCTGGGGGATTCACCGTTGAAGTCGTGCAGGAGCAGGAGAGCACGCTGCAAATCTGCGATGCGGACTCGGATGTTCTGTTTGACACGGAGCGGCCGCCGCTCACGTTTGCGGAATATGCGGCGCTGCGGGATCGGACGCTGCGCTCTGCGCGGGACTTTCTTGCACTCTATCGCGCCGTCCCGGATGCGGAGCGGAGTGTGCTGCCGGCGCGCAAAACGTTCTATGGTGCAGTGCCGCGCACAGCGGAGGAAATGTATGTGCACACGAAAAACGTCAATGCCTATTATTTCGGGGAAATCGGTGTGGAGGCCGGAAATGACGGGGATATTCTATCCTGCCGCAGCGAAGGCTTCGCACGGCTGGAGCGGCAGGAGGGGTATCTGGAGAATCCAATCTTCTCCGGGAGCTGGGGCGAGGACTGGACGCTGCGAAAGCTGCTGCGGCGGTTCCTCTGGCATGACCGGATTCATGCAAAGGCCATGTACCGCATGGCGCTGCGCATGTTTGACCCCGGCACTGTGCCGGATGTATTTCGGTTTGCGGACTGATTAAGCCAGAAGGGGCTGGAGCTGGCGTCCTTCGAGGGCGGCGGCGATGGTCTCTGGCAGGAGCTCGAAGTGCGCGACCATGGAGCGCGGCTTTTTGGCGGCGTTGTCCTGCGAGATGGGGACGAAATAATAGTGCCGCCGGGTGAGCAGCGTGCCGATGGAGGGCGCGTTGCCCGCGAGGGCGTCGTTTGTCGAGACGGCAAGGACGATGGGACGCTCGTTGCGCAGATGGGCCTTGGCGGCGAGAGTCACGGGCCCGTCGGCGATGCCGCAGGCGAGCTTCGCGAGCGTGTTGCCGGTGCAGGGCGCGATGACGAGGCAGTCGAGCAGCTTTTTTGGGCCGATCGGCTCCGTCTGCGCGATGGTATGGAGAATTTCATGGCCGCAGATCGCTTCGATGCGGGCGCGGAAATCTGCCGCTGTGCCGAAGCGGGTGTCGGTCGTGTAGCTGGCCTCGGAGAGGATGGGGATGATGTTGGGATATTGGGTTTTCAGGCGTTCCAGCACATCCAGCACGCGGGAAAACGTACAGAATGAGCCGCATAGGGCAAAGCCGATCACGGGTTCCATAATGCCTCCTGTTCTTCGGATAGGATCCGTAAAGTGGTTTCTTTGAGGATACGGGCAGCGCGCTCCGGCGCGAATCTGCCGGGCAGACCGGGCGCGCGCTGATAGAGTTCGGGCTGGTCGCAGGCCGGCGGGAGTCCGCCGGGCGCGGACGCGAGATCGATCAGCGGACAGCGGAGCGCGGCGAGCTGCGCCTCGGTGAAAACCGGGGCGGGGACGGTATTGAGAACGCAGTCGTAGGTGAGGCCCTGCGCGTAGACGTGTGTCTGCTCCGGACGATAGCCGAGCGCAGCGCACCAGGCGCGGTCTTCGGCCTTGCGGCTGGCGACGGTGACTGCCGCGCCAAGGCTTTGCAGCTTGCGGGCAAGGCATTTGCCGATGCGGCCGAAGCCGACGACGAGGATGCGGCTGCCGGAAAGGCCGGTTGGCATGGCACCGAGCGCGAGGGCGACGGCGGCCTCGGCGGTGAGGGCGGCGTTCTGAACGGCGAGAGGTTCGTCGCGCATGTAGTCATACTGTACGTGACCGGCGAACAGCTCCTCCGGCAGGACGCCGCCGAAGATGCGCGCGCCGGGCGGCAGACAGGCGCGGACAGCGTCCAGCGGGAGGTCGCCCGGCGATTTGATGTGGGCAGCGTCGCGGAGCGCGGGCACGGGCAGGAGCACGGCCTCGGCCTGCGCGAGCGCATCGTGGAGGCTGGCGTGGGTGTCCGGCAGGTCCGGCACCTGGTAACAGGCGACGGAGAAGCCTGCGGCCATGAGCTGCGCGGCAAGGTGGTACTGGCGGCGGTCGCCGCCGAGAATGGCAAAATTCTGGATCAAATACATCCCCTCTTTCCGATCTATCTTATGCGGGAGGAACGGGAATGGGGCCTGTTTGTGCGGCGAAGGGCGAGAAACGGGCGACCAATGGTCGCCCCCTACGGACATAAGCGAAATGTGGCGGAACATTGATAGCCTTAATCCCCTCAGTCTGGCCTGCGGCCATACAGCTCCCCTTGATGCAATCAAGGGGAGCCTTTGGGCGGACAGAGTCGTCCCGCCGCTGCGAACACTGCGGCGGAAAAAGAACCCGCCGGGGGAACCGGCGGGAAAGGCGGGAGTTTGAGTCTATTTATGTAGCCGATCGTCAATCAGCTGATTTGAATTGTCCGAGAAAATCAGCCGAGGAACCACTGTGTCCAGTAGCCGCCGTTTGCGACATAACCGACGCCGATGGACGTGAAGTTCGCGGAGAGGATGTTCGCGCGGTGGCCCGTGGAATTCATCCAGGCCTCCACGACGGACTGCGCCGACGAATAGCCCATGGCGATGTTTTCGCCGGCATAGGAATAGGAGATGCCGAAGCTGCGCATCATGTCGAACGGGGAGCCGTAGGTCGGGCTCTCGTGCGAGAAGTAGCCGTTTTGCTGCATGTCCTGCGATTTGACGCGGGCATAGCGGCAGAGGCTCTCGTCGAGCGTCAGTGCGGAGAGGCCATACTGTGCGCGGATCTCATTCACGAGCGAGACGACGGCGCGCTCCTCCGCGAGGACGGAGCTGCTGTCCGGCTGGGACGGCGTTTCGGGCGTGTCCGGCTCGGGAGGCTGTTCCGGCGTGCTGGGCGTATCCGGCTGCCCGGTGCAGGAGCCGTCCGCGCAGTCCGTGTCCGGGCAGGTCTGATCCGGACAGCTCTGCTCTGGGCATTGATGCCAGCAGGAGACCGGGAGACCGCAGCCGGCGGGCAGCGTGACGCATTGCCAGCGTGCGGCGGAGGCGGGGAGCGCGAGCGCGGCAAACAGCGCCAGCGCGCTCAGGGTGGTTCGGATTTTTCTTTTCATGGGGAATCCCTCCTTCTTCTCCGTTTTACCCCAGCGTCCGGGCGATTGCAAGCGGTAAATCCTTCCGCACGTCTGGCGGGATGCGCGGAAATACTTGTGTTTCCGCGCGTTTTTTGCTATACTGGAGACAAGAAGAGAAATGTTTGCCAGTGAGGTGTCGATATGCAGCAGCACGGTTTTATCCACGATATGCTCGACGTGAAGGTCCTGATCCTGTTTGTGGCGTCGAAGGCCCTCTATCCGCTGAGCCTGCAGAAGATCTATGAGCTTTGTTTTCAGGATGACTGCCTGAGTTATTTCGATGTGAGCGTCGCGGTGCCGCAGATGGTGGAGAGCGGTCATCTCGAGAAGACCGGCGAGGACGAATACGTCATCACGGACAAGGGCCGCGAGCAGGAGGAGGTCACGAGCGACGCGATCGCCTATCCGGTGATGCAGCGGGCGCTGGCCGCGGTGGAGCGGTTCAACCGCGAGATCAAGCGGCAGAGCATGGTCCGCACCGAGGTGATCCCGCGCGAGGGCGGCGATTTTTCCGTCGTGCTCGGGCTGGACGATGAAAAGAGCAATCTAATGACGATCGAGCTCATGGCCCCGACGCAGACGCAGGGCCGCGCGCTGGCCCGCGCGTTCAGCCGCCGGGCGGAGAAAATTTTTCAGTTGGTGATGACCGAACTTCTCGACGAGGTGGAGGGACGAAACAATGAAAAACTTTGAGCACGCGGCGCAGACGCTGACGGCGCTGATGGAGGAGCAGGGATTGACCGCGGCTGAGCTTTCGCGCAGGACCGAGGTCAACGCCGGGACGATCCGGAACATCATGACCGGAAAGCAGACCAACATCAGCACGAGAAATATTATGACTTTGGCCCATTATTTCGGGATGAGCATGGACGAATTTATTCAGAAAATTCAATAGACGCCGAGTTTCACAGTTTTGTTACGCCGGATTCACACAAAATTCACGAAAGCGTATACGATAATACTTGAAAAATTGTGCAAGTTGTGGTATGATACCAGTACAGGGAGAGATCCCTGGGGCGGATCCAAAAATCGGGGAGCCGGTTTCGGGATGCACCCAAGGAAGTAGGAACAAACGAAAGGAGCGGCTATTATGAGATTTCAGTACGCAGAAAAAAAGGTCAGCCTGCCAGAGAACGTTCACAAGTATGCAGAGAAGAAGGTCATGAAGCTGGAACGATTCTTTGGGGACGACGCCGACGCTCTTGTCACCTTCAGTGTGGAGAAGAACCGGAACAACGTTGAAATTACGGTTCATGCTGCCAACACATACTTCCGCGCCAGTGAGAGCACGTCTGATATGTTCGCGTCGGTGGACGCGGCGGTCGCCACGATCGAACGGCAGATCCGCAAGAACAAGACGCGTCTTGCTAGAAGACTCCGTCAGGACGCCTTCGTCCGCACACCCGATGCCACCTCGTTCGCTCCGGAGGAGCCGGAAGAGGGGACGTTCGAGATCATCCGGACGAAGAAGTTCAACATGAAGCCCATGACCCGGGAAGAGGCCATCCTGCAGATGAACCTGCTGGAGCACAGCTTCTTCGCGTTCCGGGACGAGGACTGTGACGGGGCATTCGCGGTGGTCTACAGAAGGACAGACGGGGGCTACGGCCTGATCGAGGATGCGGAATAAGGCGCGGCGCGCCATATAGATGGATCCCACGGCGGGCGGCACGGAATGTGCCGCCCGCTTTTCCAGCCCGGAACAACAAGATATGGGGGCGAAATATGGGACAGGACACCAGCGGAGGCATGGTGCGGAAAAGATGGAGAAAAAGTGAAAAAAGTGCTTGACAAAACAGGCTCCGTTTGGTATTATAGCGGAGCGCTTTTGAGAGCGCCGTGCATTGCGGATGTGAGTCATGAAGATCTTGAAAAAGATGAAAAAACTTCTTGACAAACAAATGAAGCTATGCTAAAATGTTAAAGTTCGCTGTGAGCGGAAACGTTCAAAAGCGAACGACAGAAAATCACAAAGTTCTGAAAAAAGTCCTTGACAAATTCGAAACTTCGTGATAAAATCAGAAAGCTCGCTGATGAGCGAGTGAGCCGCAAAATTGCGGAGTGCACCTTGTAAATTAAACAACGAGAAACATGAACAAACACCTTGGACAATTTAAGGTTCTGAAAAGAACCGAAAACAAGTTGTTCAA
>JABLTR010011356.1_pt1 | contig 14235 bp, 11 predicted proteins | sample 7160071 | NCBI WGS metagenome assembly JABLTR01 (sample SAMN14651230, study PRJNA627086) | human gut metagenome | isolation source: feces | host: Homo sapiens
CCCAAAGGGGGCAGACCGCCGTTTTTCCGTCTCACTGAAACAGGTCCAGATCCAGGCTGACCTGTCCGGGGCCGGGCAGGTTCATCCGGCGCTTGCGGTTGGAGGAGTACTCCAGTTTGGCGGTGACCCGCTCCACATCGTGGTGCTCCAGGGCCACCCGGTAGGCGTGGATATTTTCCTCCAGCCGGATGATGACCTGGGTCAGGGCGTCGGCGTTCAGGGTCATCAGCTCCTTCCACAGGGGCACGTCCAGGGCGGCCACCCGGGTGCAGTCCCGGAAGGAGCCCCCCTCAAAGCCCTTGCACTGGAACAGCTCCGCGTCGTCGCACACCGACAGGGCGATGATGTGCATCAGCTGGCTGGTGTAGGCGATGATCTGGTCATGGCGCTCCGGCGTGGTCTGCACCACATCCGCCGCGCCGATGTAGTCCGCGATGCGCTCCATCAGGGCCACATGCGCCGGGGCACTCTCTGCCCGGGGGGTCAGGATGAAATGGCAGCGCTGGAACAGCTCCGGGAAGGAGTGCTCTATGCCGGAGAACTCAGTGCCCGCCATGGGGTGGCAGCCGATAAAATCCACCTGGGGGGGCAGCACCTGGGCGGCCTTCATGATGGCGGTCTTGATGCCGCACACGTCGGTGACCAGGCTGCCCGGCCGGAATACCTCCCGATAATCCCGCAAATAGCGCACCACCGTGCTGGGGGCGGTGCACAGGAAGGTCACGTCCGCCTCGGCCAGGGCCTGGGCGGCGTCCAGCGTCCCCCGGTCGCACACGCCGTGCTCCCGGGCATAGTCCAACGTCTCCTGACGGCGGGCCACCCCCACCACCTCATAGTCCTCAAAGCCCCGCAGGGCGGCGGCCAGGGAGCCGCCGATCAGCCCCAGGCCCACAATGGCAATGACTTTTTTCATCGTCTCTCCTCCTCCATGAGGCTCTGCTGTCTGTCCCCTTTACTTTAACACTTTCCATTTATAAAGTCAACCATTTCCATGCGCTCGCCGCAGCCGCAGGCGACAGGAAAAACAATGGCCGCCGGTTGCTGCCCGGCGGCCATGTCAAAAGCGTTCAAAGGCGTCCGCAGGCAGCGCCGCCCTCACCGGAGCGCCGGAGGGTGCAGCCCGGGGCCTTCGTCACTGGTTCCAGCCCTCGTTGCCGTCGTCGCAGGGGGCGCCGCCGTTCTGGCCCCAGGGCTGATTGGGGCCCCCCTGGTTCCAGCCGTTGGGGTCGTTGGGTCCCCAGCCGTTGGAGTTGGGCCCGCCCTGGTTCCAGCCGTTGTTGGGGCCGCCCTGATTCCAGGCACCGTTTCCGCCCTCTCCCACCGGCGGGGCCTGGTTGCCCAGGACATAGAGGTAGAAGCCCGCGTCCGCCAGGGTAATATAGCAGACCAGGAACATGTTCACCGCAATATTGGCCGCCAGCGTCACCAGCGTCATCACCACGGTGGAAACGCCCGTCATCCCCTGGAAGAGCAGAAGCATGGTGACCTGCTGCACCAGCATCTGAACCAAGGCCACAATCACACCGGCCAAAATCGACCAGCCCAAAAAGGACAGGTCCAGCACAAACAGCTCCATCTTGTGCCCCTGCATCATCCTCTTGCTGCGGCGGATGGCCTCCAGACATGAGATCTCCGGATCATCCAGCAGGGCATACTCCGCCATGCGGTAGCGGTAAAGGGCAATGATGCCCGGAACGATGAACAACAGTGTCCAGAGATAGACGAACACCATCCGCAGAACGGCAATCAAAATGACTTTGCCGGCCATATGAAACTGGGAAAAGGGCGCCTGATAGCCGCCGCCCTCCATTCCCCGCATCACCCGCAGGGCATAGCTGCTGTAGCCAAAGCTCACCACCATGGAGTAGAAGCCCAGGATGAGCGCCACCAGCAGGGCCGCTGTGGCCATGGGGCCCTGGAACAGGGCCATGATCTGCTGGGTCAGGGCATTCATGGAGCCCTGGCTGATCTCGCCGCCGTTCTCCATGATTGTATTAAACCAATTGAGATACAGGGCATCCACCTGGTCCACCGGATTGGGCAGGAACAGCCCCACCACGGTGGCCAAAGCGGTGGTGGCCAACAGGAAAAACAGGGTCACCATATAAGCCGGCGGATTTCCCTGGGTGACCAGGTGCTTGGCCCGGCGTTTCAGTGCGCCTCTGTCAAAATACATATGCAGCGCCTCCTTTTCTCTGTGTGGAGTGTAGTATACCACACCAGACCGAACTTAGCAATGCGCCGTTTTTCAAATAAAAGGAAAACAGGGCCCGCCGCAGTGCGGCGGGCCCTGGTCCGGGTGGATGGAAACGAAAGGCGGTCCTTACTCCTCGGGGTCGATGAAGTCGTCGGAGTCCATGTACTTGACGCACTCCATACCGGCGATACGGCCGGAGTTCAGGGCGTAGGACATGGTGGAGCCGGGGTTGAAGAAGCAGTAGTTGCCGGCGAATACGTTGGCGGTGTCGTTGCCGCAGCCGTACAGGCCGGGGATGGGATCCAGGTCGTTGTTCAGGATCTGCATGTTCTCGTTGACCTGCAGTCCGCCCAGGGAGCCGTAGCCGGAGGGGAAGTGACGGGCCACATAGAAGGGGGCGGTGGTGATGGGCTTCAGGAACCGGTGGTCCTTGGTGAACTGCCAGTCGTAGCCGTTGCCCCAGCCATTGCACATGGCGTTGTACTCCTCGATGGTCTTCTTCAGGTTCTCCAGGTTGATGCCCAGGGTCTCGGCCATCTCCTCGATGGACTGGAACTCGAAGAAGTTCTGGGGGATGTCATCACCGTAGGAGACGTCCTTGTCCTCGCTGGCAAAGACGCTGTTCTCCACGTCGGACTGGGCGCCGGAGAAGTACAGCTCCTTCTCGTGCTCCCAGCGGTCCATGGTCTTGATGGCGTGGTGATAGGTGATATAGTCCAGGCCGTGCTCCTTGTAGTACTCCACGATCTTGGAGTCGATGATGGAGAAGCCCATGTGCTTCTTCTGCAGCAGCAGGGCGTTGCCGGTATAGGTGGTGTTGTCCATCAGCTCCTCGTTGAAGAAGCGCTTGCCGTCCAGGTTGACCAGCAGGTTGGGCTGGCGCATGACCTCGGACAGGGTCTTGAACACGTCGGTGGTGCCGGGGGTGTTGTAGTTGACCTCCATGAACACGTCGTTCTTCTTGGCGCCGATGGCCCAGGCCATGTTCAGGCCGTCGCCGTCGATGCCGGGGATCCGGAAGGAGGTCATGTCCTCGCCCCACTTCCAGCCCATGTACTGCTGGATCATGTCCACGTTGTTGCCGATGCCGCCGGTGGCGATGATGACGCAGTTGCACAGGCACTCGATCTCCTCGCCGTCATCGGTGACAGCCAGCACGCCCCGGACCTGGCCCTTGGAGCCGGTCAGGATCTGCTTGACGGAGGTGTGCAGCTGGATATCCACGCCGATCTCCTTGGCATACTCGTGGATCTTCTGGATCATGGTGGCGGCGCAGCGCTCGGTGGGCTTGTTGGTGCCGGGGGCCTTCACCATGTGCTGGGTGCAGTGGGAGTTCTTGAAGTACTTGAACACGCCCAGGAACTCCACGCCCATCTTCTGGACCCACTCCACGGTGCTGGCGGACATATTGAACCAGCGGCGCACCAGCTTGGCGTCGGCGCGCCAGTGGGTGTAATCCATGAAGTAATTGAAGGCGTCATCCTTGGTGAAGTCATTGGTCATGTTCTCCTTCTGGAGCTGGGACTCAATGGCCAGGAACGCCATGCCCATGTTGGCGGCGCCGCCCACGGTGCCGCTCTTCTCAAAGGCGACGACAGTGCCGCCTCCGGTGGCGTTCAGAGATTCCTGAGCCTGGGTGGCAGCGGCCAGGCCGGACATGCCACAGGCAACGACGACGACATCTGCTTCCATCTGTCTCATAACTGTTTCCTCCTAAACTTTTTCAAATCCTGGATATTCTGTCTCATATCCCATTTGAACCGCACACAAATGCGGATTCAAACTGCATTATCCCCGGCGGCGGCGGCGTCCTCCGCCGGCAGCGGCGGCGCCAAAGCTGCCCACCGGGACAGGGTCGGTGGGGATGGGGGGCTTGACCAGCCCGGCCTTTTTGATGGCCCCCACCGGACACACCGCGGCGAAGTCCGAGGACTTCATCTCCAGCAGGTCCTTCTTGATGACATGGATCATGCCCTCGCCGCCGGCCACGGCCCCATCCGGGGCGGCGGATACGCACTTGCCGCAGCCGTTGCACAGGGCGGGATCGATATACAGGGTATAGCAGGCCGGGCACTCCATGGCCTTGCAGCGCTTGCGGGTCAGGTGGTCATACCACTCGTCATAGTGGCTCTCCAGGGAGGCCTTCACCAGCTCGGCGGTGCGGACGCTCAGCTCGCACTCGTTGGCGGTGATGATGAGCTCGCAGCAGTCCTTCAGCAGATCCAGGTCCTCCACACTGCCCCGGCCGTTGGAGATGTCCTCGGGAATCAGGTAGAGCTGATACATGCCGTCCCGGCAGAAGGTGCCGTGGCCGCAGACGCTCTTGTGGGCCTGGCGGGCAATCCGGGCGGCCTGGCACACCGGGCAGGTGCCCTCGGCCAGCTGGGTCACTTCCTCAACGGCGGGCAGTCCCTCGGCGGTGATCTCACAAATTCTCTTCATTTTGAACTACCCCCCAATCAATATTCCGTCCACAGCTTGGTGCGGTGGAGCTGCAGCCGCAGCGGGCACTTCAGGCAGCGGGCGGCCTCCGCCTTGGCCTGCTCCTCGGTGAAGTTGTTGTCCACCTTGACAAAGGAGCAGCGGCGCTCGTCGCAGGGCGTGATGTCGGCGTGCTGCCGGGGCAGCTCGGCATAATCGTCAATCCGGCCGATGTAGGGATCGGGGGCGGGCACGTCCACCAGCTTCTCCTCGATGTCGCCGTCACCGCCCAGAACCTGGTCGATGGCCGAGGCCGCATCCCGGCCGGCGGCAATGGCGCTGATGACGCTCTTGGTGCCGGTGACCACGTCGCCGGCGGTGTACACGCCCTCGACGCTGGTCTTCAGGCCGGACTTGCCAGTCTCCGGGTCCACGGGATAGCCGGGCCGGTTGAGCTCCAGGCCGAAGCCGGCATCCAGATTGGTCTTCTGGCCGGAGGCATAGACCACCACATCACAGGGCACAAATACTTCGGTGCCGGGGATGGCGTCCACCTCCAGGCCGCCGGGGCCGAAGCGGAAGTCGGAGATGGCAAAGCAGTTCAGACCGGTGACCCGGCCGTTTTCGTCCCGGGTGAAGCCGGAGTTGGAGTAGCCGGAGTAGAGCTTCACGCCCTCTTCGGCGGCCTGATCGATTTCCTCGTCATCAGCGGTCATCTGGCCCTTCTCCCGGTTCTCCAGGCAGACCACGGTGACCTCGGCGCCCAGGCGGACAGAGGAGCGAGCCACGTCATAGGCCACGTTGCCGCCGCCGTAGACCAGCACCTTCACACCGGGGCCGATGGCCGGGGTGGTGGGGATGCCCATGGAGATATCCCGGAGCACATCCAGGGCGGTGGCCTCCTGGGCCGGGTTGTTGTTGGCCACGGGGATGATCTTGCCGTCGGAGGCGCCCACAGCCACCAGCACCGCGTCGTAGTCGGCCTTCAGGGCCTTCACATCGGTGATGGTCTGGCCGGTGACGATCTTGACGCCGGTCTCGGCGATCAGGTCCACTTCCTTCTGGACCTCGTCCCGGGGCATACGATAGGCGGGGATGCCGTAGCTGAGCATGCCGCCGCAGGTGGGATAGCGCTCGTACAGGGTGACCTCATGGCCCTTCTTGGCCAGATAGTAGGCCGCGGTCAGGCCGCAGGGGCCGCCGCCCACCACCGCCACCTTCTTGCCGGTGGCCGGAGCGGCTTTGACGTACTGGTCCTTCCAGGACTGGGTGGTGTCGTGCTTGGCGGCAAACAGCTTCAGCCCCTTGATGTCCACGGCGCCGTTCAGGCCGTTGCGCTTGCACTTCTTCTGGCAGTAGCTGGTGCACACATAGCCCAGGGACATGGGGAAGGGCACCTTCTCCCGGATGGTGGCCACGGCGGCGTCATAGTTGCCCTCGGCGATCATACGGATATACTGGGGGATGTTGATATGGGCGGGACACTCGGCGGAGCAGGGGATCAGGGCCTCGTCCCGGATCAGATCCTTGCGGAACACGCCCTCCCGGTCCTGGAGCGCGCCGGTAGGACACACCTCCACGCAGGCGCCGCAGAACCGGCAGCCGGAGGCGTCCAGGGGCAGGTCGTTCAGGGTGCCGATATAGGTCTCGCCGTCCTTTTTCTGGTAGTCCAGCACCTTGACGCCCCGGACATCGGCGCACACCCGCACGCAGCGGCCGCACTGGATGCACCGCTCCATCTCCCGGTCAATCAGGGGATTGACGGTGTTGATCTTGGTGGTCTTCTTGGTGACATGGCGCATGCTGGGGTTGACGCTGGCGTTCAGGTACTGGAACAGGGCCTGCAGCTCACAGTTGCCGAAGCTGCGGCAGCCGGTGCAGTCCCCGGGATGGCCGGCAAAGATGAAGTTCATGGAGGCCCGGCGCAGCCGGTCCAGCTGGTCGGACTTCGTCTTGACGTGCATTCCCTCCGCCACGGTGGTGGTGCAGCTGGTCACCGGCTCCTGGCCGTCGATCTCCACCACGCAGAGCTTGCAGCCCCCCTGGGGCTTCAAGTCGGGATGGGAACAGATATGGGGGACATAGATCCCCGCATCCAGCGCGGCATTGAGGACGCTGGTGCCCTCCTCCGCTTCGACCTGGACGTTATCGATCCAAAGTGTTACCTTTCCCACGATCCAATTACCTCTCATTAAAATTATTTGTTTTCTATCATTCTGCTGTGCCGAAAGCGGCGGCCTTCGGCCCACAAATTCGGGTCAAATAAACACTGACCCGCCATTCGCGAATATATTATACAGCATTCGTTGTGGTAACGCTACATTTTTTTGTGGAAATTTGCATGTTTTTTTTACCGTTCTCAATTCCCGAATGGAATGACAATTTTCGTCTCTCATGGGCTTTCTTGACAGTTTGCGGAGAAGAAAGCTATAATATAGAATGAATTATTATGTTTTGCAAATGGTGAGGAACAACTTATGCCCAGACAAAAGAAACAACAGTACGACAATGAGGCGATCTCCTCCCTGAAGGGGGCCGACCGGGTGCGCAAGCGCCCCGGGGTGATCTTCGGCTCCGACGGGCTGGAGGGCTGTGAGCACGCGGTGTTTGAGATCCTGTCCAACGCCATCGACGAGGCCCGCAGCGGCCACGGGGACAAGATCATCGTCACCCGCTATGCCGACCGCTCCATTGAGGTGGAGGACTTCGGCCGGGGCTGCCCGGTGGACTGGAACAACGCGGAACAGCGCTACAACTGGGAACTGGTGTTCTGCGAGCTCTATGCCGGCGGCAAATACGGCAGCGGAGAGGCCGGGGACGCCTATGAATTTTCCCTGGGCCTGAACGGCCTGGGCGCCTGCGCCACCCAGTACTCCTCTGAATATTTTGACGCCACCATCTACCGGGACGGGAAAAAGTACACCCTGCACTTTGAGAAGGGGGAAAACGTGGGCGGCCTCCAGACCGAGGACGCCCCCCGGCACAAGACCGGCTCCCGCTTCCGCTGGAAGCCCGACCTGGAGGTGTTCACCGATATCGCCATCCCGGTGGAATATTACACCGACGTGATGAAGCGCCAGGCGGTGGTCAACCCCGGGGTCACCTTCCTCTTCCGCAACCAGACCGGCTCCACCTTTGAGGAGACGGTGTTCCGCTATGAGCACGGCATCCAGGACTATGTGGCGGAGCTGGCCGGGGACAACGCCCTGACCACCCCGGTGTTTTTCCAGACCGAGCGCACCGGCCGGGACCGCGCCGACAAGCCGGACTACCGGGTCAAGATCGCCGTCAGCCTGTGCTTTTCCAACACAGTCAACATCATTGAGCACTACCACAACTCCTCCTGGCTGGAGCACGGCGGCTCCCCGGAGAAGGCCATGCGCTCCGCCCTGCTCAGCGCCATCGACACCTATCTGCGCAGCAACAACAAGTACAATAAAAATGAGTCCAAGATCACCTGGGCGGACATCCAGGACTGCCTAATCTTTGTCTCCAGCAACTTCTCCAGCCAGACCAGCTACGAGAACCAGACCAAAAAGTCCATCACCAACAAGTTCGTCCAGGAGGCCATGACCGACTTCCTGAAGGAACAGCTGGCGGTCTACTTCATCGAAACCCCCGCCGACGCGGTGAAGATCGCCGAGCAGGTGCTCATCAACAAGCGCTCCCGGGAGCACGCCGAGGCCCAGCGGGTCACCATCAAGAAGAAGCTCTCCGGCTCCCTGGACCTGAGCAACCGGGTGGCCAAATTTGTGGACTGCCGCACCAAGGACATCTCCCGCCGGGAGCTGTATATTGTGGAGGGCGACTCCGCCCTGGGCGCCTGCAAACAGAGCCGGGACGCCGAATTCCAGGGCATTATGCCGGTGCGGGGCAAAATTCTGAACTGCCTGAAGGCGGACTACAACAAGATTTTCAAGAGCGAGATCATCACCGACCTGATCAAGGTCATGGGCTGCGGGGTGGAGCTCAAGGGGGTCAAAAAGTCCAAGGAGCTGGCCGACTTTGACCTGGACAACCTGCGCTGGAGCAAAATCATCATCTGCACCGACGCCGACGTGGACGGCTATCAGATCCGCACCCTGATCCTGACCATGCTCTACCGGCTGACCCCCACCCTGATCCGGGAGGGCTACGTCTATATCGCCGAGTCCCCCCTCTACGAGATCACCTGTAAAGACGACACCTGGTACGCCTATTCCAACAAGGAGAAGGACGACATTGTAAACGGCCCCTTGGCGGGCAAAAAGTGCACCATCCAGCGCTCCAAGGGCCTGGGCGAGAACGAGCCGGACATGATGTGGCTGACCACCATGAACCCGGAGACCCGGCGGCTGGTCAAGGTGATGCCCACCGACGCCGAGGCCACCAGCCAGACCTTCGATTTGCTGCTGGGGGACAACCTCCAGGGGCGCAAGGACCACATCGCCCAGGACGGCCACCTGTTCCTGGAGCTGGCTGATATCTCCTGACCGCCGTCCCGGCGCGCACGCCGCCGGAACGCGGTCGGATCTCCCCGCTGCCCGCCCGGGCGGGCTCAAAGATGCACAGAAACGGGTTCTGATCCAGAACCAGACGAAGTAAGGACGATCATATGGCAAAGAAGAAAAAAACGGAAGATGGATCCAAGAAGGTAGACGCCTCCCATGTGAAGGGGCTCCGGGCCGAGGTGCTGGAGCAGCCCATTGTGGACACCCTGGAGTGGAACTACATGCCCTACGCCATGAGCGTCATCATCTCCCGGGCCATCCCGGAGATTGACGGCTTCAAGCCCAGCCACCGCAAGCTGCTGTACACCATGTACCAGATGCGCCTGCTGGGGGGCAACCGCACCAAGAGCGCCAACATCGTGGGCCAGACCATGCGCCTCAACCCCCACGGCGACGCCGCCATCTACGACACCATGGTCCGGCTCTCCCGGGGCTACGGCGCCCTGCTGAACCCCTATGTGGACAGCAAGGGCAACTTCGGCAAGGTCTACTCCCGGGACATGGCCTGGGCCGCCAGCCGGTACACCGAGGCCAGGCTGGACCCCATCTGCGCCGAGTTCTTCCGGGACATCGACAAGGACACCGTGGACTTTGTGGACAACTACGACGGCACCATGAAGGAGCCCTCCCTGCTGCCCACCACCTTCCCCAACGTGCTGGTGTCCGCCAACCAGGGCATCGCCGTGGGCATGGCTTCCAACATCTGCGGCTTCAACCTGGGGGAGGTGTGCGACACCGCCATCGCCCGGATCAAGAATCCCCGCGCCGACCTGATGGCCACCCTGAAAGCCCCGGATTTCTCCACCGGAGGTATGCTGCTCTACGACCAGAGGGAGCTGGAGAAGATCTACGCCACCGGCCGGGGCTCCTTTAAGGTGCGGTGTAAATGGCGCTACGACAAAAAAGAGAACGTCATCGAGGTCTATGAGATCCCCTACACCACCTCCATCGAGGTCATCATGGACAAGGTGGTGGAGCTGAACAAGGCGGGCAAGATCAAAGAGATCGCCGACATGCGGGACGAGACCGACCTGAACGGCCTGAAGCTGGCCATCGACCTGAAGCGTGGGGTGGACCCGGACAAGCTGATGCAGAAGCTCTACAAGCTCACCCCCCTACAGGACAGCTTCGCCTGCAACTTCAACATCCTGATCGCCGGCATGCCCCGGGTCATGGGGGTCGGGGAGATTCTGGACGAGTGGACCGCCTGGCGCACGGAATCCGTCCGCCGCCGGGCCTTCTTCGACATGAAGAAGAAGGAGGAAAAGCTCCACCTGCTCCAGGGCCTCAAGAAGATTTTGCTGGACATCGACAAGGCCATCAAAATCATCCGGGAGACCGAGTCCGACGCGGAGGTCATCCCCAACCTGATGATCGGCTTCGGCATCGACCAGGTCCAGGCGGAATATGTGGCCGAGATCAGGCTGCGCAACATCAACAAGGAATATATTCTCAAGCGCACCGCCGAGGTGGACGAGCTGTCCGGCCAGATCGCCGAGCTGAAGGAGCTGGTGAACACCCCCAAGCTGCTCCAGCAGGTCATCATCCGGGAGCTCACCGAAGTGAAAAAGAAATACGCCGCTCCCCGGCGCACTGAAATCCTCTACGACGTGGAGGAAGAGGACGTGATCATCGAGGACGAGGTCCCCGACATCCCTGTCAACCTGTTCCTCTCCCGGGAGGGCTATCTCAAGAAGATCACCCAGCAGTCCCTGCGCATGTCCTCGGAGCAGAAGTACAAGGAGGGGGACGGCCCCTACCTCCAGTGGGACGCCTCCAACCGGGACGAGCTGCTGGTGTTCACCGACCGGCAGCAGTGCTACAAGACCCGGCTCAGCGACTTCGACCCCACCAAGGCCAGCGCCCTGGGGGATTACCTGCCCACCAAGCTGGGCATGGACGAGGGGGAGACGGTGGTCTGGGCCTGCATCCCCGGAGACTACTCCGCCCATGTGCTCTTCTGCTTTGAAAACGGCAAGGTGGCCCGGGTCCCCCTGTCCGCCTATCAGACCCAGAGCAACCGCCGCCGGCTCACCGGAGCCTACTCGGATAAATCCCCCCTGTGCGCCTGCCTGCTGCTCACCGAGGAGCGGGAGTATGTGCTGATCTCCACCGAGGGCCGGGCGGTCATCTTCAACTCCGCCTCCCTGGCCCCCAAGTCCACCCGCTCCACCCAGGGGGTGAACGTCATGACCCTGAAGCCCAAGTGGCACGTCCAGCGGGCGGTCGCCCTGGAGGAGTCCGGCATCGTCAACGTGTCCCGTTACCGCTCCCGCTCCCTGCCGGTGGCCGGCGCCCTGCTCAAGCCCGAGGACAAGGGGGAGGAGCAGATGGCGCTGATCTGGGAGGCGCCGTTATGACCGGCTTTTGGTGTTTTATGCTGGCCATGGAACTGCTGATTCCCCTGGCCATGCTGCTGGTGGGCCGCCGCTTCCGCAACTCGCCCCCCAGCCGGGTGAACGGCCTGTACGGCTACCGCACCCCCCGCTCCATGAAAAATCAGGACACCTGGGCCTTTGCCCACCGCCGCTGCGGCAGGCTCTGGATGCGCCTGGGCGGGGCGATGCTCCCCGCCACCGCTCTGGCGTCCCTGGTCTCCCTGGGCCGCCCTGACAGCTTCACCGGCTGGTACGGGGGCGCGCTGGTAGGCGCCCAGTGCGGGGTGATGGCGCTCTCCCTTGTCCCGGTGGAACGGGCCCTGAAGCGCACCTTCGACGAAAACGGAAACCGGCGGGAGGGCGGGCACCCCTCCGACACCCCCGCACCCTGAGAAAAGAGGTATTCTGTCATGGCAAACATCGAAAAACTCAAGCAAAACCTGCTGCGGGAGGGCTTCCAGGTCTCCTGCTTTGAGACAGCCCAGGAGGCCTGCGCCTATCTGAACGGCGCCATCGACGGCGTCAGCGTGGGCTTCGGCGGCAGCCAGACCGTCCGGGACATGGGGCTCTATGAGCAGCTTTCCGCCCACAACCGGTGCTACTGGCACTGGGACCCGGCCACCCAGGGCATCCCCGCCGAGGCCACCAACGCCGACATCTACATCTCCTCCCTCAACGGCGTCAGCGAGGACGGGGAGCTCATCAACATCGACGGCCGTGGCAACCGGGTGGCCTCCACCCTCTTCGGCCACAAAAAGGTTTACTTTATCATCGGGGTCAACAAGATCGCCCCGGACTACGACGCCGCCCTCTGGCGGGCCCGGAACATTGCCGCCCCGATGAACGCCAAGCGGCTGGAGAAAAAGACCCCCTGTGTGCAAACCGGACGGTGCATGAACTGCTCCTCCCCGGAGCGCATCTGCCGCGGTCTGGTCGTCCTCTGGGAGAAGCCCTTTGCCATCGAGGAGATGGAAGTGGTCATCGTCAACCAGTCCCTGGGATACTGACCCATCCCCTTCCCCACGCCGCCTCCGGGCAGAGAAAGGAGATCCCGCCGTGAAACGACTGCTGTGCACGCTGCTGGCCTGCGCCCTGGCCCTGGGGGGGCTGGCCGGCTGCGGCTCTATCTTCGACCGGCGCTATTCCTCGGTCACCACCCACCAGGAGCAGGCCGCCACCGAGGAGGACAGCTCCATTCTCCGGGCGGAAAACTACACGGATCTGGTCAGCTGCGTGCAGCATTTCGTCTCTCTGGGCCAGAGCACCGGCACCGTTCAGGTCTATAAATACTCCGGAGACATCGCCTCCGACCTGGAGGCCGCCTGCAACGAGGTGTGTACCGAGGACCCGCTGGGGGCCTACGCCCTCTATGGCATCTCCTACGACTACAGCCGGATCATCTCCTATTACGAGTGCACCTTCACCTTCTCCTACCGGCGCAGCGCCGAGGATATCGCCGCCATTGTCAGCGCCTACGGCAACGGCACCATCCGGGATCTGATCCAGGAGAAGCTGTCCGCCTTCTCCCCCTCCCTGGCCATCCGCACTTCCAGCTTCTACAGCGACTCCTCCAATCTGTACACCCTGGTCCAGGAGGCCTACTACACCGCCCCGGGCACCGCCCTGGGCTATCCCGAGGTATCCATCTCCGTCTATCCCGACAGCGGCGACACTCGGATTGTGGAGTTTTCGTTTGCCTATGGCGACAGCCAGGCGGTCCTGGCCCAGCGGGCCGAGGCAGCGGCGGCGGCCGCCGCTGGTCTGGTAGGCCAGGAGAGCGCCGCCGACAACACGGTGGCCTGGCTGCTCTATTCCCGGCTGCTGGGACAGACCGATTACTCCCCGGAGGGGGCCAGCGACATCTACAGCGCCCTGTGTCTGGGCACCGCCGACAGCGAGGGCATGGCCCTGGCTTACAGCCTGCTCTGCCAGCAGTCCGGCATCACCTGCCTGCTGGTCCAGGGCACGCTGAACGGCCAGCCCCACTGCTGGAATCTCATCACGATGGAGGACGGGGTCTCCTGGCAGGTGGACGTGACCCGGGCCGATCCGGAGGGAAATTTCCTGCACAACGACGAGACGATGGCCGACGCCGGCTATAACTGGTCCCAGGAGGATTACCCCGCCTGCCTGGGCGAGGCGCCGGCGCAGGAGACCGACGTCACCGCGGAAACTGAAATCGCCACCCCGTGACCGGCGCCGAAACAGGACGCCGGGAAGGAGGCCAATACCATGATCTACACCCCTCTTACCAACAAGGCCATGCGCCTGGCCTATGCCGCCCACCAGGGGCAGACCGACCAGGCCGGCCTGCCCTATATCTTCCACCCCTTTCATCTGGCCGAGCAGATGGAGGACGAGATCAGCGTCTGCGCCGCCCTGCTCCACGATGTGGTGGAGGACACCCCCATCACCCTGGAGGAGCTGGAGCAGGAATTCCCCCCTGCGGTCACCGACGCGCTGCGTCTGCTGACCCATCAGCCGGGAACCAACTATTTTGATTATGTCCGCGCCATCCGGTCCAACCCGGTGGCCCGGGCGGTCAAGCTGGCAGATCTGGATCACAACTCCGACGAGACCCGGCTGGCGGGATGCCTGGGGGTAACCGCGCAGCAGCGGGAGCGCTGGCGGAAAAAATACGCCAAGGCCCGGGCCATCCTGATGGAGAATCCCGAAAATCCCGAGGAAGACGCCGGACTGTGACCGCCGCCTGCGGCTTTGCAAAAGCCGCAGGCGGAAATACAAAAAA
>JABLTR010100502.1_pt1 | contig 14206 bp, 9 predicted proteins | sample 7160071 | NCBI WGS metagenome assembly JABLTR01 (sample SAMN14651230, study PRJNA627086) | human gut metagenome | isolation source: feces | host: Homo sapiens
GATCTGGATCTCGTTGGCGGAGACCAGGTACTCACTGGTGACGCCGAAGCGGCCCGAGGCCACCTGCTTGATCTGGGAGTTGCGCTCCGGGTCCCGCAGCCGGTCCGGGGTCTCGCCGCCCTCGCCGGTGTTGCTCTTGCCCCCCAGATGGTTCATGGCGATGGCCAGGCACTCGTGGGCCTCCTGGGAGATGGAGCCGTAGCTCATGGCGCCGGTCTTGAAGTGCTTGACGATGGAGTCCACGCTCTCCACCTCGTCGATGGGCACCCCCCCGTCCTCCGCAAAGCGGAAGTCCAGCAGCCCCCGCAGGGTGTGGGGCTTGGTCTCATCGTCCACCAGGGCGGTGTACTGTTTGAACAGCCCGTAGTCCCCGGTCTGGGTGGAGCGCTGGAGCAGGTGGATGGTGGCGGGATTGTAGAGGTGGTCCTCGGCGCCGGAGCCCTGGCGGGACTTGTGGTCGCCCCGGCTGTCCAGGGTGGTGTCCACTGCCAGGCCCAGGGGGTCGAAGGCCCTGCTGTGGTTATCGTCCACCAGCTCCTCAATCTCTTTCAGGCCGATGCCCCCCACCCGGCTGACGGTGTTGGTGAAGTACTGGTCCACCACCTCCCGGCTCAGGCCGATGGCCTCGAAGATCTGGGCGCCCCGGTAGGACTGGAGGGTGGAAATGCCCATCTTGGAGGCGATCTTCACAATGCCGCTCTGGATGGCCTCGCAGTAGTCGTTCATGGCGGCGTTGTAGTCCTTGTCCAGCAGCCCCACCTGGATCAGCTCCCCGATGCACTCCAGGGCCAGATAGGGGTTGATGGCGGTGGCGCCGTAGCCCAGCAGGGTGGCAAAGTGGTGCACGTCCCGGGGCTCCGCCGACTCCAGGATCAGGGAGAGGGCGGTGCGCTTCTTGGTCTGAATCAGGTAGTCCTCAATGGCGGAGACGGCCAGCAGGGACGGGATGGCCACATGGTTTTCGTCCACCCCCCGGTCGGAGAGGATGATGATGTTGGCCCCGTGGCGGTAGGCCTTGTCACAGGCCACAAAGAGCTGGTCCAGGGCCCGCTTCAGCGGGGTGTTCTTGTAGTAGAGCATGGAGACGGTCTCCACCCGGAAGCCGGGCTGATTCATGCTCTTGATCTTCAGCAGGTCCACGCTGGTCAGAATCGGGTTGTCGATCTGCAAAGCCCGGCAGTTGTCCTGTCCCTCCCGCAGCAGGTTGCCGCCGGAGCCCACATAGACGGTGGTGTCGGTGACCACCTTCTCCCGGATGGCGTCGATGGGGGGATTGGTCACCTGGGCGAAGAGCTGCTTGAAATAGTTGAACAGGGGCTGGTGGTTCTCGCTGAGCACCGCCAGGGGGATGTCGATGCCCATGGCGCTGGTGGGCTCGCTGCCGTTGCGGGCCATGGGGAGGATGGCATTCTTCACATCCTCGTAGGTATAGCCGAAGGCCTTGTACAGCCGGTCCCGCTGCTCCTGGGTGTGGCTGGCCACCCCCTTGTTGGGGATGGAGAGCTCCTTCAAATAGACCAGGCTCTGGTCCAGCCATTCGCCGTAGGGCTGGCGGTGGGCGTAGCTCTCCTTGAGCTCGTCATCCCCGATGAGCCGGCCGCCCACCGTGTCCACCAGCAGCATCTTGCCGGGCTGGAGCCGGGACTTCTTGACGATCTTCTCCGGGGGAATCTCCAGCACCCCCACCTCAGAGGCCAGGATCAGCTGGTCGTCGTCGGTGATATAGTACCGGGAGGGGCGCAGGCCGTTGCGGTCCAGCACCGCGCCCACGCAGTCGCCGTCGGAGAACAGAATGGAGGCCGGGCCGTCCCAGGGCTCCATCATGGTGGCGTAGTAGTGGTACAGGTCCCGCTTGGAGCGGCTCATGGTCTCGTCGTTGCTCCAGGGCTCCGGGATACACACCATGACGGCCAGGGGCAGGGGCATGCCGTTCATGACCATGAACTCCAGGGTGTTGTCCAGCATGGCGGAGTCGCTGCCCTCGGCGTTGACCACCGGGAACACCTTATCCAAATCGTCGGCGGACAGATAGTCGGAGGACATGGTCTCCTCCCGGGAGAGCATCCGGTCGGCGTTGCCCCGGATGGTGTTGATCTCGCCGTTGTGGAGAATAAAGCGGTTGGGGTGGGCCCGCTCCCAGCTGGGGTTGGTGTTGGTGGAGAAGCGGGAGTGGACCATGGCGATGGCAGACTCATAGTCCGGGTCCTGGAGGTCGGGGTAGAACTTGCGCAGCTGGCCCACCAGGAACATACCCTTGTAGACCACGGTGCGGCTGGAACAGGAGACCACATAGGTGTTGTCGTTGGACTGCTCAAACTCCCGGCGGGCCACATAGAGCCGCCGGTCGAAGTCCAGGCCCCGGGAGATATCGGCAGGGCGCTCCACAAAGCCCTGCTCAATATAGGGCATGCAGCTCAGGGCCTTCTGGCCCAGAGTGTCGGGCTGGATGGGCACCTTGCGCCAGCCCAGAAACTTCATGCCCTCTTTCTCCACAATGATCTCAAACATCTTCTTGGCCTGGCTGCGCCGCAGCGTGTCCTGGGGGAAGAAGAACATACCGATGCCGTAGTCCCGCTCACCGCCCAGGCGGATGCCCTGCTCCTCCGCCACCCGGGAGAAAAAGCGGTGGGAGATCTGCAGCAGGATGCCCACGCCGTCGCCGGTCTCCCCGGCGGCGTCCTTGCCCGCCCGGTGCTCCAGCTTCTCCACGATCTTCAGGGCGTTGTCCACCGTGGCGTGGGATTTCTGGCCCTTGATGTCCACCACGCAGCCGATGCCGCAGGCGTCGTGCTCAAACCGGGGGTCATACAGCCCCCGCTGTCGGCCGATGTCCGTTCTGATTGCTTCCATATCTGTACCCCTTTCCATAAAAGAAAACGTCTCAAAGGCGTGCGGCAAGCAGGGGTGCAGGTCGAAATGAATCGGCCTTTCCCCTGTCCGCCTCTCCTTTGAGACGTCTGATTGGATTGTTTGATTCTGCGTCAGCGCCGGTTTACTTTCCCAGCAGCGCTTCGATTCGGGAGACTGCCTCCCGGGTGGCGTCGGCATCGCCAAAGGCGGTGAGCCGGATATACCCCTCCCCGCTGGGGCCGAAACCGGCGCCGGGGGTGGTGATCACGTTGGCCTGCTCCAGCAGCAGGGTGAAAAAGTCCCAGGAACCCATGCCCTCCGGGGTCTTGCACCAGACATAGGGGCTGTTCACCGCCCCGTAGACCGTCAGGCCGCACTTGGACAGGCTCTCCTTGATGAGCTTGGCGTTGGCCTGGTAGTAGGCGATGTTGGCCTCGATCTCCCGCTTGCCCTGCTCGGTATAGATGGCGGCGGCGCCCTTCTGGATGATATAGGACGCACCGTTGAACTTGGTGGTCTGGCGGCGGTTCCACATGGCGTTCAGGCTCTGGCCCTCCCGGACCAGCTGCTTGGGCACCACGGTGTAGCCGCAGCGTGCGCCGGTGAAGCCGGCGGTCTTGGAGAAGGAGCGGAACTCGATGGCGCAGGTCTTGGCGCCCTCCACCTCAAAGATGGAGTGGGGCACCCCCTCCTCCACGATGAAGCGCTCATAGGCCGCGTCGAAGAGGATGATGGCGTCGTTTTCATTGGCGTAATCCACCCAGGCCTTGAGCTGATCGTAGTTCAGCACGGTGCCGGTGGGGTTGTTGGGGGAGCAGAGGTAAATCACGTCCACCTTCTCCCGGGGCAGCGCCGGGGAGAAGCCGTTCTCGGCGGTGGTGGGCATATAATAGAGATTGGTCCAGCCCTGCTTAGCCTCGTCATAGTCCCCCGCCCGGCCGGCCATGGCGTTGGTGTCCACATAGACCGGATAGACCGGGTCGCAGACGGCCACCTTGTTGTCCACGCTCAGGATGTCGCCGATGTTGCCGCAGTCGCTCTTGGCCCCGTCGGAGACGAAGATCTCGTCCTCGGCGATGTCCACCCCCCGGGCGCGGAAGTCCTGCTCGGCGATGGCACGGCGCAGGAAATCATAGCCCTGCTCCGGGCCGTAGCCCTTGAAGGTCTCCTTGTGGGCCATCTCCTCCACCGCCTCGTGCATGGCGGCGATGACCGCCGGGGCCAGGGGCAGGGTGACGTCGCCAATGCCCATCTTGATGAGCCTGGCCTCGGGATGGGCCTGGGAATAGGCGGCGGTGCGCCGGGCAATCTCGGAAAACAGATAGCTGCCCGGCAGCTTTTGATAATTGGGATTGATCTTAGCCACGTTTCTTCCTCCTATATTGATCTCCAGAGCCATGCTGTGTTCTAAAACCCATCAGGCCCGGTCCTCCAGAACCAGGATGGCGGTCTGCACCATTCTGGCTCCGCTGTCCATACTCTTCTTCTGGATATACCGGTGGGCCTCCTCTTCCGTCAGCCCTTCCCGCTCCATCAGATGGCGCTTTGCCTTTTCCACCACCTGGGTTTCCTCCTCATTGCGCTTTGGACGCAGCACCCGCTCCAGCCGGCGCCCCATCTGGAGCACCATGCTGACGCTGGCACACAGGTCGCCTCGGGTCACCGGGGCGGGCAGCGAAAAGATATCGTCGCTGAGCAGGTCCAACATGTTCTGCCGCGCAATCACCAGCATGGTGCTGGCTGCCGGTAGGTCATAGAAGAGGTCCTCTGCGGTCTCGTCCCGCAGTTTGTATCCGCATACCACGGTGCCGATGTGCTGTTTGGCCACCAGGCGCTTTACCTCGCCCCCGCTGTGGGCCCGGTAACAGGCGGCAACGCCGCCGCTCTCCAGTATATCACAGATGCGTTCACAGGCCTTCTCGCTCTCAAACGCAACAATGACCTTTTCCACTCGGCATCACTTCCTCCCTCTCTCCATGCGTCTGGTCAGGATTCAGTATGCGATCATGTACTTGTCAATCTCCCAAGCGGAGATATGGGCGTTGTACGCCTCCCACTCCGCCTGCTTGCTGCGCAGGAACGCCTGGGCCACATGTTCTCCCAGGGTGTCCATGACCAGCTTATCCTGCCGCATCAGCTCCAGCGCCTCATTCAGGTCCCGGGGCAGGGTCTCCACCCCCTTGGCCCGGCGCCCGGCCTCATCCATGGCGTACAGGTTCTCCTTGACCTCAGAGGGCGGCGTCATGAAGCGCTCGATGCCGTCCAGCCCCGCCGCCAGGGTGACCGCCAGGGCCAGATAGGGGTTGCAGGTGGGATCCGGAGAGCGCAGCTCCACCCGGGTGCCCTCCCGCCGGTGGGCGGGGATGCGGATCAGCGCAGAGCGGTTGGAGGTGGACCAGGCCACATAGCAGGGGGCCTCATGGCCGGAGGCCAGCCGCTTGTAGGAATTGACCAGAGGGTTGGTCACGGCGGTAAAGCCCCGGACATGGGCCAGCAGTCCGGCAATAAAGGCGTAGGCCTCAGGGGAGAGTTCCCGCTCCCCGGTGGGGCTGTAAAACACGTTCTTTCCGTTGCGGAAGAGCGACATGTTCAGATGCATCCCGGAGCCGCTGATGCCATAGATCGGCTTCGGCATAAAGGTGGCGTGAAGTCCGCTGCGCTGGGCCAGCACCTTGACCCCCAGCTTGAAGGTCATGATGTTGTCCGCGGTGCGCAGGGCCTCATCGTATTTAAAATCAATCTCGTGCTGGCCGGCGGCGCACTCGTGGTGAGAGGCCTCCACCTCGAAGCCCATCTGTTCCAGGGCCAGGCAGATCTCCCGCCGGGTGGCCTCCCCGTGGTCCAGAGGACCCAGATCAAAATAGCCGGCCTCGTCATTGGTCCGGGTGGTGGGCATGCCGTCCTCATCCGTCTGAAAGAGGAAGAACTCACACTCCGGGCCCACATTCAGTGTATACCCCATCTTCTCCGCCCGGCGGACCACACGCTTCAGCACCGCTCTGGGGTCTCCCACGAAGGGGGTGCCGTCAGTGTTGTACACATCGCAGATCAGTCTCGCCACCTTGCCCCGCTGGGGACGCCAGGGGTAGATGCAGAAGGTGTCCAAATCCGGCACCAGATACTGATCCGAGGCATTGACACTGGTGAAGCCCTCAATGGAGTGGCCGTCAATAGAGACCATTCCGTCCAGCGCCCGGGGGAGCTGGGAGGCGGTAATCGCAACATTTTTCAGCTGGCCCAGCACATCCACAAACTGCATGCGGATGAACTTGACATCCTCCTCCTCAATAATACGGGAGATATCTTCTTTGGTCAGGGACACGGAGCACACTTCCTTTCCGCACTGCCGGCGCGCCGGGCGGCGCGTTGGCGCCCTCAGCTGCCAAAAGCTAGGACATATTATTCATTAGTATACACGACCGCCCACGTCTGTCAAGCATTCTGGCGCACTTTTTGAAGCAGGAAATTCATTCTCAGTCAGTTTTCCATAAAAACATCCAATCTCACGGGATTGTTTTGCGTGATTTTGAATAAACATAAAATAAGACTTGCAAAACGTGCGAATTTGTTGTATGCTGTTTGCAGTTAGAAATGAGCCGCATCAGCCGGCAGGCAAAATACACCGTTTTCAGGGAGACAAAGGGGTCTTACATGCAGGTACCTTGTCTCCCTTTTCCGTGTTTCTCCTGACTGGCAATCTTTTAGGAAAGGGCTGTTAGCACAATGAACATCTCCGAAATTTTTGGCTCCAACGTATTCAATGAGTCAGTCATGAAGGAGCGGCTGCCCAAGAAGGTCTATGCCGAGGTCATGGACGTCATGGCTCACGGCGGGCAGATCAGCATGTCCTCCGCCGACGTGGTGGCCAACGCCATGAAGGACTGGGCCGTGGAAAAGGGCGCCACCCACTATACCCACTGGTTCCAGCCGCTGACCGGCTCCACCGCTGAGAAGCACGACTCCTTCCTCACCGCTCCAGTGGCCGGCAAGACCCTGCTGCAGCTGACCGGCAAGCAGCTGATCATGGGCGAGCCCGACGCCTCCTCCTTCCCCTCCGGCGGCCTGCGGGCCACCTCTTACGCCCGGGGCTACACCGCCTGGGACATGACCTCCCCGGCCTTTGTCAAGGAGATGGCCTGCGGCAACATCCTCTGCATCCCCACCATCTTTGTCTCCTATACCGGTGAAGCCCTGGACACCAAGACCCCGCTGCTGCGCTCCATGGAGGCCGTCAGCCAGCAGGCCATCCGCATCGTCCGGCTGTTCGGCAACACCGAGGCCCAGAAGGTATCGGCCTCCGTGGGTCCTGAGCAGGAGTACTTCCTGGTAGACCGGGAGAAATACCTGAAGCGCCGGGATCTGATCTACTGCGGACGCACCCTCTTCGGCGCCCCCGCCCCCAAGGGGCAGGAGCTGGACGACCAGTACTTCGGCGTCATCCGGGAGCGGGTCGGCGCCTTCATGAAGGACCTGAACATTGAGCTTTGGAAGCTGGGCATCACCGCCACCACCCAGCACAACGAGGTGGCCCCCGCTCAGCACGAGATGGCCCCCATCTTCTCCGTGGCCAATGTGGCCGTGGATCAGAACCAGCTGGCCATGGAGACCATGAAGCGGGTTGCCACCCGGCACGGCCTGGTCTGCCTGCTCCACGAGAAGCCCTATGCCGGCGTCAACGGCTCCGGCAAGCACAACAACTGGTCCATCAGCACTGACCTGGGCGAAAACCTGATGGAGCCCGGAGACGATCCCGAGCACAACCTGCAGTTCCAGCTGGTGCTGGCCTGTATTCTGAAAGCGGTGGACACCCACGCCGATCTGCTGCGCCAGAGCGCCAGCGATGTGGGCAACGACCACCGGCTGGGCGCCCAGGAGGCCCCCCCTGCCATCATCTCCATCTTCCTGGGAGACCAGCTGGACAACATGGTGCAGAGCATCATTTCCGGCACCATCAGCGACGGCTCCCATGTGGGCAGCCTGAATTCCGGCGTGTCCACTGTACCGGTGCTGACCAAGGACGCCACCGACCGCAACCGCACCTCTCCCTTCGCCTTCACCGGCAACAAGTTCGAATTCCGGATGGTGGGCTCCAGCGACTCCATCGCCGCCCCCAACACCACGTTGAACGCCATTGTGGCCGAGGCCTTCTGTGAGGCCGCCGATATTCTGGAGCAGGCTGACGATTTCGAGAGCGCCTGCAAGCAGCTGATCCGGCAGTACATCACCGAACACAAGCGCATTATCTTCAATGGCGACGGCTATTCCGAGGAGTGGGTGGAGGAGGCCGCCCGCCGCGGTCTGCCCAACATTCCCTCCATGGTGGCCGCCATCCCCGCCCTGACCACCGAAAAGGCCGTCAAGCTGTTTGAAAAGTTCCACATCTTCACCAAGGTGGAGCTGGAGTCCCGGGCCGAGGTGCTCTATGAGGGCTACTCCAAGATGGTCAACATCGAGGCCCAGACCATGCTGCATATGGTGCCCAAGCACTACATCCCCGCAGTCATCCGCTTCACCACGGAGCTGGGCAACTCCATCACCTCTGTCTCCGCCGCATGCCCCGGCGCCGACGTGTCTGTCCAGACCAAGCTGCTGGCTAAAATCTCCGACCTGCTGGTCAAGGCCAACGACGCCCTGGAGACCCTGGCGGCGGTGACCGCCGAGACCAACGCCATCCAGGACGGCTGCCAGATGGCCAACGCCTTCCACGACAAGGTGATGCCCGCCATGACCGCCCTCCGCGCTCCCATCGACGAGCTGGAGCTGCTGGTGGATAAGGATTACTGGCCTGTGCCCACTTACGGCGACCTGATGTTCGAGGTCTGAACCCGGCCGGCCTGTGAAAGCGCCTTTACCCTCTCTTCTTCTGAACGCAAGGCCCGTCTGCCCCGAGCAGGCGGGCCTTGCACATTGTGTTTCCCGGCGGGGCGAGCTCGCTCTTGTCTCCGGCGGAAGGGTATGGTAGAATAGAGAGAAATCAAGGATCGGGGGAAGTATCCCATGAGTGAAACACTGAAGTTGCGCACCACCGCCTTTGGCGGCTTCCAGCGCCAGGACGTGGTGGACTATATCGAACAGAGCGCCCGGGAACACGCCGCCCAGCTCAACGCCCTGCGCGCTGAGCTGAAGCAGGCCCAGGAGGCGCTGACCACACTGGAGGGCGAGAAGGCCCGGGCCGACGCCCTGTCCCGGCGCTGTGACGCGCTCTCCGTCCGTGTGGACGCGCTTTCTCCCCTGGAAAAAGAGGTGGAGTCCCTGCGTGCCCAGGTGGAACAGTACCGACCCCAGGCCGAGGCCTATCGGGAGCTGAAGGACCGTCTGGCGGGCATCGAGCTGGACGCCCAGACCCGGGCCGCCCAGCTGCTCCATCAGGCCGAGGAGGAGGCTGAGTCCAAGCGCCGCGAAGCCCAGGCCCTGCTGGACCGGGTGATGACGGAGTACAGCCGGCTGGGCACCAGCGCAGACAGCGCCATCACTGACGTGATCTGCAAGCTCACCGACCTGAGAGCCTCCCTCTCCAATCTCACCGCCCTGCAGGATCAGATGGGAGGCGAGGGCCATGCCTGAGACCTGGCAGCTCTCCACCGATCAACTCAGAGCGGCCCTCCCCCAGCTGCGGGCCGGGGACCGGGTGCTGCTCTCCGGCACCATATACACCGCCCGGGATGCCGCCCACAAGCGGCTGTTTGCCCTGCTGGATCAAGGGGAACCCCTCCCCTTCCCGATCCGGGATGCCGTCATCTACTATGCCGGTCCCACCCCGGGCCAGCAGGGCATGGCCGTAGGGGCCTGCGGCCCCACCACCGCCAGTCGGATGAATGCCTTTGCCCCCCGGCTGCTGGACCTGGGGCTGGCCGCCATCATCGGCAAAGGGGAGATGAGCGACGCTGTGCAGGAGGCGCTGGTGCGCAATGGCGCCTGTTTCTTTGCCGCCGTGGGCGGCGCGGGGGCGCTGATTGCCAAATGCATTGAAACAGCCCAGGTGATTGCCTTCGACGACCTGGGGTGTGAGTCCATCAAGCGAATGTCCGTCCGGGATCTGCCTCTGACCGTGGCTCTGGACAGCCAAGGGGGCAACCTCTACCGCACAGGGCGGCAGGCGTACGCCCGGTAAGCCTTTGTCCGCCAGCAAGCAGATCACCACAAAGGAAAAAAGGTCAGCCCCCCTGTATGGGGGCTGACCTTTTCTTGTCAAGGACGCACCGGGGCGCCGCTTTAAAACACCGCCTCACGGACGGCTGTGATCTGCTCCTGGGTCAGCGTCTGGGAATATGTGACCAGAGCGACGTCATTCCCCTGACGCAGCAGGACGGCCCGCCCCTCTCGGCTGGTCCAGCCATCGTCCGTGGCGGTCCAGCGTCCCGCGTTCAGCGCGCGGTCGAGAACACTCTGGGCCAGGCGGCCGGTCAGGCAGCGGTAGACCTGGCTGGAGATGGAGTCGTTCTCCGTCATCTCCCAATAGGAGACGCTGCGCACCAGCACAGTGCCCTCGGTCTCATAACTGCTCCCATTCAGGGTATCGTCCACTCCCAAGTCGGAGAGCTGGACCACCGGCGCATCCCCCCACTGGTAGTGCAGGGCGCTGCCGCCGGAGCTGGTCTGGCTCACGTTGGGGAACAGCAGCCCCAGGCAGAGCACCAGGGCGCACACTCCGGCCAGGCTCAGCCCCAGCCCCCGGCTGCGCATCCACAGGGTCAGGGCACAGGCCAGGCCGATGAGCCCCACAAAGCCCGCAAAATACAGGGTGTGGGCCGTCTCGTCCAGCATGGTGGCCAGGAAGAGCAGCAGAAAGCTGCCCACCATCACCCAGGGGGTCAGGCCGTGGACCCAGGCGGAGGCATAGCTGCGCAGGGTGGCCAGATTGGCCGCTACCAGCGCCACAGCCACGCCCCGGGCCGCCCAGAGGCCCAGGGTGCGGTAGGAGAGATACCAGGGCTCTGGGGCGAATCCGCCCCCCCAGAACAGCAGTACAGCCCAGGCCAGCACCCCCAGCAGCAGCACCGGCAGCGTCCACCGGTCCGGCCGCAGGCAGCCGTCCTGGCGGAGCTTCTCCTTCAGCCCCGCCTCGTCGGTGTCCCGGCAGGGGATGCTCTTGAAGATGGCCATGCCGTTGAAGCCCCCAGCCAGCGCCCAGCCATAGCGCTCAAAGTCGTCGTCCCTGGGAAAATGCCTGGCCCTACCGCACGGCAATACCAGATAGCGCAGATCCTGCCGTTCCGTGGCGCGGAAGGTGCCGGAAAACAGCCCCTCGGTGTCCTCCAGCTCCAGCCCCCGGTTCGCCAGGCGCTCCAGACGGGTCTGGAGGTGTCCCGCGTCAGGCGACAGGAAGTACAGAAATTTTCGCAAGGTGATCTCTCCTTTCTCCACTATCCTACCCTACAGAGGCCGGGGTGTCAAATAAACAATCTGCAAACACGGCTCCGGGGCAAAACAGTGCGAAGCCTCAGGACAACTTGCCCTGGGGCTCCGCATTTGGAAAAGGGAGAAAGAAAACGGCTAATTGTCTGGTGTCGGTAATGAAAGTCAGATTTCGTTGTCCAACGCGGCCTCGCCCTCGGCGCCGGTGCGTACCCGGATGACGTTCTCCACATTGTAGATAAAGATCTTGCCGTCACCCATATGCCCGGTGTACAGAGCCTCCTTGGCCACTGCCACAACCTGCTCCACAGGGACTGTGGAGACCACGATGTCCACCTGGACCTTGGGCAGCAGGGTCATAATGACCGGAGCGCCCCGGTAGTACTCTGTCTTCCCCTTCTGGGTGCCGCATCCCATGACCTGGGTGACCGTCATACCGGCCACACCGATCTTGGAGAGGGCGGCCTTCAGCGCGTCAAACCGGGCGGCGTTGGCCACAATGGTGATCTTGGTGTACTTGCCATAGGCGGCGGGCCCCAGATCGGCGGCGGCCACCGGGCTGGACTGCTCCACCTGGGTCACAGGAACAGCGGCCTCCACGGGGATGTTGCCGCCGGGCACCCGCTCATCCGCAGGCAGACCCAGCAGGTTGTCGTTGATGGTGAAGTCTGCGTAGGCCGAGGGCAGTCCGTGCTCCGCGATGTCCAGGCCGTGGATTTCATCCTCGGTGGAGCAGCGCAGCCCCACGGTCTTTTTAATGACGGTAAATGCGATGACCATGGCAACCAGTACAAATGCACAGATGACAACCACGCCCAGCGCCTGAACCCCCAGCTGACGGAAGCCGCCGCCATAGAACAGGCCATTGGTCCTGTCAAACAGGCCCACCGCCAGCGCACCCCAGAGGCCATTGACAAAGTGCACGCCCACAGCGCCCACCGGGTCATCCACATGGAACTTCAGATCCAGCGCCTCCACCGCCACGTCAATCAGGATGCCGGAGACCAGGCCGATGAAGAATGCGCCGACACCGTCCACCACGTCACAGGATGCGGTGACCGCCACAAGGCCGGCCAAGGATGCGTTCAGGCACATGGACACATCGGGCTTTCCGTTCTTGACCCAGGTGAAGATCATGCAGGTCACGGTAGCGGTAGCAGGGGCCACAGTGGTGGTGCTCAGGATCTTGGCCAGCTGATCCGCGTCAGAGGCGGCGGCGCCGTTGAAGCCATACCAGCAGAACCAGAGGATGAAGCAGCCCAACGCGCCCAGCGCAACCGAATGGCCCAGGATCGCCCTGGATTGCTTCTTGCCGTTCTTGTCAATATAGTACTTGCCCAGGCGGGGCCCCAGGAAAATGGCGCCGATCAGCGCAGTCAGGCCGCCCACCATGTGGATGACGCCGGAACCGGCGAAGTCGTGGAATCCCAGCTGGGCCAGCCAGCCCTGGCTGTTCCAGACCCAGCCCGCTTCAATGGGATAGACCACCGCGGAAATGACAGCAGAATAAATACAGTAGGAGATAAACTTGGTGCGTTCCGCCATGGCGCCGGACACAATGGTGGCCGCAGTGGCGCAGAACACCAGCTGGAAGAAGAAATTGGACCAGTTAAAGGTTTCAAAATCGGTAAACATCTGGTATTCAGGCATCCCGATGAGTCCGAAGAAATAGTTTTCACTGTTCATCAGGCCATAGCCCAACAGGAAAAACACAATGGTTCCAATGCAGAAATCCATGAGGTTCTTCATGATGATGTTGCCGGCGTTTTTTGCCCGGGTAAAACCGGTCTCCACCATTGCGAAGCCACCTTGCATGAAAAAGACGATAATAGCACCCAAGAGGTACCACACGCTCATATCCATAACAAATGCCTCCAAAATCATTTTGGCGTGCACTCCACTGATCAGATGGAATGCACGCCATTGTGCTGACTATAACATCGCTTTGCAGTTGCAACCAGCAAAACAGGCGCCGCGGGAGAGGGGGGATCTCCTGCAGCGCCTTTGCTGTTATGATTGCAGTATAGCACTAAAATGAAATATGTCAATATGCAAATTTCATTTTTGGGGCATACCACGAATTTATCCCACATTTATCGGGAGCATTGTGCATTTTTACATTCACATCTCCTGCACATCCAGGTGGACAGGCAGCTCAGAAGCAATTTCCAGTCCCTGGGGCCTCACATGACATCCGAACGCCCTGACCTGCACCCCTGCCTCAGCGGCCAGACAAAGTGTCCTGGAAAATTCCGGATCGGTCCGCCAATTAGGCTCCAGCCGGCTCATGTGATCCATCTGCACCACAAAACAGATCCAACCCTGAATTCCCTCCTCCCGGGCCTGGATCAGCTCCCGCAGATGCCTGCTTCCCCGACTGGTCGGTGCATCCGGAAACCGGCACACACCGTTTTCCTCCAAGGTCACCCCTTTGACTTCCACCAGGTGGCGCTCTCCCTCCCGCTCAAAGTAGAAATCCATCCGGGACGCTCCGTATTGAAATTCCGGCTTTATATGGGTAACGCCATCCATCAGCCCGCCCCGGCGCAGGAATTCTGCAAAAACCGCATTGGGGGCCTGGGAGTCCATGTTCACCAGCAGGTCTCCCTTCTCCACCGCCACCAGGTCATAGCGGTATTTGCGCTCAGGGCGGCCTGAGTCCACCAGATAGACCGTGGCGCCGGGCACCAGCAGTTCCCGGCAGCGGCCGGTGTTCTTGACATGGACCCTGGTATCCTCCCCGTGCAATCTGACCGTGGCCACAAACCGGTTTTCCCGGGAAACAAAGGACGCCCATATGATATTGGGATAGCGCATCGGCCGGTCCCCCTTCTCTGTAAAATCAAGCTTAAAAAAGAAAAGCGGCCAGACCTCTCTGACCGCTTTGTGTTGGCATTACCTATCTTCCCGGGCCGTCGCCAGCCAAGTATTGTCGGCGCAGGTGAGCTTAACTGCCGTGTTCGGAATGGGAACGGGTGGACCCTCGCCCTAATCAGCACCA
>JABLTR010024335.1_pt1 | contig 14175 bp, 11 predicted proteins | sample 7160071 | NCBI WGS metagenome assembly JABLTR01 (sample SAMN14651230, study PRJNA627086) | human gut metagenome | isolation source: feces | host: Homo sapiens
CAAGTTCAAACTTATGCAGCCTTTGGAACTTACGCAGCTTGCCGAAGTTACTTTTTAATCGTTGTATCGTTTAAAAGTTTAAACTTGCTCAGATAACGCTCCTACAGTAGCACCTGATAAAGTTCCCTGAAACCAAGGGCTGTGGGCTGGGAGTTTCTCCAGCGAATGTCCGGGAAGTGGGGCCCCGTGCGTAAGCACAGGGGCGGAACCGTGGGTTCTGCAACTGCAACGACCGCCGCCAATGGCGGAAACAGGGAGTTGCCGTTGGGGCCGCGGCCAGCGAGACGCAAGCGAATGCAACGCGGCTGCTGGGTGCCGCAACCCGTCGCTGTTCGCGGAGAAAGCTCCCAGCACGCGGCCTACTCTACAGCCCAAACAGCAAAAAAGCTCCCCTTTGTAGGAGAGCTTGCGAACATTTTTTAAGCGTTTGCGGTGCGGGCATCGTGTTCCTTCTCGACGTCCTTTTCCTTCTGCAGGCGTTTGCGCACCACAAAGTAGGCCGGAATGAGGAAGAAGCAGGCAAAGAACCATGCCACCGGGCTTGCGATGCAGGCGGCAAAGTAGCCCCACAGCGGCACGAACCAGAAGCCCACCATGGCGCGGGCGATCATCTCGGCCACACCGGCAAACATGGCAAGGCCGGAGAAGCCCAGGCCCTGAATGGTGTAGCGGTAGATAATGAGCACCGCCAGCGGGATGTAGAATACGCTGTTCCAGAAGATAAAGCTCTGGGCATTGGCCATAATGGCGGTCTCGCTGGCGTCCAAAAACAGGCCGATGAGCAGCTTATCCGTCACGCGCAGGATGAGGAAGGACGCAATGCTGTATACGCAGCCGATGCCGAGGGCGGTGTACACACCCCGGTCCACACGGTTCAGGTCCTTTGCGCCCATATTCTGGCTGGCATAGGTGGTCATCGCTGTGCCGATACTCTCCAGCGGCACGCACAGGAACTGCGCCGCCTTGCCGCCGGCGGTCTGCGCGGCCACGATGTCGCTGCCCAGACCGTTCACCGCACCCTGCAGCACCACGCTGCCAATGGCCGTAATGCTGCACTGCAGGCCCATGGGAATGCCCATGCTGCACAGCTTTGCGCAGTGGGTCAGGCTGAAACAGCCCTCTTCCCTGCTCCAGCGCAGCTCCGGGTAGTGGCGCAGGATGTACAAAAGACTGCCCAGACCCGCCACAGCCTGACTGACCACAGTGGCAAATGCCGCACCGAATGCCCCCATCTGGAACACGATGATGCACACCAGATCCAGCCCGATGTTCAAAAAGCTTGCCACCAGCAGGAAATACAGCGGGCGCTTGCTGTCGCCCAGTGCACGCATCAGGGCGCTGGTCACATTATAAAGCAGAGTGAAGGGGATGCCTGCAAAAATGGTGCGGATATAGATATCCGCAAGGTCGATGATGTTTTCCGGGGTGTTCGTCCACACCAGCACCGAGCGGGTCAGCGCCACAGTGACAATGGTCAGCACCACCGCAAAGAAGATGGAAAGCCACACGGTGTTGGCAGTGTAGCGGCGCATCTCCTTGTAGTCCTTTGCGCCGAAAGTCCACGAGATGGGGATGGAAAAACCGCAGGCGATGCCGTTCACAAAGCCCAGCACCAGATAGTTCAAACCGCCCACGCTGCCCACAGCGGCCAGCGCTTCCACGCCCACAAAGCGGCCCACGATGATGGTATCGGCCAGATTGTAGAACTGCTGGAACAGGCTGCCCAGCATCAGCGGCACCGCAAACGCAAGGATCAGCTTGAGCGGACTGCCTTGGGTCATATCCTTTGTCATAGTATAAAATCCTCCTGCCACACTGGGAACCGGCTTGATGTCGTGATTTTTGCCGTGAAAAACGCCCTGCCGGAAAGGGGCAGGACGTCGTGTACATTCATGAATGATATTATAGTGGAGTGACGCAGGATTTACAAGATTTGCATTGCATCAACATTTACGAATTTTTGCCGCAAGAATTGGTGATTTTGCTTATTCCGAGTAATGCGCAAGGAACTGTTTGGTGCGTTCCTCCTGCGGGTGCTCAATGAGCCGCTTGGCGGGGCCTTCCTCCACCACCACGCCGCCATCCATGAACATGATGCGGTCGGCCACGTCACGGGCAAAGTGCATCTCGTGGGTGACGATGATCATGGTGGTCTTGCGGTCGGCAAGGTCGCGCAGGACGCGCAGCACCTCGCCGGTCAGCTCCGGGTCGAGGGCCGAGGTCGGCTCGTCGAAGCAGAGAATGTCCGGGTGCAGGGCCAGTGCGCGGGCAATGGCCACGCGCTGCTGCTGACCGCCGGAAAGCTGGTGCGGGTAGTGGCCTGCCCGGGCAGAAAGGCCCATCTGGGCCAGAAGTTCCTGTGCCTGCTGTTCCAGCTCGGCATGGATGGCCTTTTTGTTGGCCTTGTAGTCCGGGCGCTCCTTCGCCAGCAGTTCACCCGCCAGCATTACGTTCTGCAGGGCGGTGTACTGCGGGAAGAGGTTGAAGTTCTGGAATACCAGGCCAAAGTGCAGCCGCTTTTTGCGGATCTCGCTCTCGCGCTGGGTGGCGGGGTCGACAGCGTCCCACATGGTCTCGCCGTTCACCTTGATGATGCCGGTGTCCGGCCGTTCCAGAAAGTTCAGGCAGCGCAGCAGGGTGGTCTTACCGGAGCCGGACGAGCCGATGATCGCCAGCGCTTCGCCCTGTTCCAGTGTGAGTGAGATATCCTTGAGTACTTTGGTATCGCCAAAGTTTTTGCCGATGCCGGAGGCTTCAAGCAGTGCCATGATCTAATTTCCTCCCTTTCATCAGCGGAAATAATCCAGTTTCTTTTCGGCCCAGCCAAACAGCAGGGTAAGTGCGCCCACGAACACCAGAAAGAAGATGGCGGTGGAGAACAGCGGCCAGATCAAGCCCTTTGCGCTGTACTCCTTGGCCATCATGATGATCTCCTTGTTGGCAATGGTGTTTGCCAGTGAGGTATCCTTGACGAGGGTGATCACCTCATTGCCCATGGGGGCCAGAATGCGCTTGACCACCTGCAGCAGCGTCACCTTGAAGAAGATCTGGGTCTTGGTCATGCCCAGCACCTGACCGGCCTCGGTCTGGCCCTTGGGAACGGCTTCGATGCCGCCGCGGTAGATCTCGGAGAAGTAGCAGGCGTAATTGATGGCAAAAGCCACCACCGCCGCCACCATGCGTCCGCCGGAGCCGGAGGGCCAAGGGTTATTCATGCCCAGCAGGCCGGGGCCAAGGTAGATCACGATGATCTGCAGCATCAGCGGCGTGCCGCGGATGACCCACACAAAGGTCTTTACCGCGCCGGAAAGCGGCTTGCACCGGCTCATGGAGCCGAAAGCCACCACCAGACCCAGCGGCAGCGCAAACAGCAGGGTCAGAGCGAACAGCTCACAGTTGAGCAGAAACGCGCCGGAAAGGCGACTCAGAATCACAGACACAAGAACACACCCATCAATCCGTTTTTTGAACTTCTTCCGTCACCTTCGGTGACAGCTCCCTCAATGAGGGAGCCTCACGCATATCGGCAACAAAAAGCCTCCCTCACCGAGGGAGGTGGCATCGCGCAGCGATGACGGAAGGAGTAATTACATTCTTATAGAACTCAGTCGGCCAGAGCCAGATCGTACTTGTCGGCCAGAGCCTGCATGGTGCCGTCGGCCTTCAGCTCGTCAAAGGCGGCATCCGCAGCTGCGGCGACATCGCTGCCCTTGCGGAAGGCCACGCCGTACTCTTCAGCGTTCAGCTCGTCCACGATCTTCAGGCTTGCATAGTCGGTGCCCTCACCGATCATGGCGTTGGCCAGAGTCAGATCCAGCACAGCGGCATCAGCAGTGCCTGCGGCAACTTCCATCAGGCAGTCGGTCTGCACGCTCTTGGAGACGTAATCGGCCTGTGCAAGGTTCTCGTCGCCCTCAATGGCGGCTTCACCGGCAGAACCAGCCTCGGCAACCACGGTCTTGCCCACCAGATCCGCAGTGGAGCTGTAGTCGGTGCCGTCCTTCACGACCACGACCTGTGCGTTCTTGGCGTAGGCCTTGGTGGTGGCGGCGTTGGCCATGATGTCATCGGTCAGGGTCATACCGTTCCAGATGCAGTCGATGCTCTTGGCATCCAGCTCCACCACCTTGGTATCCCAGTTGATCTCCACGAACTCCGGCTCGACTCCCAGCTTTTCGCACACGGCAGTTGCCAGCTCGGTATCAAAACCGGTAAAGTTGCCGTCGGCATCGGTGTAGTTCATCGGCTCATAGACGGTGTAGCCAATGACCATCTTGCCCTTTTCCTTGATGTAGTCCAGATCGCTGGCTGCGGTCTCGGATGCAGAGGCAGAAGATGCCACGGTGGAAGTGGATGCGGCACCGCCGCAGGCGGCAAGGCTCAGTGCCATGGCACCAGCCAGAAAAGCAGAGACAAGACGTTTCATAAAAGGTTCCTCCCCTTTTTGTTCCCCAAATGTGTTCCCTCTCGGTTTAGCATTTTATCATGCTAAAGTGTTAAACTGTGACTATAGAATAGCGCGTTTGCAGTCATTTGGCAAGAGGAAATGCAAAAGTTAGTGCAGTTCGTCTTTTTCAAGGCTTTTTTGCGCCAATTCTTTGGTCTGGTTGCACAAAGAAAAGAGGAAAAGCTTTGCGCCTTTCCTCTTTTCTCCGCTTTACTCTTCCGCAAACGCCGCCAGCGCAGCCTTCTGCAGCTCCGTCACCGAGATGGTGCACAGTGCCGCAAGGTCGGCATCCGAACCATCGTCCGGGATGCCTGCGATCTCAGTACGGGTCTTGCCCTTCAGGTAATCGCACCAGCCCTCGCTGTGCTCGTACCATTCCTTGTCCAGACTGGATGCCCCGCGCATCCCGTAGCTGTCGCCCAGTTCCACCTTGGTTTTGACCATCTCCGGTGCCGACACCGTACCATCCGCACCCACGGTAAGAGCAGGCTCTGCCACATCCGCCACTGCACCGGTCACACGGCCGTCAGCATCCAGCGTCAGGGCTGCCACTGTGATGTCCACCTGCGCGGTCACATCGTGGTCATCGTCGGCGGTCAGTTCCTTGGTATCATTGCGCACTGACACGCCCAGCACAGCGCGGTCGCCGCGGGCCGAGCCGACTGCCTTTGCATTCTCGCAGGCGCGCACCACAGCATCCCGATAGCCGTCCACCGCAATGGTGCAGGTGGAGAGCAGGTCAGCATCCTTCGGCTTGCCGTCATCGTCGGTGGCAAGCTTCTTCACCTCATCCGGGGTTTTGCCGGTAAGATAATTGCCAAAGGCATCCGCCTGCTCTGCCCAGCCCTTTTTCAGCGAGGACACCGCCGCCAGCGGGTAATCGTCGCCCTTCTGGCGCTTGGTGCGATTGTCGGCGGGCATCGTCACCTTGCCGGTGCTGTCCCCCGTGACCGAGATCTCCACCTCGTCCAGCATCACATCTGCCACCCTGCCCTCGGCATCCAGCAGAACGGCAGCTGCGATGGTATCGATCTTGCCCGTGCGTTCCTGATCAGACGCTTCGGTCAGGATGCCAAGGCCGGTGCGGTATGCAGCGTTCTGGCCTGCCTGCCCCGTCTGCGATGAACTGCCGCCCATGTTCGTGCTCATGCTGCCGGAGGAACCGGAATCGCTTCGGCTGCAGGCGGTCAGGGCCAGAGCTGCCGCCAGCGTGCAGCCCAGGATCATGCGAGGTATCTTTTTCATTATAATAAAACGCTCCCTTTCCTGCCCCCATCGTAAAGAGGCTTTTGGGCTAGTTTACCCGGAAAGGGAGTTTTTATCACATCAAGGGGCTCAGCAGCCGCAGCACACTGTCCAGCACCGTGCCGGGCAGGCTGGTGCGGCATTCCGTCACCTGTATCTCGCGGCACTGCGGCAGCGTGGCCCGTACATCGTCCCGCAGAACTGCCACCTGACTGTTCTTTTGCAGCAGTACACCGCACTCAAAGTGTAGGAACAGGCTGCGGTAGTCCATGTTGATGCTGCCCACTACGGCAGTTACATCGTCGCTTACCCAGCACTTGGCATGCAGAAAGCCGGGCGTATATTCGTAAATGCGTACACCTGCCCTCAAAAGCGGCAGATAGTACGACCGGCTCAGCCGGAACACCAGCTTTTTGTCCGGGATGCCCGGCAGCACCAGCCGGATGTCCACCCCGCGCTTGGCCGCGTTTTTCAGTGCGTCCAGCATTTCCTCGCCCACGGCAAGGTAGGGCGTGTAGATATAAACATACCGCTGTGCCTGCGCAAGGATGTTCAGGTACACCGTCTCGGCCATCGGTTCCTCGTCCAGCGGGCTGTCCGCGTAGGGCTGCACGATGCCGTCCGATACCGGCGTCACCAGCGGCATGGGACGAAATGCATCATAATCCGTCTCGCTGGGGCGGAAGGCGTTCCAGAAGTTGAGGAACATCACCGTAAAGTTCCACGCGGCATCGCCTTCCACACGCAGGGCTGCGTCCTTCCAGTAGCCAAAGCGCTGCTCCGCATTGATATACTCATCTGCCAGATTCACGCCGCCGGTGTAGGCCACCGTACCGTCAATGACTACGATCTTGCGGTGGTCGCGGTGGTTCATCACCAGCGAGAGCAGCGGCATCACCGGGTTGAACGGGATGCAGCGGATGTGCACCCGCTCCATGCGCACGATGAAATCGGCGGGCAGACCCAGCAGACTGCCAAAATCATCGTAGATCAGGCGTACATCCACGCCCTGCGCAGCCTTGCGGCGCAGGATCTTTTCAATGCCGTTCCACATGCAGCCGTGGCTCACGATGAAAAATTCCAGAAAGATGCTCTTTTCAGCCTTTTCCAGATCGGCCAGCAGCTGCGGATACATGGCTTCGCCGCAGGCAAAATACTGCGTGCGAGTGTTCTGCCACGCCGGATAGGGGCCGTACTTTGCCACATATCGGCTCTGCCCCTGCTCGCGGGCATCCAGACCTTCCAGCACACCCGGCTCCTGTACAAGGTCTTTTTTGTGGGCATCCTCCACCGCCTGCATTTTCAGGCGCAGACGCTTGGCCGGGCGTTTGTTGCCAAAGGCCAGATACAGCGCACCGCCCAGCAGCGGAAGAATGCCGATCAGCGCGATCCAGCCCACCTTGTAGGCGCTGTTCTCATCCTTGCGCACAAGGTACAGGACGATGAGCAGGCTCAGTGCGTTGAGCAGGCCGTTCACCCACACGCGGCCCGTGCCGGTGGTGATGGCAAACGCCACCCAGCACAGCCACAGCAGCTGCAATGCCACCAACACCACCGTGATGGTGACGCGGTTCAGAATGCGGCTGAAAAAGCGCACGACCGGTGAACGAAAAAGCATGGGCCTGCCCTCCTTTCCCATTTATAATTATGTGTAAGTATAGCGCGGTTTTACAACTTTTTCAAGTTTTGCGCTGTTCAAAAAAAAAGCAAGCCAGACCCGCAGGCCCGGCTTGCTTGCAATATCAAAAACTCTTTTACTCTGTTTTTCCGTCCTCATAGCCCACCATCAGGCCGCCCTGCTCAGCGTAGTAGCTGCACAGGCCGCCGCACTCGGTCACATCCACCTGCGCCCCTGCAAACACCGCGTGGATCATCAGCTTCAGGCGCTTGGCAGCTTCCGGGTTATCACAGTGGGCAATGTGCACTTTGCCATCGGTAAAGCCGTGATCCTTCAATTCCAGCACGATGCGCTCCAGTGCACCGTGCTCGCCGCGGGTCTTACACAGCACCTCCAGCTCGCCGCTCTCACTGGCCTGACCGATGACCCGGATGCCCAGCATCCGTGCCACAGCGGCAACAGCAGGCTTCACACGGCCATTGCGGGCCAGATTGGCCAGCGATTCCAACGAAAACAGCAGATGTGTGTGCTTGTGGTAAGCCAGGATCGCCTCGCAGATCTCGTCAAACTCCATCCCGATCCGGACGAGATCCCGCAGACGCTCTGCCAGCAGACGCAGCTCCGGCCCGGCGGACAGGCTGTCCAGAACAAAAACACGGGCCTCCGGGTGCGTTTCCTTGTATTCTTCCGCTGCCAGCAGTGCAGCATTGTAGCTGCCGGACAGTGTGCCCGTGATGGTGGCAACAAAGATCTGCTCCGCACCCTCATAAGCAGCCAGCCAGTCTGCCACATTGGGGCAGGAGGTGCTGGTCTTGCCCTTGTAAGTACGCAGAGACCGGGCCATGCCCACAGCATCCAGAGTACCGTCATCCAGATATTCCTGTTCATCCGTGACGATCTTCAACGGCACACAGGCAAAATCCACGCCCGGCAGGGCATACAGGTTGGACGAAGAATCCACAACGATCTTGGTTTTCATAAAATGCACGCTCCAAATCTATTTTGTGATAGCAGGTCATTTTTTTATTTTCCGTGCCTTACACGCACTTCCGCCTGCATGGTTTTTCGGTTCACTGCAGACATCATAGCAGTTTTTCAAAAACCTGTCAAGGGATTTTATGCATTCTTTCAAAAGTTTTAAAAATCCGTTGACCAGAGAACCGATTTGCGCTATAATACCGCCAGAAAACCATTTTCTGTATCCCGCGCAGCCCTGCTGCACCAACCTTAGAAAACTGCTTACGATATGAAAACTGAAACCAAATGCCGCGTTGCGGCCTGCGCCGCCGGGTTTGCCCTGCCCCGGTACGCCGATCTCCCGCAGATGGGGCTTTATCTTGACCAGACCGTGCAGTACGTCAACAGCTATTTCCGCACCTTCTGCGGCGTGGAGCTCACCTCTTCCATGGTCAGCAACTACGTTAAAAAGGGCATTTTGTCCCACCCGGTGCGCAAGAAGTATGCCCGCGATCAGATCGCATCCCTGATGTACATTGCAGTCTCCAAAACGGTGCTCTCAATGGAAAACATCGATGCCCTGTTTAAAATGCAGCGGGCGCACTGTTCCGCCGGGGCAGCTTACGACTACTTCTGCGACGAGATGGAAAACTGCCTGCCGTTTGTATTCGGCTGCACCAGGGAGATCCGCGACCTTGCCGTGGATGCCGCAGATGAAAAGCTGCTTCTGCGCAGCACGATCCTTGCAGCGGCAAACAAAATGTACTTGGACTGCTGCTTCAACGCCCTGCGGCAGGAGGAAAATCTCTGGGATACCATTCTGCCCGATCTGGCGTAAGAACACAAAAAAGGCCGTGCCTCCATAAAAGGAAGCACGGCCTTTGCATTTTATACGTTCAAGATCAGGTATCCTGCAGTTCCCCGCGGCTTGCAGCCTTGAGGTATGCGAAGATGAAACCGTCCAGATCGCCGTCCATCACAGCGTCCACATTGCCGGTCTCGTAGTTGGTGCGGTGATCCTTGACCATGGTGTAGGGCATGAACACATAGCTGCGGATCTGATGACCCCATGCGATCTCGTTCTGCACGCCCTTGATGTCGTCGATCTTATCCATGTGCTGCTGCTTTGCGATCTGATACAGCTTTGCCTTCAGCATTTCCATGGCGTAGTCACGGTTCTGGAACTGGCTGCGCTGGGTCTGGCAGCTGACCACGACGCCGGTGGGCTTGTGGATCAGACGCACAGCGGAAGAGGTCTTGTTGATGTGCTGGCCGCCTGCACCGGAGGAACGGTACACCTGCATCTCAATATCCTCGGGGCGGATATCCACCTGAATGGTGTTATCCAGCTCGGGCATCACTTCCAGCGAAGCAAAGCTGGTCTGACGGCGGGCGTTGGCGTCAAAGGGCGACACGCGCACCAGACGGTGCACACCGTTCTCACTCTTGAGCAGGCCGTAGGCGTTGGCACCCTTCACCATCATGGAGGCGCTCTTCATGCCGGCTTCATCACCGTCCTGATAATCCAGAACCTCCACGGTCATGCCGTGGTTGGAAGCCCACTTGTTGTACATGCGGTACAGCATTTCGGCCCAGTCCTGTGCCTCGGTGCCGCCGGTACCAGCATGGAAGGTCAGGATGGCGTTGCTGTGGTCGTACTCACCGTTCAGCATGGTCATCAGCTGCAGCTCATCCACTGCCTTGCCCACAGCGTTCACAGACTCCTCTGCTTCGGGGATCATGGCGGGGTCGTATTCTTCATCCAGCATTTCCAGCATGGTCTCGGCATCATCGTACAGGCCCTGCAGCTTTTCAAAGCGGCTCAGCTTGCCCTTCAGGTCGCCCACTTCGTCAAAGACCTTCTTGCTCAGGTCTGCATCATCATAAAAGCCGGGGCGGCTCATAGTGTGCTCCAGCTCCTGCACGCGCTTGCGGGAGGCATCAATGGCAAGGGCTTCTTCCAAGTCCTTGACCGCCTTGCCGTAATCGGCAAGCTGCACCTTCAGTTCGTCAATCGTGATCATTCTCTAAATCCCTCTCGAAATGATAAATAAGATAAAGTCCTTTGTACTTGCCAAAAGACACAGTTTATACACAGATACTTCATTAGTATACCGAGAATCTATGCTAAAGTAAAGGGGTAAATGGATTATCCTGCTGGAATTTTGAAGATTTTCACCTTTTCTTTTCTCTTTCAGGGGAGTATAATACCAGTATGAACCATACAACAGGAGGAAATCATGCCGAAATATTATGGCTGTCCCTGTGAAGGCTGCGGCAGACCGCTGGCGCTGACCGATGATATCGTGGTCTGCCCGGACTGCGGCGCACCCTATCACCGCGAGTGCTACGAAAAGCTTGGCCGCTGCATCCACACCCCCGCCCATGGCGCGGGCTATGAATGGACGTTCCCGTACAAAGACGATGCTCTGCGCACCTGCCCCAGCTGCGGTGAGCGCACCCTGCGCACCGAAGAGCGCTGCCGCTGCTGCGGTGCCGTTCTTCCGCCGGAGAGCCAGTGCCCGGAGCCGCCCACCCAAAGCCAGCCCGGCACCGACGCAGACGGACGCTTTGATTACAACGACCTTTACCGCCAGTATCAGCAGACGGTGGAGGAGCCCACCCGCCGCAACGTGCAGGCGGCCTTTGGCAAGGAAGAGCTGATCGACGGCATCCCTTACAGCGACTGGAACGATTATATTGGCAAGGCCGCGCCCGTCTACCTGAACGATTACAGCCGGATGCAGCTGCAGCACACCAAAATTTCCATGTGCTTCTCGGCGCTGGTGTTCGGCCCGTTCTATTTCTTCTACCGCAAGGCGTGGAAGCCGGCCTTTGGTTTTCTGGCCGCAGAGCTGGTGGTGGCCCTGCCCACCCTGCTGAGCATGATGCAGGCCACCGGCAGTCCGCTTACTGCGGGCATCAGCAGCACTGCCATCGTCGTGCTTTCCCGCATTATGACAGTGTTCAGCTTTGCGCTGGTGATGCTGCGCACCCTGTACGCCAAGTGGCTGTACCGCAAAAGCGCAGCCGAGCGCATCCGGCGCATCCGTGCCGAGTTCCCGGACGCTGCCCAGCGCCGTGCGGTCCTGTCTGCGCAGGGCGGCGTGAGCATCGCCGGTGTGATCGGTGCCTTTGTACTGCTGATGGTGCTGGGTGCCTGCGCCACCGTGCTGATGGGTCCGAATCTGGACGCTTTGGCCGGGATGCTCTGATCTGCAATGCCGCCTGCAAAGGCTGGCATTGCAGATTTCAAAATAGTAATAGGAGAATATGGATCATGATGAAGAAAGTCACCAAAGCTGTCATTCCTGCCGCCGGTCTTGGCACCCGCGTGCTGCCCGCTACCAAGGCCATGCCCAAGGGTATGCTGCCCATTGTGGACAAGCCTGCCATCCAGTATCTGGTGGAAGAAGCTGTGCGTTCCGGCATCACCGATATCCTCATCATTCTGGGCCGCAACCAGAGCATCATTGAGGATCACTTCGACCGCAGCCCTGAGCTGGAAGAAAAGCTGGCAAAGCCCGGCAAGGAAAAGGCGCTGGAAGAGTGCCTTGGCATCGCCAACATGGCAAACATCCTCTTTGTGCGCCAGAAGCAGACGCTGGGTCTGGGCCATGCTGTGAACACCGCCAAGGCCTTCACCGGCGACGATCCCTTCGTTGTCATCTACGGCGATGACGTGATCTGGGGCGAGGACCCGGTCTGCGCTCAGCTGATCCGCGCCTACGAGGAGTTCGGCCGCCCGGTGGCAGGCGTTTCCGCAGTGCCATGGGAAGATGTGAGCCGGTACTGCAGCCTGAAGACCACCCCCATCCACGACAACTATTTCTTTGTGGACGACATGATCGAGAAACCCAAGAAGGGACAGGAGTTCAGCAACTACTCCATTCTGGGACGCGTGCTGCTGACCCCGGAGATCTACGAGATCCTTGCCCACACCAAGCCCGGCGCAGGCGGCGAGATCCAGCTGACCGATGCCATGGCCGAATATGCCCGCACCCGCGGCGGCATGACGGCCGTAGAGTTCACCGGCAAGCACTACGACATGGGCAACAAGCTCAAGGTGGTAGAGGCACAGGTGGAGCTGGCCCTGCAGCATCCGGAGATCGGCGAAGAATTCCGCGCTTACCTGAAGGAGTTCTGCAAGACACTGTAACTTATCCTGAAAATAAAAGATCCTCCGGCAGATCTGTCGGAGGATCTTTTTTATTGTTTACCCATTTACCTGACTGGGGTGCTTCTGCGGCGGCATCTTGGTAAAGAGTGCCTTGAGCACCAGCGGCGTTGCCACGCTGGACACCACGATCAGCAGGATCACAGCGGTAAAGTAGACCGAGTCCACCACGCCGACATCCAGGCCCTTCTGGGCCACGATCAGCGCCACCTCGCCGCGGGTCATCATGCCAACGCCGATCTTGAGGGAGTCGCCCCAGTTAAAGCGGCAGATCTTGGCCGCAAGGCCGCAGCCGATGATCTTGGTGATAAGTGCTACAATGACGAAGCAGACACAGAACAGGAAGATTTCCGGCGTCAGGCCGCTGATGTCGGTCTTCAAGCCGATGGATGCAAAGAAGATGGGTGCAAAAATGATATAATTGCTGATATCCACGCGGCGCTCCACATAGGGGGCATCGTCCATGGTGCACAGAACGATACCGGCGATATAGGCACCGGTGATATCTGCAATGCCGAAGTATTCCTCGGCGATGTAGGCCATGGCAAAGCAGAACGCCATGCTCACGATGGTGATGCGCTGGGTGTGGGGATTGCGCTTGTCCAGCCATGTCATAGCAAAGTGAGCCACAACGCCCACGCCCACGGCAGTGGCAAAGAACAGCACCGTATTAATGAGCACCTTGCCCAGACCCGTGCCGGTGCCGGAGCTGGCACCCAGCACGCAGGTGAGGACTACGATGCCGATGACATCATCAATGACGGCGGCACTGACGATGGTAGTGCCGAGAAAGCTCTTCAGGTGGCCCAGCTCCTGCAGGGTCGCCACCGTAATGGACACGCTGGTGGCGGTCATGATGGTGCCGATGAACAGGGCACGGTAGAACTCAGGGCTGCCCACGGCAGAGAAGCCGTAGAACGCACTGTACAGCAGGGTGCCGCCCACCAGCGGAACGGCTACGCCCACGCAGGCGATCAGGGTGGCGATGGGGCCGGCTTTGATCAGTTCCTTCAGATTGGTGCCAAGGCCGGTGGTGAACATCAGCATGACCACGCCGATCTCTGCAAAGGTGGAGATGGCATCACTGGTCTGCACCAGATTCAGCACACAGGGACCGATGATCAAACCGGCAAGGATCTCACCCACCACCTGCGGGGCCTTGCACTTGCGGGCCACCAGACCAAAGAACTTTGCGCTGAGGATGATGATTGCCAGGTTACGGAAAACCGAATACACAAAGAATCCTTCCTTTACTATAAAATTCCCAGAACCATATATATACATTCCTTCCGAAGATGGATAACAGAGAGCAGAGAGACGGCCGTTCCCCGGCTGCCCTGCCGTTCATCCTCTGAAAGCCACTATATTATATTCCTCTTTCACAAAAAAATCAAAATATTTTTTATTATATCTTTTTTCGGAAAAAGCTTGACAGAATCCACACAGCTTGCTATAATAAATTGCTGTCTGAACAGACACGCCGCACACAAGGCGCGACGCCGCGTTTTGTGTGTACCCTTGGTCCTGTGATTGCAGGACCCTTAAGTCCAAAAGGAGGTGCTACAAAATGGCAAAGTACGAAACCATGCTGATTACCAGCGCCGCTCTCGACGAGGAGGCTACCGCCGCTCTGGTTGGTAAGTTCAAGTCCCTGATCGAGGCTAACGGTACGATCGATTCCATCGACGAGTGGGGCAAGCGCCGTCTGGCCTACCCCATCAACGACGAGGA
>JABLTR010002387.1_pt1 | contig 14157 bp, 8 predicted proteins | sample 7160071 | NCBI WGS metagenome assembly JABLTR01 (sample SAMN14651230, study PRJNA627086) | human gut metagenome | isolation source: feces | host: Homo sapiens
TCTGGAGAAATCTTATCCATAAAAAATGCCCCCTTTCAGATAAACAGTTTTATTTTTTTAACTGTCTACCTAAAAGGGAGCATACCATTTTATTTCATGGATTCGTCTGTTTGTCCGTTATTTAATGAATTAAATCATCATTGTCTATGTTCCACAGAAGCAATCAGTTCTCCACCCTGTTCGTCAATGACAATCGTATCCTGTGGATATACCTCGCCGGAAAGTATCATTCTCGCAGCAAGGGTATCGACATGTTTTGTCAGATATCTCTTCAATGGACGTGCACCGTATGCCGGTTCGTATCCATGTTCGATAACATAACTCTTGGCAGCATCGGTAAGATGAATAGAAAGTTCCTTGTCTTCAAGACGTTTGTTGACATCGGCAAGCATAAGCTCAATAATGCCTCCGATATTGTCTTTGGTAAGAGGTTTAAACATGATAATCTCATCAAGACGATTCAAAAACTCTGGTCTAAAGTGGGAACGCAGGTCATTCATGACCATAGTTTCTGCATCGGTCTTGATGTTGCCATTTTCATCGATTCCTTCGAGCAGATACTGGGAACCGATATTGGAGGTCATGATTAATATCGTGTTCTTAAAGTCTACTGTTCTGCCCTGAGAATCGGTGATGTGCCCATCATCAAGTACCTGTAATAGCACATTAAATACATCGGGATGTGCCTTTTCTATTTCATCAAAAAGAACAACTGAGTATGGTTTTCTTCTGACGGCTTCGGTAAGCTGACCGCCCTCTTCATATCCTACATATCCTGGAGGCGCTCCGATCAGGCGAGATACGGAATATTTCTCCATATACTCACTCATATCAATACGAACCATGTTCTGTTCGTTATCAAACAGGCTTGCGGCAAGTGCTTTCGCAAGTTCTGTCTTACCTACACCAGTAGGTCCGAGGAACATAAAGGAACCGATTGGCTTTGTCGGATCTTTAATTCCTGCTTTCGAACGGATAATGGCTTCAGTAACCTTTTCCACACCTTCATCCTGACCGACAACTCGTTTATGGAGTTCCTTATCAAGATTCAATGTCTTATTTCTCTCACTCTCGGTAAGTTTTGCTACCGGAATACCCGTCCAGCGGCTGATGATCGTTGCGATTTCATCATCAGTTACAGATTCATGAACCATAGAAGATTCTCTCTTCTTTGCACTTTCTTCCGCTTCCTCTAACTGTCTTTGCAATTCTGGCAATTTACCATATTGTAATTCTGCTGCTTTATTTAAATCATAATTGCGCTGTGCAATCTGAATCTCATTATTTAAACTTTCGATTTCTTCCTTTAACTTGGAAACACGCTCTACTGCGGATTTCTCCTGATCCCAGGAAGCCTTTTTCGACTTAAATTCCTCACGTAATTCGGCGAGTTCCTTTTGCAGATTTTCAAGACGTTCTACACTAAGACGATCCGTTTCTTTCTTTAAGGCTGCTTCCTCGATTTCTAACTGCATAATCTTTCTCTGCACTTCATCAAGGTCGGCCGGAAGGGAATCTAATTCTGTCTTAATCATCGCACATGCTTCATCCACAAGGTCGATTGCCTTATCTGGGAGGAAACGGTCGGTAATATAACGGTTAGATAAAACAGCGGCACTTACTAAGGCACTGTCTGCAATCTTTACACCGTGATATACTTCGTAGCGGTCTTTTAATCCTCTCAAAATAGAAATCGTATCTTCTACCGTAGGTTCATCGACCATAACCGGCTGAAAACGACGCTCCAATGCGGCATCTTTTTCAATATACTGACGGTATTCATTCAGTGTTGTAGCACCGATACAGTGAAGTTCCCCTCTGGCAAGCATTGGCTTTAACAGGTTTCCGGCATCCATCGCACCGTCGGTCTTACCAGCACCAACAATCGTGTGCAGCTCATCAATGAATAAAAGAATCTGTCCATCGCTGGCTTTGATTTCTTCAAGAACTGCTTTTAAACGTTCCTCAAACTCACCACGATATTTCGCTCCTGCTACTAAAGAACCCATATCAAGGGCAAATAATTTCTTATCCTTTAAAGAATCTGGCACATCACCTTTCACGATACGCTGTGCAAGACCTTCAACAACAGCTGTTTTACCAACACCAGGTTCACCAATCAATACCGGGTTATTCTTTGTCTTTCTGGAAAGAATACGAACGACATTACGAATCTCGCTGTCTCGTCCGATAACCGGGTCAAGCTTCTGCTGTTTAGCTCTCTCTACAAGGTCATAACCATACTTCTCCAATGTCTCATAAGTGGCTTCTGGGTTATCACTGACAACCTTCTGGTTACCTCTTACTGTAGACAATGCCTGAAGAAAACGCTCTCTTGTAATTCCATATGCCTGAAACAATTTCTTAATCTCTGTATTCGGATACTTCATTAAAGAAAGGAAAAGATGCTCTACAGAAACATACTCATCTCCCATTGCCTTAGCTTCATCCTCCGCACTCACAAGTACCTGATTCAAAGACTTACTGATATAAGTCTGTCCACCGGAAACTTTTGGCTTCTTCTCAACTGCCTGCTGTACCTGTGACAGAAATGCTTCTTTATTCACTTCCATCTTTTCAATTAATTTTAAAATCAGGCTATCCTCAATCGTAAGCAGGCTATATAAAAAATGTTCCTGATCGATTTCCGGGCTGCCATACTGATAAGCCAGTTTCTCACAGTTATTTACTGCTTCTAATGACTTTTGCGTAAATTTATTTATATTCATATAAGTTCCTCCTAACCCGAAGATGCTTATTTGTTCTACACTTCGTATAACATATATATATCACTATCTGTTAGCCATGTCAAGAGACGAGTGCTAATTTTTTGAGATTTTTTGGTGAAGCTTTGATTTTACGGGCTTCACAGGGATTTCTCACTTGCTTTCGCACTCGATTTTCTTGATTTGACCACATTTTTACGACAAGTCTTTGGAAAAATATATTCGTCTGATTTTCTTACCACATTTTACGACACAGTTTTATTGTGGGATAAGAATGTCATTAATGATTAACACACAGATTGCTGGAAATGCGTAATGCAATAGTAAAATATCACAAAAATCGAATGCAAATTTTGTAATGGGTTATGCGCTTAACCTTTGTAAATTCCACATTTATAATGTACCATATAATCATAATATTGCAGAAGAAGGGATGAAAAAGGATATTTTCTTATGATAAAAATGACATCTGATATCAAAGGAATTCCGGTATTTGCATCCATGTGGAATATGGATGGACTGATTCTGATTAGATTTTGTAAAGTTGATTATGAAAATCTTAGAAATCCGATATAATTGATTACCGCAAATTTATATTCTAATACCTTTTCCTGTTTGTTATCACCCAAGTGCCACATCCAGAATCATCATTAAACTAAACCCAACTGCAAAGAAAACCGTACCAATATCCGAGTGCTCTCCCTGCGACATTTCAGGGATTAGTTCTTCAACCACGACATAAAGCATAGCTCCTGCTGCAAAGCTCAGCAAATATGGTAATGCCGGGATTATCAGCTGTGCAGCAATAATTGTCAATACTGCGCCAATCGGTTCGACCACCCCTGAAAGTACACCACCTAAAAATGCCTTTCCCTTACTTTCTCCCTCTGCCCTAAGCGGCATGGATATAATTGCTCCTTCCGGGAAATTCTGAATAGCAATTCCAAGTGATAACGCAAGTGCACTTGTTGCTGTAATCTGTGCATTTCCAGCAAGAAATCCTGCATACATTACACCGACTGCCATACCTTCAGGGATGTTATGTAATGTAACTGCCAACACCATCATTGTAGTACGGCCAAGCCTGCTTTTCGGTCCCTCTGCCTGATCACTTCCAACATGAAGATGCGGAATCAAATGATCAAGTGTGAGTAAAAACAATATACCAATCCAGAACCCAGCAACTGCCGGAACAAATGACAAATCTCCCATCTTCTCCGATTGTTTCATGGCCGGAATTAGAAGACTCCAGATTGAAGCAGCAACCATTACACCTGCTGCAAATCCTGTAAGTGCACGTTGCACTGATTTGCTAAATGTTGTTCTCATAAAAAACACACATGCTGCACCCAGCGTTGTTCCAACAAATGGAATCAATATGCCAAAAAAAGTATTCATTCGCTTTTCACTTTCCTTTCTTTAAAACCGGAATAACTACTATTTTGTAGTCCTTCATACTATTTTTGATATTAGTTGCAACTAACCATTATGTATAAAAGAAACCATGCGAAAGTAAAACTGTAATTCCACACGGTTTTTTTCTGTCTTTTTAGTATATCACTTACGGAATGATATAACAACAGAATTCTTTTTCATTCTGCTATACCTCTGTTATTCTTTTCCCGGTCGCTGACACATCTGCTTACCATCACAGAATTTTCGGATTGTATCCATCAGTTCCGGTACATTTAATGGTTTTGACAGATGTGCATTCATCCCTGCCTCCATCGTCTTTTTTTTATCTTCTGCAAAAGCATTGGCTGTCATAGCTATAATCGGTATGCACGCTTTATCCTTATCTGGCAAATTTCTGATTGTCTGTGTTGCTTTATAACCGTCCATTTGCGGCATCTGGATATCCATGAAGATCATATCATATGTTCCTGCCGGCATTTTCAGTATTCTGTTCACACACTGAATACCATTCTCCACACGTTCTATCCTAAGACCGGCACGCTCAAGTATTGCCTCTGCAATCTCTGCATTTAAATCATTATCCTCCGCTAAAAGGATATTCCTGCCTTCAAGGATTTCATTTCCTGTTCCAGACTCTTCAATATGCTTTTTTACATAATATCTTTCATCCGCTATCCTGTGTTTTAATGTAACTGTAAAGGTACTGCCCTTGCCAAGCTCACTCTCTACATCTATTGTTCCACCAAGCAGGTCAACATAATTCTTGACTATTGACATGCCCAGTCCGGTTCCTGCGATTTTGCTCTTTGTGGTGTTCTTCTCACGCGTGAATGCTTCGAAAATCTTTGTCAGATAATCCTGACTCATACCGATTCCGGTATCGCTGATTCTGATCCTCACTATCATGTATCCAGACTCATCACAAGGTAATTCATCTACATATACCATAACAGAACCACCTGCTGGAGTATATTTTATAGCATTGCTCAGAATATTGACCAATATTTCTTTTACCTTGGTAACATCTGTCAATACATGCTCATGCTCTACATTCATCGTGTAATGAAGCGAAATATTCTTTTTCCTTGCTTTCTCATCAAATACTGCAAACAAAGATTTCCAGACATCTTCAATCCGGCAGTAATTCTCATCAATCTCCATCCTTCCGCTCTCAATCCGGGCCATATCCAATACATTATTTATGATTGACAGAAGAAGATTTCCAGACTGCTGCAGTTTTTCCAGATGTTCCAAAACTTCAGGTATGTCTTTTCCATTTAGTTCATTCTCCATAAGCTGTGCATAACCCAGAATTACATTCATAGGAGTACGGATATCATGTGACATATTGTTAAGAAAACTGGTCTTTGCGAGACTGGCATCCTCTGCTTTTTTCAAAGCGATTTCCAGTTTCTCATTAAGTTTTTGTGTATCATTTGCAGCAAGCTTTGCGGCAGCTTCTGCTTTCCTTGCCTTGCGTAAAAGTACGAGGATAATAACAATGATGCTGAGTGCAGAGAATCCTGTGGCGAGAAAAAAAGCAAGCATATTGTCTTTTACAAAGTCCAAAAATGTTACCTTATCTGCCGTACTGTCATAGATAGCAAGTGCGCTTGTAAGCATGCCAGACGGCATGCCCTTTAAAGTTTTATTCAGTATCGACAAAAGAGTTTCCTCTCCACCTTTTACTGCAAAGCATGCCTCCATTGTTTTTGTAAGTGGAACACTCTTGAAATCTCGATTGTTATCATATACCATCGCCTGACTTGCTCCCATGAGAAAACAGTCTGCTTTTTCATTAGTAATCATTTCAGCAGCCTCCTCAAACGAATCATAATCCACAAGATTCCATTGTGGATAACTAAAGGTAAGCTGCTGTTTTAAAGCTTCTTTTTCCTTTGGCACAGCTACTGTATACACATTACCCTCGTCAAAATTTTTCTCATCAGTTACTGCCATAAGATTGTAGGTCCAGGCTGTGTTTGTAAGTGCATAGCCTTTTTTTTCTGCAATATCAGGATTTCTGCCGGCATAAAAAATCATGTCAATTTCATGATTCTGCAGTGCCTGAAGCATTTCATCATAATCATCATAGTCCTGTATATTAAATTTCAGCGTCTGATTTCCCAGACAGTCTTTGGCATAGGAGACATATTCTGGTAGCATACCGGTAAGTTTTCCAGTTGTTTCGTCCATGGAAAAGATTGCCGGATCATTGTTCAAAAATCCCATCCGGATGTCACCATGTTCTTCCAGCCAGGATTTTTCTCCACCTGTAAGACTCTGATTATAATCAAGAGTAAAATACAAAAGCATCAATCTCATGATTCGCTAATTTCTTTTCGACATCATTATCATTATTCACATTTACATGCTCTGTATGTATACCATTTTTATTTTCCCATTCTGTCAGCATAATTTCTGGCTCTGTATCCATGAGCACACCTACACGTTTCCCGTCCATAAACTTAAAATCAGACATCCCAATATCCATATTCGATAAATCAGCATAAAGAATATATTTTTCCTCACCCATCGGTTCATCCGAAAAAAGCATCTTTTGTGCACGTTCATCGCTGTAAGAGATATCACCCATAATATCAATCTCACCATTTTCAAGCTTATCAAAACAGTCAGACCAGTCACATTTCACATACTCAAATTTCCATTCGGTATAACCTGCCAGAGCCTGCATGAGTTCGTAGCCATATCCTCGTCTTACACCGTTTTTGTCGACATAATTAAAGGTATCCTCAAATGAGCCGACACGAATGGTCTGTGCCTGTTTTTCATCATTATTCGTTTCAGCGGCCTGGCTGTGTACTGATAACATCATCCACATTCCCAGAACTAGCAATATACATACAAATAGTACGGCTGATTTTTTTCTACTTTTATCCATATTCCTTATTTCCTTTATCCGTGCGGATTTTCTGAAGTTCCAAACACCTGATCAAACACGCTCTAATCCAGCAGGTTGTTGTGTAAAGTACTGATTAACTCTTCTATAACTATCGGTTTGGATAAGAATCCATCCATGCCATATTCCAAGGCTTTCTTCCTGTCCTCATCAAAGGCATTAGCAGTCATGGCAAGGATGGTGATTCCCGACAGTGCCGGATCATCCAGCGCACGAATCTGACGGGTGGCCTCGTATCCATTCATTACCGGCATCTGCACATCCATCAGCACCAGATCATACTTACCTGGAGTCGAATTCTTAACTTTCTCCACTGCCTCTGCGCCATTTTCGGCAGTATCAACCAGAAATCCATATTCTTTCAGAATTTCCACCGCAATTTCACTGTTCAGTTCGTTATCTTCCACAAGTAGTATACATCTGCCTCTGAAATCTGAACCTGCTTCTGGAAGAATTGAATCTTCTACTTCAGCCTGACTCTGGCCGATAGCAGTCATCAAGGTATCTCTGATATCTGACATGAACAGCGGTTTCGCACAGAATGCAGTCACCCCTGCTGCTCTGGCTTCTGCCTCGATATCTGACCAATCATATGCGGTCAGGATAATGATCGGTGTATCATCACCAAGGCTGCGGATCTGTCGGGTGACTTCAATACCATTCATATCTGGCAGACGCCAGTCAATGATATAAGCGTGGAACGCATCTCCCAGTTCCATAGACTGCCGTGCACGGAGAACAGCTTCCTTGCCGGAAAGTGTCCATTCCGAACGCATTCCGACCCTTACAAGCATTTTTGTCACACTGTCGCAGGTATTAAAGTCATCATCTACAACCAGTGCCTTAAGCCCTTCCAGTTCTGCGATTTTCTCTATACGTTGGCGCTCAGACTGAATCCGTAATGGCAGACAGACAATAAATTCGGTACCTTTGCCCTGTTCTGTCTGAACCTCAATAGTTCCGCCCATCATATCCACAATATTCTTGGTGATTGCCATGCCAAGCCCTGTGCCCTGGGTTCTGCTCACAGTGGAAGTCCTCTCCCTCTCAAAAGGAGAAAAAATTTTCTGCACGAATTCCTGACTCATACCGATTCCGGTATCCTTTACCCGGATCTCATACAGCTTACTGCCTTTTACTGCCTTCGGATACTGTTTCAGCCGGACAGAAACGGTTCCTCCTGCAGGTGTAAACTTAACCGCATTAGACAAAAGATTCAGCAGCACCTGGTTCAGCCGAGTCTTGTCACAGTAAACATCTTCATTTGTAACATCCATGACATCCATATAAAGTTCCAGCTGCTTCGCATGGATTTGCCCACTGATAATCGTCTTCAGATCATGAAGCACATCCGACAGACTGACCTCTGTCTCTTCCAGATGTATCTTTCCACTCTCAATCCGGCTCATATCCAGTATATCATTGATCAATGAGAGCAGATGGTTACTGGAGGAAAGAATCTTACCCAGATAATCCTGGACTCTTTCCTGATTATCAATATTACTTACAGCCAGTGTGGTAAAACCGATAATCGCATTCATTGGTGTCCGGATATCGTGAGACATATTAGAAAGGAAAGTACTCTTTGCCTGGTTTGCTGTCTCCGCCGCATGTACCGCCTCAGAGAGTGCCTGGTTCATTTTCCAGTCAGAGGTACGATCCGACATAACCAGGATATATTTTCTTTTCCCGTTTACCTCACTGCCCATTACAATATTATGGAACCAGCGTTTTTCCCCTGTCTTCAGATGAACATATTCAAAATCCCATTCCCTCTGCTCATGGACCTGGATTTTCTCCATATAATTTTTCTCTGGATCTTCCTGTTCCTCTGGATGTAGTTTTCCCAGGATACAAATATCTTTACGAATCTGTTCTACCGTAATACCCAGCAGCTTTTCCGCATTTGGGCTGACGTAATCTGCCTGATATGTTTTTGCATCCAGCATCAGAAAGACGTCATCTACATTCATTGAAAGCTTTTGAAACAGCTCGTCCCTGTACAGAATCTCCGTATCCTTTTTCCTGAGGTTTATTCTGCCTTTTTGAATAATAAAACTAATAAGTAAAGCAGCAATACAGAGCACGACCGCACCAACAAGAAGTATCGTACTACGCTGCAGACTGTTCATACTGGCATTGACGATATCCGCCTGGACAAGTCCCAAAAACATCCAGTCCTGAATATCTGATTTTTCATAGACCAGATAATAGTTTCTTCCATCCAGATTTAGCAGCATTGCATCGGTACGTCTTGCTTTAAACTTCTCTGAAAGTTCATTAATTTCTTTTTCGGACATATCAGAATGCTCTCTCAGAACACCGAAGAAATTATACACGTTCCCCCATGCCTCAGAAGAATGATCAACCACAACACGGCCATCAGGATGAACAACAAAACTCTGGGCATTTCCATCAAAAGCAGAAATATCCAGTACATCTACGATATCAGAGTTTTCATAAGCAATGGCAATGGCATCATATTCAAATCCCTGATAAATTCCATGAGCCTTAGCTGTGGCAAAAACAAGCAGCTGGGATTTTCCGGGAACCGCTGCATTCGCTATCACATCATTTCCCTGCCTGATCTCATCTTCAATATTTTCCTGTAATCCAAGGTAGCCGGTTTCCCCTGTTGCCATCTTATAGTTCCCGTCAGCTGACAGAAAAAAGAAGTCTAAAAAGCCGGTATCTTCCTGCGCTTTCTTTATATAATCCCGAATTTCATCTTCGCTGGAAATATCCTGCAGATTCTCACCCCACATATGAAGATAGTTCAGATTCTTATCTGTCAGTTCCCTCAGCATATTATCAGACTGATGAAAAACTTCCGTCAGATGAGAAACACTTTCCTCATAAATAGTTTTCGATACAAATCCAAAATATCGGAAAACTATCAACACAATTCCAAGAGAAACTGCAATAAAGACAGCTATCCTTAACCGTTTTCTCATGACAGTCTTCTCTCTTTTTGTATTATGATTCTTAATGCCCATCCTTCTCACCTCAAAGTCATGTAGTCTTCAGGCTCTGCAAGAACGGCATCACCATCTGAAATATATCCTGTCCATGTATCATCCACAGAGGTATTTCCTCCATCAAACACAATATTATCATCTGCCGGATAAGCCTCCATGTGTTTTGGTATCGCAAGACAGGTTACCGTGAAAGTATCATTATCCTGAATTTGTTTTCCGTCCTTTGTAACTTTGCTCAATGTATAATCATCATCTGTTTCTTTGACTTCTACAGAAATACCACTGAGCACAGGCAGAGAGCCTCGGTTAAACGGAGTAAATCCACCCTCATAGCCTTCTACAAAGTTTTTAACTGCCTCTTTCAGTTCGGCTCCGCTCATTTTGCTGCTGTAAGCTGAAAGTTCGTTCGGCATGATCATATCGCCCGCCATTTTTTCAGTATATCCGGCTTTCAGCACGTTTCCCGTAAAGCTGTTTCCGGTTGCGATCAGCACATCTGATCCATAAATACCGCGCAGCGTGTTTGCCATAACAGAATATGCGGCATTTCCTCCACTACTATGGAAACGGTTTGAATAAGACTTCTGTGAATCCAAGACTACTTTTTCAGAAGTGGATTCCTCCTCAAGAAGCTGAGAATCAAATGACTGATAAGCCTGCCCTGCATCGTATTCTCCTGATATCATCTTCGAAACCACATCCTTAGAAACAGAGAAAAAGTCATTTGACGCTATGCGGATATACATATGGTTTTCTTCGATCACAGGTCTCACATCCTTCAGATATTCCGTAAGCCGGAGATCTACATCCTGACTGTAGCTTAACAAATCCTGTCCATCATAAACGATTCTATTCTGCGCATCCGCTGAAAGCATTGTGTCCAGTACCTTCATTGCTTTCTTTCGACGTGTCTCATCCTTTGTCAGATTGCTATTTAAAGCCACCTGGAAATATGGCGTAGTCATAATCCATTTTTCACCGTTTTCCTGAAAGAATGGAAGAAAGGTTGTGTTAATGCCCTGATCCTGAAACATTTTTACACCAGCAGAGGTGCCAAAGTACATGGCAAGCTTGCCACTTTGATACATCTCAACGATATCATCATAATTCATATCTAGATCATCCTGGCTCAGCCCGGTATCCTGAATGAACTGTTCCATACGTTCAAAAGCCTTTGGCCAGACTGTACTGTCCAGACCTTCTCTCTTTGTATTATCCGGGTCACTGTAGGTAGTACGCCACTTTCGTCCGTCCACGGAAGACAGTTCTGATGCTGACAGACCCTGCAGTGTTTCCATACAGGTATAATCATAATAATAATCTGCCGCAAACCCACGAATCCCCACTTTATCAAATGCCTGGCAGGCAGAGACAAAACTTTCGTAATCTGTTGGTAACGGGATATCATATTTTTCAAAAAGGTCTTTGTTCACTACAAAACCATGTGCATCCGCACACACCGGAAGCCAGTTTACGCTTCCATCCTCATTCATAAAATTGCTGAGGTAGGTATCATAGACAGCACCAGCAACATTGGTTGTAGAAAGATCCATCAGATTGTCTTTCAGGGGACTCGCGTCATGCAGTGAGAAACGACAGCAGGTTATAATATCCGGCAATCCACCATTTTCATTCAGAAATTTGTAGAAATCCAGATCATTATTCCCTACGACAAATTCAACATTGATATCCGGGAGCTGTTCCTGAATGTATGGTGCATATTTTTCATAGAGGTTTGTGCTCCATAAATACACAGTAATTGTTTCTGCATCTTCTTTTTCCGCACTTTTGCTGCCACATCCTGACAGAAGTGATATACTCATCACCATCATTAAAAGTACAGCTAAAACTCTGTTCCATTTTTTCTTTTTCATTACGAATCCCCTTTCTGAGACTATTTTTCAAACACGCTCTAATGCACCAATTTATGAATTATCTTTACCAATAGTTTTGCATCAACAGGTTTTGCGATATGTTCATTCATTCCTGCTTCTTTTGCTCTTAGCCTGTCCTCCGCGAACGCATTTGCTGTCATCGCAATAATCGGAATCACCTTTGCATCCTCCCTGTCCAGAGACCTGATCATCTTTGTGGCTTCATAGCCATTCATTACCGGCATCATGATATCCATTAGAATCACATCAAATTCACCAGGTCTGCTTTTTTCAAATAGCTCAACAGCCTCCTGTCCATTCCATGCTTTGGTCACCTCAGTGCCTTCATTCTGAAACATAAATTCTGCAATTTCCATGTTCAGCTCATTATCTTCTGCCAGAAGAATATGCAGCCCCTTTATAGATTTTTCGGATACATCCGCCTGTTCTTCACGTATATCCACATCAAGATCTATTTTAAATGGAACCCGAATCACAAATGTCGTCCCTATGCCTTCTGCGCTTTCAAAGGTAATCGTTCCACCCATTTTCTCAATCAGTTTCTTTGAAATCGGCATTCCCAGTCCAGTTCCGGCAAATTTTGTACGGCTTCCGGTATGTTCCTGTGCAAATGGTTCAAAAATTTGTTTCTGGAATGCTTCTGTCATCCCGATTCCGGTATCCCGGCAGACAAATTCCATTGTTGTCATTCCTGGCTGTTCGGATGGAATTTCCGTGCAGGTGATATAGATATGTCCGTTTTCTCTGTTATATTTCACTGCATTCGACAGAATATTCATCATCACACGTTTCACATACCCCGGACTTCCAATAAAATCCCGGTGTGTGATTTCTTTTTTCTCCCACACAATTCGGATATTCTGTTCTGCTGCGATCTGTTCGATCACAACAAATACTTCTCTGGAAATACTGCTCAAATTAAATGGTATTTCTTCCAGCACCACTTCTCCGGACTCCAGCTTACTCATATCCAGAACATCGTTTACCAGTTCCAGAAGCAGATGAGAGGCTTCTTTGATTTTTCCCCTGCATTCGGTCTGTTTTTTCATATCATCGGCATAATGGTCTGCCACATCGAGCATGCCACAGATTCCATTGATCGGGGTTCGGATATCGTGGCTCATACGCTGGAGAAACTCAGTTTTTGCCTCATTGGCGGCTTCTGCCTTTTTTGCAGCAATCAGAAGTTCTGCTTTATATTTTTCATCTTTTTCCTGTTCCTGTTTTCGGTGTGCCAGATTGGTTCTGTATGTCCAGAACCAGAATATGCTGAACATCAGAAAATAAAGAAAGATAACACCTGCTACACTTAATGGAAGGTTATGGAACACTTCCGTATCTGGAAGATACGCATAGATATAATAGTCCCTCTGCTTCAGCATGATTCCGTAACATCCGGTTCCTTCATTCTTCAAATGATAAATGTGCTGGCTGTCTGTATGCCTCTTCATTGCCTGAACAACTTCGTTGTCAGCCGTATTCTGCCCCAACAGGCTCTCATCGTTGCTGGCAACAACGATTCCCTCGTCTGCAACAATAATTGTTCCATCTTTCTGAGTACTATAGCCATTTAAAAGACTCTGTATCGTCAGAGTATAGTTTCTGGCAAATTCGGAAGACGTATAATAGTAGATTGCCACGATACCCGGTGCATCTTTTCTGGCACAGGCTGCAATGTCGATATGTGACCCGTCTTTCCTGGTAAACCTTTCCGAATAGCTTCTTTCTTCATATCCGGTAAAATCCATGATAATGTCTTTTTGCAGATATTCCGTAATCTCACCTGTCAGAGGCTCATCCATGCTATATTCGCAGTCCGTCTTTCCCTCTGCATCCAGTACAAGGATGCCATCCACCCAGAGAGTCTGCAGATTTTCTTTCAGGAAATCCCGGCTTAGCTGCCTGCCGTTTTCTGTTTCCATGTTAATATTTGTACTCATCTGTCTGGCACTTTCAATGGCACGGAGAAGACTTTTGGATTCCGATGATTCATTGTAATGAGTGTAGGTTGAGCACTGCACTTTGACATAGTTTACAATCTCCACCATTCTTTTCTCTGCCTCCGCTTTTTCTACATGAAAGAAATAAAACAGAGAGACTACAGCCACACAGATTCCAATCAGGCCACCGAGCAGCTGGATTCGTTTTTCTTTTTTCTTTCTCTTAATATCCAAGATCATCCACCTCCAGATACTTTTCCGGATCATCCAGATATTTTTCAA
>JABLTR010094069.1_pt1 | contig 14151 bp, 10 predicted proteins | sample 7160071 | NCBI WGS metagenome assembly JABLTR01 (sample SAMN14651230, study PRJNA627086) | human gut metagenome | isolation source: feces | host: Homo sapiens
AGATCGCGCCACGTTCCTTTTCTCATCTTCTCTTCTCCATCTCTATTTCTTTGCGCGCGCCCTCGCCGCGTCCTCGATGAATTCCAGCACGCAGCTGCGCAGCCGGGCGATGCCCTCTGACAGCGCCTCGCGCGGATGCAGCCCCATCCCAAGCTCGCGGCCTGCCGCGGGATGCACCGGCAGCACGCGCACGCCGTCCAGCTGGCCGCGGATCATCATCTCCGCCATCATCGAGAGGCCCAGCCCCTTGCCCACCATGCGGATGACCGTCTCGTCGTCGACATAACACGGGCGGATGCGCGGCGCAACACCGTTCTGTTCAAACACGATCCGCGCATCGAGGTCGAACCGGCCGTATGGCATCAGAAACTCCTTGTCCGCGAACTCCCCGACCGGGAACACATTCCCCTTGAGCGGATACTCCAGCGGTACGATGGCGCACATCGGGTCGTTCCAGAGCGGTGTCCAGTCGCAGGCAAAGCCGGGCTGCCGTGCGGCGAAGATGACGTCCGTCTCCCATTTTTCCAGCAGCTCAAACGGCTCCAGCTCGTGGTCGACCATCCGGAGATCAACGTCGATGTCCGGGCACATACGGCGGAACCGATAGAGGATCTCCGGCATCCAGTGCATCGCGATGCTCGCGTAGGCCGCAACGCGAATCGTCTCCGACTTTTTCTCGGTGATGGCCGTGATCTGGTTCTCGAGCTTTGCGTTCGCCCGCAGAAATTCGCGGATGCTCGGCATCAATGCCTCGCCCTCGCGCGTAAGCGAGACGCCGCTCCGGTCGCGCCGGACGAGGCGCAGGCCGATCTCGCGCTCGAGACTGTCGACCAGATGCGTCAGCCCCGACTGCGTGTAGCCCACGACCTCCGACGCCTTCGAAAAGCTCCCGAGGTCGACGGCGGTCATCAGGATCTCCAGCTTCTTGCTGTCCAAATCGCACGCCCTCTTTCCGCTTCAAAATTTTCCATGACGGTTTGTCATATATCTATTATAATCATGCGTTTTACTTTTTCAAGCCTGTCGTTTAAAATCATGTCATACGATACGGCGGCAAGAAATGACGCTGCCCTGAAGGAGCTGCTATCCATGACTGTGAAAAAATTGACCTCGAAGCAAAGAATCCTTGTGGCCGGGACATTGTTCGGCATGTTTTTCGGCGCCGGCAACCTCATCTTCCCCGTACACCTCGGCCAGATGGCCGGCAGCAATGTCATCCCCGCGATCATCGGCTTCATCATCACCGCCGTCGGCATCCCCATCTTCGGTGTGGCCGCCATCGGCATCACACACTCCGACGGCCTGCAGGAGCTTTCGAGCAAGGTCGGTAAGGGTTACGGCATTTTCTTCACCTGTCTGCTCTATCTGACGATCGGCCCGCTCTTCGCGATCCCGCGCTGCGCGACCGTCTCGTTCACGACCGGCCTTTCGCCCATGGTCTCGGACAGCGCACAGTCCATCGCACTGCTGATCTTCTCGGCGATTTTCTTCGCGTTCGTGCTGTTCTTCTCGCTCCGGCCCGGCAAGATCACGGTCTGGATCGGCAAGATCATCAATCCCATCTTCCTGGTCTTCCTGGCCGTCCTGGTCATCGCGGCCCTGATCCATCCCGGCGCGTCCGTCGCCTCGGTCGCCCCCACGGAGGCCTACGCGACCAAAACCAGTGCCTTCTTCTCGTCCTTCATCGAGGGCTACGGCACCATGGACGCCATCGCGGGCCTCGCCTTCGGCATCGTGGTCATCGACGTCATCCGCCGCATGGGCGTGGAGCAGGACGATGCCGTCGCGGCGGATGTCCTCGGCTCCGGCATCCTGACTGGCATCCTCATGGCCATCATCTATGTTCTGACCATCCTCATGGGCACGCAGTCGCGCGGCCTGTTTGAGATCTCGGAAAACGGCGGCATCGCCCTCACGCAGATCGCGGGCCACTATTTCGGCAGCGTCGGCCAGATCATCCTCGCCATCACCATCACCTTCGCCTGCCTCAAGACCTCCATCGGTCTGGTCACTTCCTGCTCGGAGACGTTCGTCAAGATGACCCACGGCAAGATCTCCTACAAGGCCTGGGCCATCCTGTTCACGGTTTTCTCCTTCGCGGTGTCGAACGTCGGCCTCAGCGCCATCATCGAATATTCCATCCCCGTTCTCATGCTGATCTACCCGCCCGCCATCGCGCTGATCGTGCTGGCCTTCATCGGCAAGCATTTCCACCATGACCGGGCCGTCTATATCTCCGTCATGATCTTCACGTGGGCCGCCGCGATCTTCGATTTTATGAAGACGCTGCCCGCCGCCGTCCGCTCCGCGCTGCACCTCGACGCAGCGGTCGATCTCGCCAGGGGCTTCCTCCCGCTGTTCAACCAGAACCTCGGCTGGCTCATCCCCGCGATCATCGGCTTTGCCATCGGACTTGTCCTCCACTGCTCGAAGCGCGCCAGGGCGCATTGAGTTCTTCGCTTTCCCCAATTCCGCCTTTGCGGATCATGTCAAACCCCGCATTTGCCCTTCTGCAAATGCGGGGTTTTCTTTCCTTATTTCAGCGTCTCGCTGTTGTTGAGCACCGGCGTGCTGTAGAGGAACAGCACGTCCTGATCGCTGAATGTCAGCCACGTGCCGAGCCGTTCCGATGCAATATAGCGGATGTCGACAAGCGTGATCCTCGCATAACCCTCCGCCAGCAGCGGCACGAGGCTGCTGCCGAACGAATCCCGGAACACGACCAGCTCCCGCTCTGTCCCGGCATTTGGATTCTCGATCGTCAGCAGCGATTTCGACCCGGAGAGGAACAGCGCATAGCCGTCGTCTCCGCCCGCCGCATCCAGATCGTAGACCGGCAGCGTTGTGTCCGTCTCATAGTCGTAGACCGTGCAGGCCCGCAGCGTGTCATTCGTGAGATACGTGAGCGCATCGGGCGGCAAATCGAGCGCCGACTGTCCGCAGTAGACGCCGCAGAACGGCGCATCCAGCGTCACGGTCTCATAACTGCCGTTCAGTTCGACGCTCATCGCCTCGGCCAGCCGCTGCACCACGGGCAAAAGCGCCTCCTGCCGCCAGTGGATGTCCGTCCGGTAATAGCTCCCCAGCGTCAGCACATCCGTCAGGCCGACGGTCTGTGCATAGTCCATACCGTCCGCGAATTTCTGTATAAACTCTTCGTAATCAAGCGCCGGATAGCCGTATTGTTCCGCCAGAAAGTAGTTTTTGTCCGGGATCGCCGCAAAATAAATTTTCGCGTCCGTTCCCTGCAAATACCGCTCGTAGACAAAGCGGAACCGCGCCAGCGCGTGCTCGACCGAATCGTCATTCCGCGGATAGTCCAGCTTCGCGGCATACCCGTCCGCGACGTAGATGCTGTTGTTGTCCTTCTGCCGCAGCACATCCAGCTGGACATGCGCCTTGAGGCTGCGGAATCGGTCCCGCAGTGGGAACTGGTCGAGCGTGTACGTCTCGAACTTCGTCATGAATGTCCCGTCCCAGACAGACTTTGCCGTCAGCTCCGGCCGCTGCGCCAGCGCGCGCCGCTCGGAGACCGAGCGCGCGTCGTCCGCCTTGCAGATACTCCAAAGCGCGAACACCAGCAGAAATCCCGCCGTCAGGCAGAGCACCAGCCAATTTCTCCATTTTTGCATTGCTCCGCCTCCTTAAAACCGGAAATACAGGAACGGGTTGAACGACCCGTCCACCAGATACGCCGTGCAGACAGCCAGCAGCCCAACAAGGCCCACTGGCTCCAGCACGGTCAGCACCGCCCGTCCGCCATGCGTCTTTCCCAGCGCATCAAACGCCCGCCTGGGGAGAGGCGTCGCACCGATGGCCGCGACCGCCAGAAGCACCGCGCAGCTGCGCAGCTGATAGACGGCCTCCGCACTCGCCAGCGGAAGCCCCCCGCCGCCGAACAGCGCGCGGATCGTTCCCCACGCCTCTGCCACGCTCCCCGCGTCAAACAGCACGAACCCCAGCAGCACCGCCAGCAGCGCATAACAGTGCCCCAGTCCGCGCCGTTTTTGCAGGACTGGCAGCAAGATCAGTTTCTCGACCAGCAGCAGCACCGCGAACCACAGTCCCCACAGCACAAAGTTCCAATCTGCCCCGTGCCAGAGTCCTGTTGCAAGCCAGACGATCAGGATGTTGAACAGCTGCCGTCCCTTCCCCTTCCGGTTGCCGCCGAGCGGGATATAGAGATAGTCGCGGAACCAGCTGCCAAGCGAAATGTGCCACCGCCGCCAGAATTCCGTGATGCTCGCTGCGATATACGGATAGTTGAAATTCTCCGGGAACCGGAAGCCGAAAATGCGCCCCAGGCCAATGGCCATGTCGCTGTAGCCGGAAAAGTCATAATAAATCTGCAGCAAAAATGCAGCGGCATACAGCCACGTATAGAGCACCGAGCCGTCCTTCGTCGCGCGGAACGCCGACACGAGCGCACCGAGCTGATTGGCCAGCAGGATCTTCTTCGCCAGCCCGAGCACGAACCGCCGCGCGCCGTAGGCTGCATCCGACACGCTGTGCGTCCGGGTGCGGAGCTGCGCGGCCACGTCTGAATAGCGGACGATCGGCCCGGCGATCAGCTGCGGGAACATCGCGACGTAGGCCGCGAGGTCGACAAAGCTCCGCTGCGCGGCGACATCGCCGCGGTAGACGTCGACCAGATAGCTCACGATCTGGAACGTGTAAAAGCTGATCCCGACCGGGAGCGCCACGCGCAGCAGCGGCACGGAAAGGCCCGTCAGCGCATTGAAATTCGCGAGGAAAAAGTCCGCGTATTTGAAATATGCGAGCGCCGCGAAGCTCAGAACCACGGACGCCGCGAGGCACGTCTTCGCCGCCGGCCTGCCCCGGAGCTTCCCGATCAGCAGACCAAACGCATACCCCTGCACGATCGACGCCAGCATCACGAGCAGATACCGCGGCTCGCCCCAGCCGTAGAAGACGAGGCTCGCCAGCAGCAAAACGCCGTTCTTTGCCCGCCGCGGCATGAGAAAATAGACGAGCAGCACACACGGCAGAAACCAATATAAAAATGGGATACTGGAAAACAGCATGTTTTTCTCCGTTTCAAAAACGGCGCGCAGCTCTTTCTGCGCGCCGTTTTGCGTTTTGTTGCTTTAGCCGATGGCGATGGCCTCGTCGGTGATGACGTTCGCGCTGGGATAGGCCGCGGCCAGCTTGTCGCGGAACGTGTTGACCAGATCCTCCGCGCCGAAGCACTCGACAATGTAATTGCCGACCGACACGACGATCAGCTTGTCCGGGAAGCCGCACATCCACTGCTTGCCCATGACATATTCTTTGATCGCCGCGGCCACGCTATCCACATCCGCCGCATCCTTCAGACGGTATGCGCCGCACGTGAAGGTGTTCAGGTTCATCATGTGGAACAGGGACGCGGCGTCGTCGAATTTTGAAACGACATCCGCCGGGACGCTGACCAGATATTCCACGCTCGATGCGTCGTCCAAGCCGACCTTGCCGGGCGCGCCGTCGGTCATGTTGGCCTCGTCATAGTCGCCGCCCGCCGCCGGGAACTTCTCGTCGTCGGTATAGCTCGCCCAGACCGTGTTCAGCAGCGTCAGCGCGTCTGCGATCTCCACGTCCGCTGTGTCATTCTCTGCGGGCTTGGCCGCGCAGGCCGCGAACGAGCACACGGTCAGCACCGCGAGCAGCATTGCCAGAAACTTTTTCATGTTGTGATCCTCCAAAATTTTGATGCCTGTGCGGATCTTCCGCACTGTCCTTCCAGACGAAAAGATCCGCGCCCGGTTGCAACCGGACGCGGATGATTTTAACGGATAATTGTAAACATTCCATGAACAACGCACAGAATTCAGATTTTTCCACCGTCCGAACACATCCGCCGCGAAAAAACCGGCCCGCTCCACACGGAGCGAGCCGGTCGATCTTATCTGACCACTGTGCAGAACCGCATCAGCATCGCGGCGGCCTGCGCCCGGTTGGCCGTCGCCTTGGGGCTGAGCTTCCCGCCGGAGCCCTGCACGAGCCCCACGCCGCAGGCCCACTGCATCGCCGGGACCGCGTACCCGGAGAGCTCCGCCGCGTCGGCATAGCGCAGGATGTTGGTGTCCGCGCCAACGCTGACGTCCGCGCCGCAGAGCTGCGCGTAGCGATAGAGCATCGCGGCGAGCTGCTCGCGCGTGATGGTGCCGGTCATGTCCGTGCCGTCAGAGACCCCATTGGTCATCGCCCAGCGCTGCCCCGCCGCGTACCACGGGCTGCCGGAGGTGCTCACGCCGCTCATCCGGGCCAGCACCGTCACGATCATGCCGCGCGTCGCGCCGCCGTAGGGGCTGAACGTGTCCGCGCCCGTGCCGGTCATCAGCCCGGCCTCATAGGCGCTGTAGACGTCGTTGTAGAACCAGTCACCCCGGTCCACATCGGCGAAGCTGAACCCCTGCGTCTCATCCAGCGCCGGCAGGATGGCCCACCACGGCATCGCCGGCTCTTCCACCGGCGTCACCGGGATCGGTGTCCATTTTGCCTTCAGAGTCTTGTTGTCAGTCAGTGTGAAGGGGAACTCCTGTTTAGTCTCGCCATCATACCAGCCCGCAAAGGTGTATCCGTATTTGGTGGGAGCTTCCGGCGCATCGACCGTCGTGTTATAGTTCTGTGTGATGGACGGCACATCAGAGCCGCCGTCCGGATCAAACGTGACGGTATATTGCTTGATCGTCCATTTCGCTTTCAGCGTCATCGGCCCGGTGACAGTGTCTTCCTCGAAATTCCACTTCGTATCACTGTCACCGACGTACCAACCCGCGAGGTCATAACCGATTTTGCTGGGGGCATCTGGCTGTATTGCTTTTTCCCGATATTTTATTGTCTGCTCGTTGTAATCCCCTTGCGCTGCCGGCGTGCCGCCGTTCAGGCCAAATTTAACGACAAAGTTACCTCCCTGAATAGGGCCGCGCGCCAAGACTGTCCCGGAAAAGGTGCCGCCCTTGATCGTGCCGCTCCAATTTTCGGCATAACCAGTAAAAATACCACCCTCAATGGTACCTGGCATATAGATTTTGATATGTCCTGAAAATGTTGTCCCACGCTTTCCGGCATCTGTTTTGACGGTGCCTTTCACGGCACCGGTGCCCTCTATCATGCCATCGTTGGCGAGCATTTCCCCTCTTTCGATGTATATGGCTGCATATTGACCACTTGCAGAACTCGAACAGCCTTTGATGGAACCGCTGTTCATAATGAACTTTCCCGTTGAGTATATACCACCACCATAAGTAGCCTGACCACCTGTGATCGTGCCGCCGTCCATCGTGAACATACCGTTGTTATTTACACAGCCACCATAGGTGAACTTTCCCTTCACCGTCCCTGTTCCGCCAATGATGACGCCGCGCTGGATCGTTTCTGTGCCATTGGTCTCATCGAGAATATAACGAGCGTCGTCTTTTATGAATTTATGGGTCAATTCCGAAGGGCTGTCCTTGATTGTCAGTACTGCTCCGTCATTTACCGCGATTGCACTGCCACTGCCGTCCATTTTCAGCACATGACCATTCAGATCCAGCGTGACAGTTTTTCCACTTTCAATCGTCAATGTGCTATTGATCGTGATGGTGTTCACCAGTTGGATTTCGCCGCCACTTGCGACAGCGTCCCTTAATTGTTGCTCATTCGTGACCGATGTAGCCGCCAGAGCCACACCGGGCAGCAGCGCCAGACAGAGCGTCAGAGCGAGCAGCAGGCTGAGCAGTCGTTTTTTCATCGTCATCCCTCCCGTTTCCGTGCGTTTTCCGTACTCCATGAAAAACGCAGAGCCAAAGGAGGATTGCGCTGGGATAAGATCCCAGCGCAAGGGAGTACTCCCTTGCCGTCCCGCCGTTCCCGGCGGTTTCTTCCATTCTACCAGAGCTTCCTTCAAATTGCAATCCGATATTTTACATTCTCCGCGGCAAAAAAGCCCCCTCTTGCCTAAAGAGGAGGCTTTTGCGGTCACTTCGACTTTTTTGCAAAATGGACGATGAGGCCGATGGCGAGCCCCAGGAGCGCAGGGCAGATCCAGCCGAGCCCCGTCTCGGCAAACGGCAGAACGCCACCCACCGCGCCCAGCAGGCCGTCCAGATGGCACGCCGCGCGCAGCGTATCGGGCAGAGAGCGCAGCAGATCGTAGATCGAGGCGACAAGTGTGCAGCCGATGACCCAGTTGTAGACCGCGCGATCATGCCCGAAGAGCTTCCCGCACAGGGCCAGCAGGATCAGCGTGATGGAGAGCGGATAGAGGAACATCAGCACCGGCGCGGAAAACGCGATGATGCTGCTCAGCCCGAGGTTTGCGAACAGGAACGAGATCACCGCGAACAGCACCGCCCACACACGGTAGGCCGGGCCGTGCGGAAAGAGCGCCGAAAACGTCTCCGCGCAGCTCGTGATCAGGCCGACGGCGGTCTTCAGACACGCGAGCGTGACCGTCGCAGCCAGAATGACGAGGCCGGGCGCGCCGAGATAATGCTGCGCGATCTGCGCGAGGGCCGCGCCGCCGTTTTCCGCCGTGGCAAACAGGCCGCGGCTCTGCGTGCCGACGATGGTGACGAACAGATAGATGACGCCCATGAACAGGCAGCTGAAGATGCCCGCGCGGACGGTGTTGGCTGCGATATCCCCCGGCTCCTGCACGCCGAGGCCGCGGATGACCTGCACGACGATGATACCGAAGGCCAGGCTGGCCAGCGCGTCCATCGTGTTATACCCGCCGAGGAAGCCCGTGAAGAACGGCTGCGCGGCATAGGCCGCATCGGGGGCCACGTCCGCAATGTGCGCCGAGGGGCGCAGCATCGCCACCACGATCAAAATCGCGAGGAACAGCAGGAACAGCGGATTTAAGATCTTGCCGATGGACGTAAGGATCTTGCCGGGGAACAGCGAAAAATAGAGCGCGATCGCGAAAAAGACCAGCGAGAAGATCAGCAGATAGACCCGCGCATTGCCGCCCGCGGGCAGGACCTGCTCCAGCCCGACGGTGAACGATGTCGCCGCGCAGCGCGGGATGGCGAAGAACGGCCCGATCGTCAGATAGAGCAGGCAGGTAAAAAAATAGGCATAGGGGCGGTTGACCTTGCAGCCGAGGTCGAACAGGCCCGAGCTCCGGCTGATACCGAGCGAAGCGATGCCGAGCAGCGGCAGCCCCACCCCGGTGATAAAAAAGCCGAAGAACGCGGGCCACATCCGGCTGCCGGCCTGCTGGCCCATGCTGACGGGGAAAATGAGGTTGCCCGCGCCGAAGAACAGGCCGAACAGCATGCTCGCCACCAAGATATATTCTTTTAAAGTCAGGTTTCGTTTCATAGTCTCTTTCTCTTTCCCTTTTTTAGAATCGGGGCTGCTGCGCAGCGCATTTATCATATCGAACACGCGCGCCGCTGTCAATCCAAAACTGGAATATTTAATGGACATATATCCAGTACAGCAGCGCACACTGTGCCGCGAGCAGCAGCGGGACGGTGACGAAAAACTTTGCCTTGCGCGTCTTGTGGCGGAAGAGCCACATGCCGAGCAGCGCCCCAAGGCTCCCGCCGAGGGCGGCGGAGGCCAGCAGGACGGATTCTGGGATGCGCCAGCGGTGTTTTTTCGCGCACTGCTTGTCCGCAAGCATAAGCAGGAAGGCAAGCGCATTGATTAGAGACAGGTAGATGGACAACGGTAAGTAGATGGGCATGGTAAGTTCCTTTCCGGGAGGGGTTTTAGAATGAAGCGTTATCTGATCCTGGCGTGTATGCTGATGGTGCTGCTCAGCGGCTGTTCGCGGGCCGAGGTCGTGTGGGAGACCGTGGACGACGAGATCGTCCAGCCGGTCTCGGCCGAGGCGCCGATGCAGCTGGTGTTCGACGTGCCGGAGGACGCGTCGCTGCTCGGTGAATCGGACTGCTGGCGGGCTTACGCACACCCGGACGGCGACTATGAGATCGTCGCGCAGACCATTCCGGCCGCCGGTCTCGACGAGGCGGTGCGCGCGGTCTCGGGCTATTCGGCGAAAGAGCTGCGCGCGGTGCTGCACGAGGGAGAAGGGCGTTGCAGCTTCGGCTGGTATGCGCCGGAGACGGACGGCGGGCGGCTCTATCATGCGGAAATATTGTCAGACCGCGATTATTATTACGCGCTGACCTTCTCCGTCCGCGAGGACACAGGCACGACATATCATAGCACGGAGCAGCAGGTTTTTGCAAGTTTTGGCCTGGTTTCTTAGCAAAACCAGCAGAAAAGGTTCTTGGGAAATTTTTTTGAAAAACCTATTGACAAACGCCCCATCTGCCTGTATAATAACACCCGTCGCTGAGAGATGCGGCGCCGCTGAAAAAGCGGTCGAGAGTGGAAATGGAAGGTTAGCTCAGCTGGGAGAGCACTTGCCTTACAAGCAAGGGGTCACAGGTTCGAGCCCTGTACTTTCCACCAACATATTTGGCCCGGTGGTGCAGTCGGTTAGCACGCCAGCCTGTCACGCTGGAGGTCGACAGTTCGAGTCTGTTCCGGGTCGCCATAATGTATGTGAGGCGAGGATGTCTCCTCGCCTCAACATGCCTCTGTAGCTCAGTAGGTAGAGCAGCGGACTGAAAATCCGCGTGTCGTTGGTTCAACTCCGACCGGAGGCACCATTATGCGGGTGTAGCTCATCCGGTAGAGCGCCACCTTGCCAAGGTGGAGGTAGCGAGTTCGAGCCTCGTCACCCGCTCCAAACAAAAGAGGAATGTGTTCGTAGCATTCCTTTTTTTCATAAAGATTCGGTGCCGTGGCCAAGTGGTAAGGCAAAGGTCTGCAAAACCTTCATTCCCCAGTTCAAATCTGGGCGGCACCTCCATCGTCGTCGCGGACTGCGCTAGTTCGCGACGACTTTTTTATGCATTGCGTCAAAAAGTCATCTCTCACCCGCCCCGTCGCTCCTCCTCTCAAAATCGTGACCACTTCGTTGGGTCACGATTTTGTTTTTTTGCGCATCTTTCCCTTTCTCTTGTAGGGGCCGATGCCTTCATCGGCCCGAAAGCCTTGGTTCTGCTGTGCAGCTCCGCCGAAAGGCAATGCGCAGAGCGCAGAGACCTTTCGGGTGGTAGGGACTTGCGCGACGGACAGCTTGAATCTGAGATCATCTGAGTCAAATTCAGGACAACGGTTGGCACCGGCCCTCTTTCTTTTCTTGGCAGTTTGAAACCGTTCTTTTCTTTCTGGCAGAGAAAGAAAAGAATGGTTTCAAAAAAACTCCCCCAGTCTGCGCGGAGCGCAGACTGCCCCCTCTTGGCCTTTTCGGGCAACCAATGGTCGTCCCTACGTTCCCCGCCGGAAGTACGACAGACTACGTAGGGGCGGGCATGGCCCGCCCGAAGGGCCGATGCTCTCATCGGCCCGTATGATCTGCATAAGAGCGACGGTCTCCAAAACCGTAGGCTCAGGCTTCAGGCCCTTGTGGGCTGCGCGGCCTTATGGTTCACGGAGTTCTGCGATCAGTGCCTCCGCGCAGCGCAGCCCGTCGACCGCCGCGGACGTGATGCCCCCGGCATAGCCAGCGCCCTCGCCGCAGGGATAGAGGCCCCGCAGCCCGACTGACTGCTTCGTCTCGCCGCGCAGGATGCGCACGGGGCTGGAGCTGCGCGTCTCCGGCGCGGTCAATACCGCGTCCGGACTGGCAAAACCGTGCAGCTTCCGATCCAGCGCCGGGATGGCCTGTTCGAGCACGGATGTGATCCGCTCCGGCAGAACATCGTGCAGATCGCAGAGCGTCACACCCAGCCGATACGTCGGCCGGACACTGCCAAGCGTCGTACTGGCCCGGTGCGCCAGAAAATCGCCCGCCAGCTGCGCCGGAGCCTGATAATTCGCGCCGCCCGCGCGGAACGCCGCCCGCTCAATTTCACGCTGCCAGCGCATCCCGCCGAGGACATCCTTCTCTGGAAAATCCTCCGGTGTGAGCGTCACGAGCAGCGCCGCGTTCGCGTTCTCGCCGTCCCGCGCAAAGTCGCTCATCCCGTTCGTCACCACGCCGCCTTCCTCGCTCGCCGCGGCGACGACGTGCCCGCCGGGGCACATGCAGAACGTGTAGGCCGACGTCCCGTCCAGAAAACGCACATTCAATTTATAGTCCGCCGCGCCGAGCCGGTCTGCAAACGCGCCATACTGGCTCCCGTTTACCATCTCCTGCCGGTGCTCGATTCGCACGCCCATTGAAAACGCCTTCGCCTCCATCGGCACGCCGCTCTGCAGCAGCGTCTCAAACGTGTCGCGCGCGCTGTGCCCGATCGCCAGAATAGCATGGCGGCACGGGAGCGTATACGTCTCTCCCCTTTCGCAGACCTCCACCCCGGAGAGCGCACCGCCCTCCCGCAAAAATCCCGTGACCTGCGCGCCGAAGCGCACCTCGCCGCCGAGTGCGAGGATACGCCGCCTCAGATTCTGCACCACGGTCAGCAGCGCATCGGTTCCGATGTGCGGCTTCGCATCGTAAAGGATGGACTCGTCTGCGCCCGCCGCCGCAAACTGCTCCAGAATCCACTGGATGCGCGGGTCGTTGACGCCGGTGTTGAGCTTCCCGTCGGAGAATGTTCCTGCGCCGCCCTCGCCGAACTGCACATTGCTCGCCGGATCGAGCGTCCCGGTCTCCCAGAACCGCCGCACCGCCTCATGCCGCGCGGCCGCGTCCTGCCCACGCTCGAGCACAATGGGCCGCAGCCCGGCCAGCGCGAGCGCGAGCGCCGCGAACATCCCGCCCGGCCCGAATCCGATCACCACCGGCCGTTCGTCCGTCTGCGCCGCGCACGGCGGCTCATATATAGTTGTGACCGCGATGGCCGCCTTCGGGTTCCGGGCCATCTTCAAGATTTTCTCTTCCTTCCCGTCGACTGTCACGTCGACGGTGCAGACCACGCGCACGTCCTGCTTTTTCCGCGCGTCGACCGAGCGGCGGTGGATACGAAGCGCCACGATCTTTGCAGGATCAAGGCGCAGCGCCTTTGCCGCCGCGCGGAGCAGCGCCTCCCGGCTGTCCTCGCCGGGGGTGAACGTCAGATTCTGGATCCGGATCATGCGTCTTCCCCGCCCTTTCCGAGCTTACCCGCAACGTACCCGCTCGACCATGCCCATTGCAGGTTGAATCCGCCGCAGTCCCCGTCGATGTCCAGCACCTCGCCCGCTGCGAACACGCCGGGCGCGATCCGGCTCTCGAGCGTATCCGCCCGGAACTCCGAAACCGACACCCCGCCGACCGTCACCTGTGCATTGTCGAAGCCTTTCACGCCCGTGACATTGAGCGGAAACGCCTTTACGAGTTTACATAAGTCATCTATTCGTGCATCGCCGACGCTGCCGAGCAGCTCCGCCATCGCAAAGCCCGCCCGCTTGAGCACCGTCTTCCCGAGCCGCGACTGCAAACTCCCGGAAAACAGCTCCTCCGCCGGGAGCTGCGGGAACCGTTCGCGCCGCTCCCGCAAAAACGCCGCCAGGGCCTCCGCCGGATAGTCCCGGAAGAAGTCGAGCACGAGCGTCAGCCCTTCTCCGCCGGTCGACGCGGCGCGCGAGAGTTCGAACGCGACCGGCCCGCTCACGCCAAACTCCGTGAATTGCAGCTCTCCCGCTGTCTCCTGGATCACGCGCCCGCCGCGCCGCAGCGAGACACGGCAATCGGCACGGACGCCCTTGAGCGCCTTGACCCACGTGGGATCGGTCTCGATCTGCGTCAGGCAGGGATAGAGCGCCGTGCAGGAATGGCCGAGCTGCCCGAGCAGAAAATACCCGGATCTCACACCGCCGAGGCGCTTGCCCGCGCAGCCGCCGCAGCAGATGATCAGCCTGTCGCCGAAATACTTCTCCCCGGTCGCAGACACTGCCTCATAGCCGCGCGCCTTTTTCTTGACCTCGATCACATCGCACGACGGCACGACCGTCACGCCGCGCTGCTCCACCGCGAAGCGCAGCACATCGAGCACGCTCGACGCCTGATCGCTCAGCGGATAGACCTTGCCGTCCGCCTCCGCCACGGTCAAAAGTCCCAGCGCACGGAAATAGTCCAGCGTCCGCCGCACGCCGAAGCGCTCCAGCGCCGGTTTTACGAACTCCGGCGCGGCCCCATGATAGTGCGAAGCGTCCGCGCCGAGATTTGTCAGGTTGCAGCGGCCGTTGCCCGTGGCCAGCAGCTTGCGGCCCACG